>Ga0316197_10000009_pt1 | contig 312429 bp, 306 predicted proteins | sample OudBiesiAoxic_MG_FD_204939 | JGI IMG/M metagenome (GOLD analysis project Ga0316197, IMG submission 204939) | Coastal sediment microbial communities from Oude Bieten Haven, Netherlands - site A oxic | ecosystem: Environmental > Aquatic > Marine > Coastal > Sediment | place: Netherlands...
AGCATGTAACAAGGTTATTTCTTGAGAGATCCCTTGAACACTAAAAGACATGAACGGAAAACTAATACTCAAGACCAGCATAATCATACAAGCAATACCGTAGGCTAACGGACGCTGAAACGGCATAGAAATTTGCTTAGTTAACGTATGATGGCAACGTGGACATCCCGCCTTTTGCCCTTCTTCGAGCCTTGGCTTATCTACAACTAACCCGCACTCTTCACACGCAATCATCAATTCAGGTGCTTTGTGTTCTGTCATGGGTAAATTTGACTCATTTAACACGTATAACCTCAGTATAGGTAAGAACAAGGCATAAACTTCGATAACAAGAAAAGTAAAACCAATAAATACAATAAGATATATATTGTTATGCGCCAAGTCACACAATGCTATGCCTAATAATAATTATAAACACAGATATATCGCAATACTTTCTTAAAATGCAGAGTTTACAACACTCCCTCAAAAAGTGAACAGTGTTTTTTACTAAAAGAATAGTATTATTCGTTAAGAGGAATGTGAAAACTTGAACTTTGGGTTGAAAGTAAAAACTACAAGATTAGCCTCAATAACAAAAGTTATAAAAAAGCTACACACTGCATTTAATATTTTTTATTCGCTTTTATACCCAAGAATTACCCTCAATTAGTTAGCACAGAGTGATAACCCAGCGCAGACCATGAAAAAAGCCACAACAAAAATGCGTGGCTTTAGTTACATCGAGTTCATCATTAGTAACGTGCTACTCTAGACAACGATCAGTCTTCGCTGCGCAAATGAAATCATTCTTATGTAGCCCTTTTGCTGAGTGACTCCACCAGCAAACGGTGACTTTCCCCCACTCTAACGTTATGGTTGGGTGGTGAAATTCTTCCTCGGCTAGCTCTGCAATTTTATTACTGAAAGCCCAAGCAAGTTTAAAGTTTTTAAATGTAAATTCACGTTCCAGTTGTTTAATTCCATTACGCTCTATTACGCTCCACTGCGAGATACCCTGTAACATTTCTTCTAATTCAAGGTCTGTTACTTTTGGTGCATCAATGTGGCAAGCTTCGCATTTCAATTCATGTAAATTAGACATATTCCCCTAAATGCTCCTTTTTCTTGGGTGGAAATAACGGTTTGTGTAACCCCAGAGCTTTGGCTTCTTGCACCATGCTCATAATGTCTTTTTGTGCTAATTCATACAGCTGGTTAATGTTTTGAATCACAAAATAGAGTGGCTGCATAATATCTATTCGGTAAGGTGTCCGCATTACATCGACGGGTTCAAAAGGCTTATAACGTGCCTTTCTTCCTTTATATACATATTCAGTCTCGCCAGGGGAAGATAAAATACCACCGCCATAAATAGTACGCTGATCGGCTGTTGTCATTAAACCAAACTCCACCGTGAACCAGTACAGTCGAGCTAAATACACGCGATCTTCCTTACTGGCTTGCTCTCCTAATCGTCCATAAGCGTGAGTAAATTCAGCAAAAGCGGGATTTGTCAGCATCGCACAATGGCCAAATACTTCATGAAAAAAATCAGGTTCTTGCAAATAGTCAAATTCATCACGATTTCGTAGAAACGTAGCGACTGGAAATTGTTTGTTAGAAAGTAAATGAAAAAAACGGTCGAAATTAATCAATGCGGGGACTTCTACACATTCCCAGCCCGTCGTTTCTTTCAACACTCGATTAATATTTTTTAACTGCGGTACATGGTCGGTCGGTAAATTTAGTAACTTTAGCCCAGCAAGATATTCTTCGCAGGCTTTCCCCTTAATACAAGTGAGCTGTCTTACAACCAAATCGTGCCAGATTTGATTCTCATCTTCACTCCAATCAATAAAGCCATTTTCATCTGACTTTTTAGAGACATACTTGGTCGCTTTTCCCATAAAAATGCCCTCTAATTATCTCGCCTTACCATGGCTTTAATTGGAAGTTAACGATTAACGACATCATCATTTAGATCAATGAACGCAGATAACCAATACCAATCCTTTTTATAAAGATTAGGTGTTTTATAGGGTGAATTGGAACCCACAAATAAGAATCAAATAAAACCAACGCGTAACATAAGCTTTACATTTAGTATTGAGCTCACACTTAACCTGCAATTATCAAAGATAACCTATCAGCTCTTTTAACCTGCACTTAAAGGGGAAATTAACCACATGAAAACACTACCTTACCTTTAACTAAAGAAAAATTTTAGAAATACATATATGTAAAACATTCAACACACTATCGGTATTTCTATTACTGTTATTTAGTTGATTGTTTATCATAACTCCGCCAAAGTTAACTTATCGATTAACATTTATTTAACTAATGCTTGGATCATGATCTTGGTTGAGCGATGTTAAAGAGGCAGACTAAAGAGGGATTTAATGATGCAGCAATGGTTCCAGTTTCCAATCATTGAAGGGAAAGCTTCTCGGCAGGCACATTGTGATCTTCCAGAAGGTACTTTCGAGCGCGAATGCGGGAAAGAAGGTTTCTTTGGTCCAGCTAGCCATATGTATCATAAGCACGCGCCAACAGGTTGGATCAAATGGGAAGGCCCACTTCGACCACGCGCGATAGACACCACCAAACTTGAACAAACAGGCATTACACCGTGGGATGCTTCACTGCTTCTTCATAACGTCAATGTGAAAATACGCGTTTGGAATAGCCAACAAAGTATGGATCATCTAGTACGTAACGGCGATGGTGATGAAGTGCTATTTGTTCATAGCGGCAGTGGTCATTTCTATTGTGATTACGGTCATTTAAGCTTTAAAGACGGTGATTACATTGTTATACCACGCGCCACCAGCTGGCGTATTGAAATGGATAAGCCCGTATCATTGTTACTGATTGAAGCGTCTAACAGCGGCTATAAAACACCCGATAGAGGTATTGTTGGGCAACACGCCGTTTATGATCCTGCGATATTAGAATATGCCCGCATTGATGATGACTTTTTAGCTCAGCAAAGCGAGCAACCCAACAATGAGCAAACGTGGGAAGTACTCTTAAAAGCACGTAACCAAATGAATACCATTACCTACCCTTACAATCCATTAGATGCACAAGGTTGGAAAGGTAACCTCACTGTTTTCAAATTGAATTGGCGTGATATTCGTCCGTTAATGAGCCACCGCTACCACTTACCACCGTCGGCACACTCCACATTTATCGCAAATGGTTTTGTCATTTGCACTTTTGTACCTCGTCCGATCGAAAGTGACCCAAATGCGCTTAAAGTTCCCTTCTTTCATAACAATGATGACTACGATGAAGTGCTGTTTTATCACCGTGGTAATTTTTTCAGCCGAGATAATATTGAAGCCGGAATGATCACTCACCACCCTTGCGGTTTCTCTCACGGCCCCCACCCTAAAGCACTTGCAGCAAGTCAAACCAATCAGAAAAAAGAAACCGATGAAGTTGCCGTAATGATCGATACACGCTTCCCATTAGAAATAGCAGACTTACCTGAAGGTGTTGAAAATAAAGACTATGTTTATTCTTGGTTGAACCGTAAATAACGGCAAGTAACAACACATAAATCATTCATTCCATTGCTTATTTTCTATTAACTTGAATATATAGATTTACATTGTAAATAAGGAGCACACAGTGAAATTAGCGTCTCTACATCAAGGTCGTGATGGGCAACTCATTGTTGTATCAAGAGATTTAACACAAGCCGTTCACGCACACGACATTGCCCCGACCCTACAATTTGCGTTAGATAACTGGGACCAAGTCGAAGCCGATTTACAGCACCTCTACCGTAACCTTAATGATGGTGTTGCCCATGATGTCTTTCCTTTTAACCCGCACGGATGTGCCTCTCCGCTTCCACGGGCATATCAATGGGCTGATGGAAGCGCTTACGTTAACCACGTTGAATTAGTTCGAAAAGCCCGTGGCGCAGCCATGCCCGAAAGTTTTTGGACTGATCCTTTAATGTACCAAGGTATGTCTGATGGATTTTTAGGGCCTTACCAGGATATTCAAGCAGCCGATGAAGCGTGGGGAATCGATTTTGAGGGTGAAATAGCCGTTATTACCGACGATATTCCGATGGGGACACGCACAGAACAACTACACGACCACATTAAGTTGCTGATGTTAGTGAATGATGTGTCGTTACGTAACCTTATTCCTAATGAACTTGGCAAAGGGTTTGGGTTCTTCCAATCAAAACCCGCATCAGCTTTTTCACCGGTAGCAATAACGCCCGATGAATTAAATGACAGCTGGCATGATTTTAAAGTACACCACCGCTTAACGGTTCACTTAAACGATGAATTATTTGGGCAACCTCATGCCGGTACAGATATGACGTTTAACTTCGCTGAATTGGTACAGCATATAGCGAAAAGCCGACATGTTGGGGCAGGAACTATTATTGGTTCAGGCACTGTATCTAACCTTGACCGTACAAGTGGTTCTTGCTGCCTAGCCGAGCGACGTATGCTTGAAACGATTGAAAATGGCATACCCGTAACCCCCTTTATGAAGTTTGGCGATACCGTAAAAATAGAAATGTTTGATGACGATGGGCGCTCTATTTTCGGTGCAATAGAGCAAAAGGTCGTTAAATACACTAACGTCTATGATAAACAAGATTTAGAACACCATAAACCTGTTTAAATAAAAAAGCTGGTTAAATAAAAAGGGCTGGAATAACAATGGATGACGCAATTGCAGTAACGCTATACGACTATTACCGTTCTTCTGCCTCATACCGTGTACGTATTGCATTAGATTTGAAAGGATTAGATGCTGGCAAAAACTACGAGCAGCACCCTATTTCACTCATTGATAATGAACAAAACAGTAGTCATTACACCAGGGTAAACCCTAATGGCTTAGTGCCTAGCGTGAAAACCGACCATGGTATATTGAGTCAATCTTTAGCAATCATTGAATACCTCGATGAAACGTATCCAGATATTCCTTTGCTGCCTAACGATCCTTGGCAAAAAGCGCAGTGTCGCTCTTTTGCCCTATTGATTGCCTGCGATATTCACCCTTTGAATAATCTACGAGTGCTGAACTACTTAAACAGCGATTTAGGCGTTAACCAGAACGAAAAAATGGTTTGGTATTTTCATTGGCTTGAACGCGGTTTTCAGGCATTAGAAGCCATGTTGAGTCGTAGCCCATCGTTTGAACAAACTTTCTGTTTTGGCAATCACGCAACGCTGGCTGATATTTGCTTAATTCCACAAATTTACAATGCTAAGCGTTTTGATTTTGATATGACTAAATACCCCAATCTCTCACTCGTTGATCAGCATTGCCAACAAATAGACGCATTCAAACATGCACACCCCGATCAGCAGTAAACAAGTAACAGCAGTAAACGAGCAAGAATAAGCAAAGCAGCACAAAACAATAAAAAATATAACGACGTTACACACGGAGGGTTTAATCAATGACAGTAAATACCGACGATCCACAAATGCTGTGGCGCCCTTCACGGGAACGTATTCAATCCAGTTTACTCTATCAATTCATGATTCAATTAAGTGAGCAACAAAATACGCTGTTTCATGACTACCACCAGCTACATCATTGGTCTGTTGCCCACAGCAATAGCTTCTGGGATCAAGTCTGGGATTTTTCTGATGTAATAGGTCATAAAGGCGATCCCACTTGCTTTACCCCCTTGCAGTCAACCCTGCCAGCTAAAGAGACACAATGGTTCCCTAATGCAACACTGAACTTTGCTGAGAATCTACTCAAAAACTGGAATCGACATGCAGCTGCAGATGCCATCGTATTTCACTGTGAAGGGCAAAAAGAGCACCAGCAACGTGTAAGCTGGCAACAGCTCTATCGTCAAACATCACAACTTACCCAGTTTCTTGCCGCTAAAGGGGTTAAACAAGGTGATGTAGTCGCAGGATACATACCCAACATACCTCAGGCCATTATTGCCATGTTAGCTACATCGGCATTGGGCGCAATCTGGACATCGACGTCACCCGACTTTGGTGCAGATAGTGTTATAGAACGATTTGGCCAAACTAAGCCCAAAGTATTATTAACGGCAGACGGCTATTTTTATAACGGAAAATCACACAGCAGCTTAGGCAATATCACGCGAATGCTCGCTCAACTTCCCAGCGTTGAACAATTGATTGTTATTCCCTATACCCAGATAGATATACGTACATTTACCGCTTCTATCCCCAAAAGTGTCACACTAACCCTTTGGCAAAATGCATTAGATCCATACGAACCAGCAGATATTCAATTTACACCTGTGCCTTTTAACCACCCGCTGTATATTTTGTATTCCTCAGGCACGACTGGCAAACCCAAGTGCATTGTGCATAGCACAGGCGGGTTGCTACTGAATCACCTTAAAGAACACAGGTTACACTGTAACACTAAGCAAGGTGATCGGATTTTCTATTTCACGACATGCGGCTGGATGATGTGGAATTGGTTAGTCAGCGGGCTAGCTTCTGGGGCTACCGTCATACTGTATGACGGTTCGCCCTTTTATCCAAATGCGAATGTACTATGGGATATGGCAGAGCAAGAGCAGCTTTCGATGTTCGGCACATCAGCTAAATATTTAGAAGCACTCGAAAAACAAAATTACAGCCCAAACCAGTTCTATTCATTACCACACCTACAAACATTATGTTCAACAGGTTCTGTGCTTGCACCAGAACAGTTTGACTATGTATACAACCACATAAAATCTGATATTCAGCTTGCTTCAATTTCTGGCGGTACAGATATTTGTGGTTGCTTTGCTATCGGCAATCCCCTTAGCCCAGTTTATAAAGGAGAATGCCAGAGCCAAGCATTAGGTATGGATGTGCGTGTTTTCAATGAACAGGGGCAATCAGAATTAACCCAACAAGGTGAACTTGTTTGTTGTAATAGTTTCCCAAATCAACCGATTGGTTTTTGGAATGATCCAGAAGGAAAGCGCTATCACAATGCATATTGGAATACCTATCCAAATACATGGCATCACGGCGATTTTGTCGCATTAAGCACTACAGGTGGCATGGTTTTCTTTGGCCGTTCTGATGCCGTATTAAACCCAGGTGGTGTACGTATTGGTACAGCAGAAATTTACCGCCAAGTGAACCCATTACATGAAATTACCGACTCTGTAGTAATAGGACAAAGCTGGGAAAATGATGTGCGTGTGGTGCTATTTGTTCAACTGGCTGATGGCTGCATGTTAGATGACGCGCTAAAAGCCACAATACGTCAGCGAATTAAACAACATTGCTCTCCCCGCCATATTCCTGCGGTTATCTTACCCGTTCGCGATATACCAAGAACTAAATCCGGAAAATTGGTGGAACTTGCTGTGCGTAATATCGTACATAATTTGCCAGTAACAAATATAGGAGCCTTAGCAAACCCGTCCGCATTAGAACAGTATAAAGGGCTAAAAGAGCTGGAGTAGTATTCAACTAGCCATTGGAATATGGCCTATTAGGCGTACTTTCGTCTAAATTAGCGTATTTTTCGACCACTTTGGTCATGCAAAAAATACCTCTCTTCTACCTACGGCTCTTTTTAAGTAACATGGATGTATTGAAGACGGTTACCCCGTCGTTCCCAAGGAGATCTGTCACAGCATGAAACGCATTCCTACTAATATCATCACGGGCTTTTTGGGTGCTGGTAAAACGACCTCAATTTTATCTTTACTGGCTCGAAAACCTGAAAATGAAAAATGGGCAGTGTTAATTAATGAATTTGGCAACGTCGGTGTCGATGGTGCAATCCTTTCTCAACAAGGGGCGATCATTAAAGAAGTGCCAGGGGGGTGTATGTGTTGTGTCGCAGGCTTGCCTATGTCTGTGGGTATTAATGCTTTATTAGCCCAAAAACCTGACCGTTTATTACTTGAACCAACAGGCTTGGGTCACCCTAAAGAAGTCATTACGAAGCTTACTTCGGGCATGTATGAAGATTACATCGACCTTCGTGCAACCATTACTGTTGTTGATCCTCGCCATTTTGCAGATACCGCTTATACCGGCAATTCCAATTTCCAAGATCAGCTCGCGCTTGCCGATGTGGTTGTCGCCAACAAAATCGATGAAAGCACAGAGTACGACCTCATCGCATTTGAACATTTTATTGAAAACAGCCAACCAGCAAAAGCAGCGATTGGTAAGGTTCAGCAAGGTGAGCTTGAACTTAGCTGGCTAGACGTTGAACGCCTAGAACGAGAAGCGCAACATAGCCACCATCATCATCACTCAGAAAGTGCCGATATGGCGCCGTTACCTGAGTTTGAATTAGCCCCAGGGCAAATTTTTATTCGTAAGGAAAATAGCGGTCAGGGCTATCGCAGCTGTGGCTGGTTTTTTGCTGCCGATCAAATTTTCGATTTTTCTCAGTTATTTACACTATTCTCAAATATAAGTGCCCAACGCGTTAAAGCCGTTGTTAACACTGAACGTGGTTGTATTGCCTTTAACGTGGTAAACCAAGTGGTATCTATCAATGAATTATCGTTAGATGGCTTTGAATCACGTATCGAGTTTATCGACAAAGAGCTTCTGCCTTGGGATGAACTAGAGAGTATTTTGTGCTCAATAGTTAAAAAAGAGTCTTTATAATTCATAGAATCAGCCTATCACACTAATAATGTGAACACGTTATCGATTAGTGATAGGTTGATCTGGTTATTTTATTCAGCAAGGAGCAACCATGCTAAACCCTGCTACTGCTAAAGCAGTTATCGATCATGCCCTCTTTCTTGGGGCTGATTTTGCCGAATTATTTGTAGAACATCATCAATCAAGCTCTGTAGAATTAGTCTCGGGTGAAGTTGATAAAGTCAATTCAGGTATCGATTTTGGTATCGGTATCCGTTTGTTTTTTGGTTATAAAGTACTTTACGGTTACACCAACAGCACGGAAGAAGAAGAATTAAAACGTGTTACCAGCCTACTTACCGCAAAAGATAAACGCGATCAAATCATTGATGGCGTGGCACTAAACCTTAATCGCTACACCAATAAACATACTTGCCAGTTCCCACTGAGCCAAGGTGCAGAACTTGCACAAAAAATTGCCTTCTTAAAAGAAGTAAACCATGCAGCCCGCGCTGAAAGCGACAAAATTTCTCAGTTCATTGGCCGTATGTTGCAACGTGAACAACAAATCGAAATCTTCAACTCTGAAGGTATTCATATTGGTGATACCCGCCATTATACCCGTATAGCAGCGACTGCAATTGCACAAAATGGTAGCGATCAATCTACCGGTTTTGAAGCACCGGGCGCATTAACGGGCTGGGAATTTCACAACAGCGTAAATGCGAAGGATCTTGGTCAACACGTGGCTAAACAAGCCATGGTTAAACTATTTGCCGACCCTTGTCCGTCAGGCGAAATGCCGGTAATTATCGGTAACGGCTTTGGCGGTGTTATTTTCCATGAAGCCTGTGGTCACCTACTGGAAACCACATCGGTTGCCAAGAAAGCCTCGGTTTTCCACGATAAAATGGGCGAAATGATTGCTAATACTGTGGTTAACGCGGTTGATGATGGCACCATGACGAATGAATGGGGTTCTATCAACATCGATGATGAAGGTATGGAAACCCAACGCACTCAGCTTATCAAAAACGGGAAGTTAACCAGCTTTATGGTGGATAAATTAGGCGGCATGAAAACTGGCTATGCGCCAACAGGCTCTGGTCGTCGTGAATCATACAAATACGCACCAACTTCTCGTATGCGTAATACCTTCATTGAAGCAGGCAACAGCTCGCTTGATGAAATGGTAGCCAGTGTTGAGCACGGAATTTATGCGCCGAAGATGGGCGGTGGTTCTGTTCAACCAGGTACTGGTGAATTTAACTTTGCCGTACAAGAAGCCTACTTGATTGAAAATGGTAAGATCACTAAGCCATTAAAATCAGCTACCTTGATCAGTACTGGACCGAAAGTATTGAAAGAAATTAGCATGGTAGGTAATGACTTTGCATTAGCAGCTGGCATGTGTGGTTCTGTAAGTGGTTCAGTGCCAACAACTGTTGGCCAACCGGCACTAAAAGTTGACAATATTCTTGTTGGGGGTGGTAACTAATGGCTGATCAAAACAAACTTCAGAATGCGATTGACCACGTATTAGAAAAAGTAAAAGCGGCGGGTGCACAAGCCGATGTTATTGCCAACCGCAGTAACAATTTTTCACTGAAAGCCAACGACGGTGAACTTGCTGAATATAAAGTCACATCTGGTCAAGTTATTGGTGTGCGCGTAGTGAAAGATCAGCGGGTAGCCACCAGCTATTCTGAATCATTAGCACCAGAAAGCCTTGATATCATGCTTGAACAAGCACTGCAAAATGCTCAGTTCTCTCAGCAAGATGAACATCAAGCTATTAGCTGTATTAACAGTAAAATCACGACTAACATTGCCGAAATCTATCAACAAGATGACGCAACAGTTGATGATAAAATTGAAATGGCGTTAGCGCTTGAAAACGGTGTGGTGTCAAAGCCTCACGCTTCTAGCTCGCCATACAATGGTTTCGCAGAATCAGACAGCCAAATCATTCTAGCAAATAGCCAAGGCACACTTTGTCACCATCAAGAACGTTCTACCTATTGCTATGCATACACCTTGTACGAGCAAGACGGTAAGCAATCAATGCATGGTGGCATGTCTTCAGGACGTCGCTTTGACCAACTCGATGCAAACTTCTGTATCAATTATGGTTATGACATCGCTCAAGCTTTGCTTGATGGCGGCCCTATTGCGACTCAAAACTACTCTGTTGTTTTCGACCTTAGCTCGCTAAGTAACCTGTTTGGTGCATTTAGCATGAGCCTGTCGGGGCAGTCGGCAATGAAAGGGATAAACCCTTGGCGTGACCTATTAGGACAGCAAGTGGCCAGTTCTCTCTTAACAATTTCTGATAAGGCGATTGTTGAAGGTGGTTTTGCAATTAAGAGCTTCGACAGTGAAGGTTTTGCGGCACGTGACACCATTTTAATTGGTGAAGGCAAGCTACAGAACATGCTTCATAATAGCCATACAGCTAACTTCTTTGGCATTGAGAATACAGCCAATGGAGCACGTTCAGCTAAAGGCGGTTTAGGCGTATCACCTCGTCATACTGTTATTGCTGCTGGTACAAGTTCTGATGCAGAAGTTACGGCTGGCGAATACCTTGAGCTTATCGAGCTTCAAGGCGTTCACTCTGGTGCAGATGCTGTAAGCGGTGATTTCTCGTTCGGTGCGAGTGGCTTCTTATGCCGCGACGGCAAACGCGTTCAAGCTGTTCGTGGTATTACCGTTGCTGGTAACTTCTATCAAATGCTGAAAGAAGTTGATGCCGTAAGTAACACCCTGAGCAACGATTACGAGCGTGATTTCTTTGCACCACAGATTCGTTTTGCCCGTTTGAGCATTGCGGGCAAATAGAGCAACCGTGAGTGAGCTAGTCTGACACACAAAAATAGATCACAATTGTGGTCTATTTTTTTAATAACATATATTAAAAATTCTATAGTCAAATACCTTTCCTATTCTGCCGTCATTAACCCCCAAAAACCCACTCGCACAACTAAGACTTAAAAGAGAGGTAATTGATTTACCTTGCAAGTGATAATAAATATCATTATCGTTATTAGCTCTTATAAAGCGAGGTTACTTATGGAATTACAGCAATGTTGGGTCCGTTATTTAAAAGCAGAGCAGCTTATGGAGCAAGGTCACTGGCCTGAAGCACATCACCTATACAGTGAAGTGCTAAATAACCTTCCTGCACATATCCATCTCGCTTTAGAAGACGAGAATATTAAACCCTGTCAATTCTCATGCTTATTAATCGCATTAAGTGATGCAACTGTCGCACAATCATCAATACTTAATCGAATGGGGCAATACCAGGGGGCATTTGCAATCTTGAATCAATCTTATGCCTTGTTGCAATTTATCTCTCTTGAAACAAGCCTTCTTGTTCAACGCACAAGCTCGACTCTCGATAAACAAAGTGACGATCTTCTGCGTTATATGGGGGCTTTTTGTATTGCTCAAAGTGATTCTCAATGGATGGCAGAATACGAACAACTACAAAAAGCACACCATTACTTTGCTCGATTAAAACTAACCCCAGATTCATTTCACTCAACGCATCTCATCAATTGATAAGGACATATCATGCCAGACCAAGCCATCCTTCAAGTTCGTAACCTTTCTGTCAGTTTTACTACTAATGATGGAATGGTCGATGCGGTGAAAAATATCAACTTTGATTTACACGCTGGCGAAACGCTTGCCATTGTAGGGGAATCTGGTTCAGGTAAATCAGTTTCGAGTAATGCGTTAATGTGTCTATTACCAGACAATGCCATTATCTCTTCACAATCGAACATTATTTTTGACGGCGAACCAATATTAGAGAAAACCGAACGTCAAATGCAGTCTATTCGAGGCGACCGTATTGGTATGATCTTCCAAGAACCGATGACTTCTCTGAACCCTTATTTACGGGTGGGCATTCAGGTTGCAGAAGCGATTATGTGTCACCGCCGTATATCTCAATCTCAGGCAAAAACCCGTGTTTTAGAGCTTTTTAAGCTTGTTCATTTACCCAACCCTGAACAAGCTTATACTAAGTACCCTCACGAGTTTTCAGGTGGTCAACTGCAACGTATTATGATTGCAATGGCCCTTATCAATGAGCCCAATATTTTAATTGCTGATGAGCCGACTACTGCGTTAGATGTGACGGTTCAAGCTGAAGTTCTCGATTTAATCAAAGAGATCCAAACTAAAATGGGAATGGCGATCCTGTTTGTTACTCACGACCTTGGTATTGTTAAGCACTTTGCTGACCGCGTACTGGTAATGTGCAAAGGTGAGATAGTGGAAGAAGGCAAAACAAAACAACTTTTCCACGCCCCGCAACATGAATACACACAAATGTTGATCAACTCAATCCCCAAAGGTCAGAAAGATCCCATCAAAGCCAATGCTCCCGACCTTCTTCATGCTGAAGATATTCGTGTGAAGTTCCTAATAAAATCTCACTTCATTAAAAGTAGGAATCAGTACTTTGAAGCAGTAAAAGGTATTTCATTCACACTAAAACAAGGTGAAACCTTAGGGATTGTCGGCGAATCTGGCTCCGGTAAATCAACACTAGGTCGCGCTATTATTGGCTTACTTCCCTCTACGGGTAAAATTGCTTACAAAGGAATCGACCTTAGTTCACTCACAGATAAAGAACGCTTTGAACTGAAAAAAGACGTACAAATGGTCTTCCAAGACCCTTACGGTTCTTTGTCACCTCGTATGACGGTAGGAGAAATCATCACTGAAGGTTTAACGGTGCATCAGCCTCATTTGTCTAAACAAGAGCGTTTGCAAAAGGCCCGTGTAACACTTGAAGAGGTTCGCCTAGATCCACATTCAATTAACCGTTATCCTCATGAATTTTCAGGAGGGCAACGCCAACGTATAGCGATTGCTCGTGCGTTGATTCTTGATCCATCCTTTATTTTACTCGATGAGCCCACATCAGCACTTGATCGCTCTGTTCAACTCACTGTGATTGATTTACTTAAAGATATTCAAGCCAAAAGCAATATAGGCTTTCTGTTTATTAGCCATGACCTTTCTGTCGTCAAAGCGCTGTCTGATCGAGTATTAGTAATGCAAAATGGGGAAGTAATGGAACAAGGCACAGCCGAAGAGATATTCCATAATCCTCAGCATGAGTACACCAAAAATTTGATCAACGCTTCGTTTGATTTAGATGAAGAAGCAATAGCCTAGGTATTAATTAATTTTCAGAGCTGGTCATATTTAGGGCGGATTATATTTTGATCTGGCCATATTTATCGCAGGTTTCAGGACGGGATTCATAATACAAAAAAGCCGCAAAAAAAATGCGGCTTTCATTATTCTAAAATCAACTCTAACATCAATATCTGGCTAGAAGAGTGGCTTAATAGAATTGGAACATCTTTTGAACTTCTTTGTAATCTTGAGTTTGTGTTAAAGACAACATCAATAAAATGCGGGCTTTTTGTGGATTCAATGTACCTGATGCCACGAAACCAAATTTAGCATCATCCACTTCTGCATCAAGTGTTGTTGAACCCGTTGGTGTACGAGAGCTACGGACTACCATAGTGCCATCTTTACTCGCTTTTACTAGCTCATCAAAAATAGTGTGGTACATATTACCGTTACCCACACCTGCACTTACAATGCCATCATACTTCGCATCTATCAGTGCTTTTACCGGTAAATCTGAAGCATTTGCATAGTTATATACGATACCAACTTTAGGTAGCTCTTTTAACTTAGATACATCAAATACGGTATCAGATGTATGCTTGCGTTCTGGGCTACGCTGATATTTTACATCACCATTGTGGATATAACCTAGCGTACCAAAGTTTGGCGATTGGAACGTATCAACTGATGTTGTATTGGTTTTAGTCACATCACGAGCATCGAATACATTGTCGCTCATCGCAACCAATACACCACGCCCCTCAGAATCTTTATCTGCAGCTGTTACAACAGCATTGTATAAGTTCATTGGTCCATCAGCACTCATAGCAGTCGACGGACGCATCGCCCCAACAAGTACCACTGGCTTATCGCTTTTAACTGTTAGATCAAGGAAGTAAGCTGTTTCACCCATAGTATCTGTACCGTGAGTGATAACGACACCGTCTACATCATCTTGTGCAAGTAATGCGTTAACTCGATTTGCCAGTGTTAGCCAAACTTCATCATTCATGTCTTGAGAGCCAATTTTAACGACTTGTTCGCCACTAATATCCGCAATTTTTGTCATATCAGGTACAGCAGCAATCAGCTCATCGATACCCACTTTACCTGATGTATAGTTAGATTCTGTTGCTGATTGGCCAGCGCCTGCAATAGTGCCGCCAGTTGCCAGAATTTTAATATTCGGCAGATCGGCAGAAGCAAAAGAAAATGTGCTGAAGCACAAACCAGCAACAACCATACCTAAGCGAATTGGATTATTTTTCATTGTTATACACCTATAGAGATTCATCTGGAGTTATTTAATTAATCCAGAATTCTAGCCTGATGTAATAATACTTTTGTGGTAGATATCACTTAAATGAATATTCAAATAGTGATCTGTATAACAAAGCGGACAGGTGTAACCAATAGATTAACGAACATAAAATCAAAATAAAGATGATGACTTACTGGTTATTTACGACTTTAACAATTACACCGCTAATCACCCAATTCATCGACAACAAGTACGAATAGTTTACCTTTTATACCATTCTGGGTAAATAAATGGTCAGATACTTGTCTAGATTGCTATTAGTATCCAATCGCCAAATCAGGGTCAATCTGATAATAAGTATTTACAGAAGAATCGCCTAATTCTGGCTCAAGAAATTCACGAATACTATCGATAGATTCAGCTTCCCACATGCACTGGCAAAGCCCCTCATGCTGACTAAGCATAGTCGAGTGTACTCGCATACCAGACGGTGGATGCGTTAATGCCCCACTGGCTTTTTGCCAAAATTGTTCGGGATCGGTAATTTCATGTTGAATTGCAATAAACATAGCGACTCTCTCTTTTCTATTGAGTATAGAAGCCAAGAATATAAAATGTAGAAAGAGCCGCTAAAGCAAAAAAAGTATCGATTATAAGACGCTATAAAGGCGAAACGGCTACATCTTTTAAGGCACGTAAATACGCTTTTTCAGATTCAATATACTCTAATGCTTTTTTCGCACGATTCCACTCAGGGTAAATGGCACGACGTTTCTGATTGAGTGAATCAATATATGCAGATTGTTCAACGGTTGCTTGGGATTTTTTTTGAATGCGATCAACCTCAAATAAAACGTGGCTTTCATTTACAAGAAGTTGGTTGAACGTTTTGAACTTAAACTTAGTCAATTGGGGCCAAATTTCATAATGTGCACTAAGCAATGATTGCTCAATGGGTTTAATCTCATCACAAAGTACTTGATACCAAGCATACGCCTGCCCTAAACGCTCATACATAACACGTTCACGTTCTGTATAATAAATCTGAGTTGTACGATCCTTTATCCTGTGTGCGATGCTTTCCGTTGCATCAGGTTGAGGTTGATTGCTCACCGCGTTATCTCATCCTAAAAGTGCAATTGATTGGTTTACGGACCTTAATGAATTATCACCAACGCTGTAATTGTAGATACAGTATCGTGGGAATGTGAACGTAAGATGTCAATAAATCGCAAAAGTTCATCTTTGGCTTCATGGATAATATTTCGCGTTTTATATGCTCAAAATAACAGCGAATCAGCTTATTTTGTTGTGCTTAAGGCGATTTAGGCATTATCACTCAAATTATGCAGCAAGATATCGCAGGCTTTTTTCAATTCTATCAGTTCGTCAATCGACATATGGGCTTTACACATCATTTCACCGGGTACTGACTCCGCCTGCTGCTTTAACGCTTTTCCTTCTTCCGTTAAGCTTATCTCTCTAACACGTTCATCGATTTCACTTCTACGACGCAGTACTAAGCCCTTCCCTTCTAATCGCTTCAGTAATGGGGTTAATGTACCTGAATCAAGGTGTACTTTTTCACCCAGTGTTTTTACATTTACACATTTCACTTCCCACAACACCATCATCACAATGTACTGCAAGTAAGTCAGATCAAGCTTATCTAACAGCGGGCGGTACGTTCGTACCATCGCATTTGAAGCACTATAAAGTGAAAAGCACACTTGTTTATCAAGCTGTAAGTCGGAATGTGAATCTTGAGAATCAGCCATAACAGTTTCACTCTAATCATATTTAATTACATTGTGCACAATATACTTGCTTTTCATCGTACATACGACGTATGATTGCTAGCAATTAAATAGCGCGCAATTTAATTACGCATTCGCTAGAACGACAACAATCAATAAATATAGAGGATCAACCATGACAACTTTATACAGCACATCAGCAACAGCATCTGCAGGTCGTAACGGCATGGTTAAAACTGACGATGCAAAACTTGAACTGGCACTGAGCTATCCAAAAGAAATGGGCGGTACAGGTGAAGCAACTAACCCTGAGCAGTTATTTGCAGCTGGTTATTCAGCGTGCTTTTCGAATGCGGTTCTTTTTGTTGCTCAATCACAGAAGCTAAAGTTAGCCGAAGCGCCAACAACGGCAACGGTGGGTATTTCTCCTAATGAAACGGGCGGCTTTAGTTTATCTGTTGAATTGGCTATCAAACTCGATTTAGAACAAACAGAAGCACTTGAACTGGTTAGAAAAGCTCATCAGGTTTGTCCATACTCGAATGCTGTACGCAACAACATTGACGTTAAAGTGAGTGTAAACGGCGAGCTGATTTAAACAGCATTAACTTGGGCTAAGCAATATTAGCTCGAACGTAACTTTCGATTATCAGGCTTCGATATTCCAGTGTATATCAAAGCCTGATATATAAGACTTATCTACTCGGCAACAACGCACATTACGACTCTTTTTTTATCTATTCCGTCGAACGTTTCGCCAACCATTCTTTAGGAGACATCTCTAGCTTTTTTCGAAATGCTCGCGCTAAAGCAGAACCATGTTCATACCCCACTAAATTAGCCACCACGCTAACAGATGTTCCTTCCTGTAAAAGCCGCTGCGCCTTAGCGATACGAAGATCAGTTAAATAATCATTTGGGGGCTGCCCCACTGTGCTCTTAAATAAAGCTGCAAATTTTGAACGAGACATTGCAGACATCTCTGCCATACTTTCAAGTGTCCACGCCTGTTCAGGGTGATCGTGCAAAACAGCCATTAATTTAGCTAAACGAGGATGTGCAAGACCAGCAAATAAGCCTTGCTGGAGTACACTTTCCCGCAATGTTACCTGTGCTTGAGCTTGTATATCATCGCTACCTAATAATCTGCGAAGCATTTGAATCAAAAATACATCACACAAACGATCGATCATTGGATCTCTACCCAGGCGTTGTGTAAAAGCCTCGTCAAATAACCATCGAGCCGTTTGGCTTAGCGTGCTGCCATCGTCGACAGGATAATTAATAAATTTAGGCAGATTATTCACTAAAGGGCTATTTACACCGCTATCAAAACCGATATTAGCGCACACAAGTTGAGCCCCATCAGATTCATTCGCAATAATATGATGAACAGTATTATGTGGCAGAAAAATAACAGAGGGTCGGTCGATAATAATTTTATGCCCTTCGACACTTTTTAATGTCAGTACGCCTGATTTAAGCAGGTGTAAATGTGCTTGTTGGTTACTATCACCACCGATAGCGTGAATGCCACACATATTGCCACTAAAAAATACTTCTGCGCGAAATGAAAGTCGTTTAATTACTTCTGAAAGATTGCCCATAACCCTACATCTGGATGATTGGTTTGTAATCAGAGACGATCGGAACTGTTCTCTGTTGCTGTTACCAATATAGTTAATCTGTAAGGACAACACAGTTTTGTTTAATGCTCAAGGTGAGCTTACACAGCCTGTTATACCGATAATGATGATCAAGGATAATATGATGAAATTACATACTCTATTGAAAACCGCTACTATCGCGTCATCACTTGCTCTTAGTAGTTTCGCTTTTTCTGCTGACATTGATATGAGCGCAGACAAAAATGATCTCGCTATTCAAGGGTATGATCCTATTGCTTACTTCACTGACAGTAAACCCACGCAAGGAAACACACAATATAGCGCGACCTATAAAAACGCCATCTATCATTTTGTGAGTGCAGAAAACCGCGATGCTTTTCGCAGTGACCCCACTAAATATGCTCCTCAGTATGGTGGTTATTGCGCAATGGGTGTGTCACTGAACAAGAAACTTGATACCGATCCGACGGCTTGGCGTATTGTCGATAACAAACTCTATTTGAATCTCAATAAAGATGTTCAGAAACGTTGGTTAGAAGATGTACCGGGTAACATCGTTATTGCTGAAGAAGTATGGCCGACAATCAAACTCGTGAGTGCCGATGTGGTGAATGCTGAATAAAATAGCGTGCTATGCAGATAACCTGTAACTAGTCATGTAGCAGTCCTTTAGATACTGCTACATGTCCTATTTTTAACAATGAAACGATAAATTACATCGATATATACAGCAGTAGAGCCTTATACTCTTTCTACCACTTTCAATGCATCCCCTTCAATATCGATAATGGTATCGCGTAAATGCTGAGACAAATTATCTGGCTTTTTATTCTTAAAATTAAACATAACGACTTTTGCACTACCGACAGTCGTTATTGCATTTAACTTCTTACTATAAATTTCATACGTCATGGTGAAACGATCGTCTTTAATTTCAGAGACACGAGAGCCAACATATAGCGTATCCGGGAAAGTGACTGGTAGCTTATAGCGGCATGTTGTTTCACCCAATACAGGGCCAACACCGGTCAATTTCATATCTTCCATCAACTGTACTTTATTAAAGTAATCAATACGTGCAGTTTCCATATAACGAAAATACACCACATTGTTCACGTGATTTAACGCGTCCATTTCCCCCCATGCCACAGGGATTTCTGTAATCACTGAGTAACCTTTCAGCATGTCAATCATGTTAGCTCCTTGCTTTTAATGAATATCAGTTAATGAAACATTCAAGTACGACGCTTTAAAATTCAAACAACCGCTTGAAGTAATTAATCTAGCTTTGATTTAACAAATTTACAACAAGTGTGTTTAAATAGTGTGCAGTACACTTTGTGTACCGTATATAAGCGGATACCACTTTATGTTTCTTTCACTATGTAGCACGCGATGTATGTTATTGAAGCGTTTATCTCACCTCATTGATTAAGCTTTGAACAGTTATGAAAGCGGCGTGTGAATTTTCATCGAGAAGACGCCGCAACCCGTGTTTTATAAGGGCTTAGGGTGTTATTTAGGGTATCCTATGCTCCCTTTTTATAGCTTGTCGGTATAGCCGTCAGGCTTGTGTGCATTTTGCCCTAAATACAGATAGCCTCTTATGCTTTACAACGAAAATTTACCAGTAAGATACCCGAAAGGGACGTTCGCAATGTGGACGGTTTATAGCTTTACTGGCGCATCTATCCTTGCGTCTATTGTCTTTTCTCTGCTTCTATTCTTGTCCATCGATGACGATCCATTGATGAAGGTGTTATTCGGCGGTTTAGCGGTTATTTTTGAACTAGGTAAGTTTTTTGCTTGGTATGAAGTTGGCGAGCGTAAATCTCGTCGTAATTACAGCGGCACCTTTTCTGCCTTCACATTCTATGCAGTTCTTGCTGCTATTTCGATTGGCGGTTCTGTTGGGGGCATTAACAGTGCAACGAATAAAGCACAAGGTCACGTGAATGTTCAACAAAGTAAAATCAACGCATTCAACATGCAGATTGAATCTATTGATCAGCAAATAGCATTGAATAATGATGCCGCAGAAAAATACATTCAGATGGAACGTATTGCGATGGGCGTTGCACGTATTCAAAAAGAAAATGAAAAGTTACGTATTCAGCAACAAGAACTGGCGATGCAACGTGATAGCTTACCTATTGTTGGGCAAGGTTCAGTACTAGGTTTAATCGATAGTCTGGCAAAATCGCTGAATATTGGTACGCAAACTGCCCAGCTAGGTTTGGTGATTTTTCTATCAGTACTTCTCGATTTCTTTGCTGCGTTCTTTGTTGGTTTAATTGGTGAAGAACAACGTTTTCGTAACCAGTTCCGTCGAATCAACCCAATCACTATCGATGCTTTCAATAACACTGAGCCTAAAAGCCCAGAGCTATTAACGCATACGCTTAATCCATCTGATATTGGCACCAGCGAAATTAATGCTGAAATGATGGAAACAGCCGCGAAAGAACAAGAAGACGTTGAACCTAAAACACTATACGAACAAGCGGTCGATGCATTAAGTAAAAACCAAGTAAATTGTAGTAAACGTGCAATGGCAAGGTTTCTTAAAACAAGCAGTGATGATATTGATGGTATTTTTAAGCAATTACTCGATGAAGGTTTTGTCAGTAAAAAACCGAATAATCATTACCAATGGCATGGCTTAACAGAAAGTTAAGCCACATATCCCCCCTTCTTAAAGAGGCTCATCAACTTGATGAGCCTCTTTTTTTATCGCTAAAATATAAAAAAAGCACCAATAGCCAAGCAAACGCAGTTACACTTTTATTAACCTTATAAATATCGTAGACAACTATTTAATATGCTTCTTTTTAGGCGAGTTCAACCTAGTACACCTTTTCTTAAGTTATCACCAATTTGGTTATTAGCGTGTACCATTTTAGCGTTAACGGGTTGCGCTAAACATATAGAACAAGAAAAGGAAGTGATGTACTCGATCCCTGCCAATAAGCATACGAGCCTTTCAAAGTATGCTGCTCCTTATATTGCTGCAAACCCTGATAAAACGGGGTTCTATCCGTTAGGTGACGGTCAAGAAGCTTATTTTATGCGACTAGCAATGATTTATGGTGCAGAAAAAAGTTTAGATATTCAGTACTATATTTATCGCGATGACAGCACAAGTTCACTGATGACATGGTATTTATATCAAGCAGCAGAGCGTGGAGTACGCGTTAGAATTCTTTTAGATGACATGCAAGCTCGTAATGATGCTGCATTAGCCAAACTCGCCGCCCACCCTAACGTAGAACTCCGCTTGTTTAACCCGTTTGAAAACCGAAGCATGCGGGCTGTTGGTTTTCTCGGTGATTTTAACCGTTTGAACCGTCGTATGCATAATAAGGCGATGATTGCTGACGGCGCTTTCGCCATTATTGGCGGTCGAAATATCGGTGATGAATATTTCTCAGCCAATAACAATGTTGAATTCGGTGATATTGACTTGCTTCTATTAGGCAAGGTTATTCCTGATATTGCCCACCAATTTGACGTATATTGGAACAGTGAGCCTGCAACACCCGTTGAACACTTAGTCGGTAATGTGAAGCCAATAACAAAAGCTGATTTAGATGCATGGAAAGAGTCCAAACTAATTTATCTAACACGCTCTGACTACGCGAAATCACTTAAAGAGCTCCCCGTTATACAACGACTAATGGAACATTCCCTTCCGCTGTACTGGAGTAACGCTAAATTAAGTTACGACTCACCGAATAAAGTAAATGCAGACAACCCTACCAATCAATCTAATGACGGCTTATTGCTACATAAAATTTCAGCGGTGCTTAAACAAACAGAAAACAGTTTACTCATTATTTCACCTTATTTCGTTCCAACAGAAGATGGGGCAAAAGCTTTAGCAGAAGCCGCACGCCAAGGAATAGACATTACCGTGATTACCAATTCATTAGCTTCAAATGACGTATTTTCTGTGCATGGTTGGTATGCGAAAAGGCGTAAAATATTATTAGACAGTGGTGTTAAGTTGTATGAAGTTAAAGTGGGACAAGAACAAGACAAAAAGCACTCTTGGTTAGGCAGTTCACGTACCAGCTTACATGCAAAAGTCTTCATCATAGATAAATATAAAACCTTTGTTGGGTCTTATAACTTCGATCCCCGATCTGCTTATTTGAATACTGAAATGGGCGTTTTCGTAGATTCTCTTCAATTTGCAGAACAATCAATACAAGCCATTTTATCTTCCCTCAAGAATACAACTTATCGTTTAAAACTTGATAACGATGGTGATATCGCTTGGGTCGATGATATAACGGGCAAGCAGTACAATACAGAACCCGACACCAGCATTTGGTTACGATTTGGAGCTTGGTTTTCAGGGCTGCTTCCAATAGAAAAACACCTTTAGGTTAAGATAAGAGCAAGTAATTATGCTTGCTCTTATCTCGTTATATCTCGACTCGCTTTATGTTTTCTGTCTAATTATCCACGAGTTTATGTTGCATCAATTACACCACGGCGTATTTGATCTAATTCGATAGACTCAAACAATGCTTGGAAATTGCCCTCTCCAAACCCTTCATTACCCTTACGTTGAATAATTTCAAAGAACACAGGACCAATAACAGTATTCGTGAAAATCTGTAAGAGAATGCCGGTGTCATCGCCATCGATCAGAATATTGAGATCTTTTAGCCTTGCCACATCTTCTTCATGCCCTTTCACTCGCTTATTAACCCCTTCATAATAAGTATGAGGTGTTTCCATGAAGGGTAATCCCCCCTCTTTCAGCTTTTTGACGGTACTGTAAATGTCTTGGGTACTTAGCGCGATATGCTGAATACCTTCACCGTTGTATTTCTCAAGGTATTCTGCAATTTGTGATTTATCATCGTGTGATTCATTAATTGGGATGCGAATTTTACCGCATGGTGCGGTTAATGCACGCGACAGTAGCCCTGTCGATTTACCTTTTATATCAAAATGGCGGATCTCATGGAAATTGGCAATTTTCTCATAGAAACTCGCCCAGAGATCCATATTACCTCGTTTCACATTATGGGTAAGGTGATCCAAGTTTTCTAAACCAGCATCTAAACTGGCCAAACGCTGCTTATAATCAGGATAGTAATCAAAATCGATTTCATAAATATCATGCTCACCGAAACGATCAACCAGATAAATGAGCGATTCACCAATACCATAAATAGATGGAATATTTAGTTCCATTGGCCCTGCTTGCGCGGCACATGCTGTTGCACCTTTTTCTACCGCATAAGCCAATGCTGCACTTGAATCATCAACACGAAACGCCATGGCATTTACGCTTGCACCATGCGTACTCGCAAATCCTGCAGCTTGTGAATGGCTTTCGCTATTAACTATGAAATTAATATCACCTTGTCGGAATAGCCACACTGCTTTATGTTTATGTTTTGCAATTTCAGCAAAACCCATTAGTCGAAATAGGTTTTTTAGATTAGCAATACCTTCTGGGGTTGGCGCTGTATATTCAACAAACTCAAAGCCATCCGTTCCCATTGGATTAAAGTTAGTGTTTTCCATCCGTTTATCCTCACTTTGTGTTGATACTAATGTTAGTCACGTAATCATTTTATTAATCTTCGTTGCTACTTATAGGATTAGCATTAATGTGCTGATGATGAGAAGTCTCGCGACAAAACAATGTTAATGAAATGTAAATCAACGCCGTAAACATGGCTTGCCATTCATTGATTGAATGTACTAACTCGCTTTTTTCGATGAAAAGTCGATGCCAATTTCGCATAACACCCGTTATCGGTTTAACACAATTTTTATTTATGCGGTTTTGCTACCAGTTTGCTTAGCTTTACAGCGTTATGTTTTTAAAGGTGTATTCTTATACTTAGTAATGCATAAAAAGGGGTAGTAATGAATGTAACAAAGCGGGATAAATTAGCACTTCCTTCACGTAAGAAAGACAAAATTAAACTAACAGCTAAAAAAGAGGTTTATCTTCCCGTTCATTCTTATCTCTTTGCTGAGTTTAATCATGCTCGTAAACATGAGTCTGGATTGCTAAGAGATGATGACAGTGAATTTTTACATCAATATAGGGTATCGCTTCGTAGATGCCGTGCTATCACAACGTTGATGAAAGGTGTTTTTCAACCTGAACATAGTAAAGCATTAACAAGTAACCTAAAGATATTGATGCAAAAAACCAATCAACTACGCGATCTAGATGTCTACTTACTGAAGATGGATGACTACTTTGATTGCTTAGAACACAAACATCATCAAGGGTTAGCACGTTTTTTTGATGATTTGCAAAGCCATCGAAGAAAAAGCTTTAAAGAGGTAAAGCTATGGATAAAAACAGATGATTATCAGCAACAGTGCCTAAAAATAAAAGAAGTGATTGAACAATTAAGACAGAACCCTTTAGATGAGGGGAAAGAACCAAGCCTGATATATGGAAAAGAAATGATCGATAATCGATACCATAAAGTATTGATTATATGCCAAGCATTAACCCTAAATAGTAGCGATGATGACATTCATCATCTGCGTATTGAATGTAAAAAATTACGTTACTTATTGGCGTATTTTTCTCCTCTATTTTCAAACGAAATCATTACCAAACAAATTTCCACATTAAAAGTGTTACAAGACAGCTTAGGGTTATTTAATGACTCTTCCGTTCAGCAGATATTCTTAGCAGACTATTTAACCACTCGTAAACCCACCAGCCATCGGTACCTAGCAGTAGGTCAATTACTCATAATTACTCAAAAAGAGCACCTCGTAACAAAACAGAACATCATAAAGCAACTCTCTCAATTCACTGATTCAACAAATATTGAGAGCTATGATGCACTTTACGCTCTACCGCCGACATCAAACGAATAACGCCACCTAGACTGTATCTACTCGATAACATCCAACGGCGTTTTCATCATTTAACATTCGATTATTTGACGATAACAAGCATATGGTTATGCCTTTAACGCTCGAACAATATCGGCTTCCATGGATTCTGGTTTCTTGGTAGGTGCAAAACGCTTTAATGGTTTACCGTCACGGCTAATCATGAATTTAGTAAAATTCCATTTCACCTTAGAGCCAAATGTACCCGGCAGTGCTTTCGCTAAATATTGAAATAGCGCGTGGCTATCAGCACCATTTACATTAACTTTCGCAAACATTGGAAAATCGACACCATAATTTATCAAACATGATTCGGCGATAGCGTTATTCTCACCCGGTTCTTGCCCACCAAATTGATTACATGGGAAACCAATAATCACTAAACCTTGATCTTTATATTTTGCATACAAATCTTGTAGACCCCGATATTGAGGCGTAAAACCACATTTACTCGCCGTGTTCACTACAAGCACGAGTTTACCTGCAAACTCATTCATCGATACGCTTTCACCACGTATATTATCTGCTGATATGTCATAAAAAGTCGTCATCATCACTCTCACACGTATGGGGATTAAATCGCTGTTATGCTTCCACTATAGCAAGTGATTCTAGAGCCAAATATCTAATTCGTTATTTTTCCAACCCAATCACGTATAATGTGGAAAGATTTTTGCATTTAATGACTTAAAGCATGAGAAACCTACAAACTGAACTAAAAGCAATAGGCTTAGAACAACTCACCTTTGATGACCCACAACGCATCGAACTTGACCAGTTTATTACGGTTTGTTCGCCTTTTTTTGATTCTGTATGCCAGCAAAAACCTGATAGCCCTCGTCATGATTTACTATTAGGTGTAATGACTAAGGCTCAGAATGAAGCTCAACTGGATTTTGAGCAAAAGCGTCAAAGCCTTCATAATATGCAGCAAGTATTTAAGAAAACCGTAGGCAAAGAACACGCTGATAAGCTGATACCAACAGACAGCAACCAACTTATTGTTATCACGACTCTATGGTTACTTGTTCAAGGCTACCAAGGTATTGATTTTAGCTACGCAAATGATCACGCAACAGAGGTTGCTAACCTGCTATCAGACAGTCAAGAAAGAGATTCATCTACACATACCGACACGCTTCGCTCTGGTTTTATGCAAGCTTATTATATTAGTGTTGATAACGCGCAAGCAAATAAGCCAACCACCAGCATGTTGGATAAAGTGAAACAGTGGTTACAACGTTCGTTTTTTTAGCATTTGAATGTTTGAAAGAAAAAACGAATGTGTCGTGATAGAAAAAATTTCATTGCACACCCGTATTCACAACGCATATATTCATAGAATGGGCTTTAATTGCTTATCAATATAATGTTGCAGCACTTCTTTCAAGGCAGTTTTCTCTTCCAATGTGAGAAAGCTTGCTTCGATTGCATTCTCGGTAAACTTAGCCAGTTCACGTTTTGATGGGTTAAGAGCATGCGCAACAGCAAGGAAATTATCTACCATATAACCACCAAAATAAGCAGGATCATCAGAATTTACCGTCACACATAATCCTTTGCGCAATAACTCGACAATATTGTGATCACGCATATGATCAAACACTTTGAGCTTTACATTCGATAACGGACAGACAGTGAGTGGTATTTGTTTTTCCACTAAATGCTGTACTAATGATTCATCTTCAATGCACCTCACTCCGTGATCGACACGAGATATGTGCAACATGTCTAACCCATCCCAAATATTACTTGCGGGTCCTTCTTCTCCTGCATGTGCAACCGTCAAAAAGCCAAGTTCTTTTGCTTGTTCAAAAACACGCTTGAATTTTTCAGGTGGATGACCTTGCTCAGATGAATCTAAACCAACACCAATGATTTTATCTTTATATGGCAATGCTTGCTGAAGGGTTTCAATCGCATCTTCTTCGCTTAAATGACGTAGAAAACACATAATCGTGTGGCTACTGATATTAAGTTGTTCTTGGCCATCCTCTAACGCACGAGTTATTCCGTTAATAACTGCATCAAAAGGAACACCACGGGCAGTGTGCGTTTGGGGGTCAAAAAAGATCTCAGTATGAATAACGTGATCCGCCTTACACCTTTTTAAGTAAGCCCACGTCAAATCATAAAAATCTTGCTCGTATAACAACACTTGAGCACCCTGATAATAAAGATCGAGAAAAGATTGTAGATCATCAAAATCATAAGCAGCTTGTACTTGAGCAACACTCTCATAGGGTAAATCAATACCATTGCGCTTAGCTAACGTAAACATGAGTTCGGGCTCTAGGCTCCCTTCGATGTGTAAATGCAGCTCAACCTTAGGTAGCGTTTTTATGAATCCATCCATATTATTTCCTTTCATTATTTAGGCAACATTAGAGATAAATACTTTAACAATAGTGTAGCCAACCAGAGTCAACCTATGCGTCAATTTTCCTTTTAAACAAAACCTTCAACTATGTTCTAAGATTATCTCTATCGACTATATTTTCTAACCTTGTAAGCGAACAACACATTCCAGATATTATTAATGACGGGACACTCAATGAATAATCAAACGCCCGACGACAAGAAACAAAGTCAATTTTTTATCAATAACATGGTCGAGTCAGCAATACGTGTTGGCTTGTTATTTATTTTGTTAGCGTGGTCTTACGGTATTGTAAAACCCTTTCTAATTCCCGTTCTGTGGGGTGCTATTATTGCCGTAGCCCTTATGCCATTAACGGTAAAGCTCGAAAACATGTTGAAAGGAAAGAGAGGTTTATCCGCCACCGTTATTGCTCTTATTGGCATTCTAATTCTCACCGTTCCTTTTGTTATGTTTTCTATTTCAATGGTTGAGTCTGTAGAAGGTATCACCAGTACCATCAGCTCAGGTACGTTGAAGATTCCAGGCCCGACAGAACGAATTGCAAACATTCCCATTATTGGCCAGCAAATTTTCGATGTATGGCAACTTTTTTCGACCAACCTAGAAAAAGCCTTCACAAAATTCTTACCACAACTAACATCCGGTTTAGCAATGATGGCATCGGTTGTTGGTAACAGTATCGTCAGCATCTTGATGTTTGTTATTTCACTGTTAATTTCAGCCGCTTTTATGGCGAATGCAACTAGCATTTCAAAATCTGTCAATACACTTTCTGTTCGTATTGCGGGTGCACACGGCGAAGAATGGGCAACGCTATGCACAGCAACGATCCGTAGTGTGTTATTGGGGGTTGTCGGGGTTGCCTGCATTCAGGCATTTCTAGTGGGTATCGGTGTTTTCGCAATTGGTTTGCCTACCGCAGGGTTAATTACCATTTTGGTTCTAGTACTCGCTATTGCTCAGCTACCTGCTTTATTGGTTGTCGCACCCGTTATTGCCTATGTATATTCCATTCATGACTCAACAACTGCCACCATTTTTGCAGTATGGACTTTACTTGCAGGGTTAAGTGACAACTTCTTAAAACCTTTATTAATGGGCCGTGGATTAGATATTCCTATGCCTGTCATATTACTCGGCGCAATAGGTGGCATGGTGTCATCTGGCATACTAGGGCTATTTATCGGCCCTGTTATACTGGCTATTTGGTATCAACTGTTTAATGAGTGGATGCATGAAAGTGAAAAAGCAGATAACCAAGCTCAGTAATCAAAACGATGTGATTAATGAAAGCAAAGATGGGTATGTACTGAAAGCTAAGAGTACAGAGTAAGTGAGTTGCCCTTAACAACTCTCACTTTGTGGGGGGATTTCGATTCCCCCACCCAGTTAGAATCAACATATTTCATAATAAATTTCTGTTATTTCACACATAACTCTCCCCTTGCGACAAAAAAAACGTAGAATGCATCCATATTAAGAGTCACACATGGATGCTAATTAAACATGAAGATCATGGAAATTGACAAGGCTGTTTATCGTAAGAATATTAATCGAGTGATTGTTTTTTTTGTTGGCAGTTTAGCCGTATTATCGCTCGCTTTTGGTGCGCTATTAATTGCGGTGTTTGGTGCTGAAACAGTTGCCCGATCTGGTTCTACAGGCAATTTTCATCTCAATTTGATCGGTGTAGTTTTGGCTGCCATCGTTTGTGCCAGTGTATTAAGTCGATTAAGAGATAAACCATATCTTAAAGAAATCTATTACGTTTGGCAGTTAAAACAACTGCACAATAAAATTTATCGAAAACTGGCTAAGATAAAAAACAGAGCAGAATTACATGATGTTAATGCATTAATAATACTAAAATTCTATTATTCGAGTTTAAAGCAAGTCTACTTACTGGATAACAACTCACTCACGTTAGCAACATTAGAAAAAGACATTATCAAATTAGACTCTCAAATAATATCGCAAAACTTAACAATTTCCACTGATCAATTTGAAGCTGATTTATTAAATAAGATCGTTTAGTCATCTTAATAACGAATATAAAACACGACCAGCATACACTTTCATTGCGTGTTGCTGGTCAAATTCGCCTCTACGACAAACTTGACCATTTAAAACTAACGTAAAAATACTCTGTAACCCATAATGCTGATTAAACGTATCACCACACTTCATGCGGCATGCTTAAAGCTAAAAATATAGTGAAAAAAAATCTGACTCCCATTCATCATTTTTGCAAATTGCTCTCAGTTCAAACCAATTCTTTATCTTTTGAATCATTATCATTACTCCTTATCGATAAATCTTATCTACAGCCATGCTGATATACTTCATTGTGATAGTAGCTCAAGTCATTGAACTTCAATCGCTTATATTCTACCCCTGAAAACTCAGCTTACACGTGTAAGCCGATTCAGGGTACAACTGTACGCTGAATGGGCATTGAGATCAACAATCTAAAGTTAATACTCTACTTTGATAAATGTAACAAAATAAGACAGAAAAAAAGGAGGTGAAACAGCAATGAAAATTGCTATATCATTTGAATACATACCGTAGATAACATCACTATTGTATATTATTTTACTGTTCAGTGATTCTGTTGGTATAAAACGAATAAAAGAAAAATAGTTGTGAATATAAAATCCTGCCATATAAATCATTACACTTATTTACACCCACCAATACTAATGGACATAATTATTATCTTTAACATTTAAAATATGGTCATTTCCAGTATGTCGTCATACGTTAAACCTACAGCCGTCAAGTAAGCACCTAGTTTATAAAATGCATCATGAAACGGCTCCTCAGGATTACAGCTTATAAGTTTGTCTCTACGTGCAGCGGTAACACCGGACTGATAATGCCGCCCTGTGGACTGCCACTTAATGGCTTGGTAAATATGCCATCTGGTGATTTTATCCGTGCTTTTAACCTGCACATGTTAAAACCGCTTTATCTCCCTTGGTTGATAAGGATGCGATACTTTGTACCGATGGCGCAGAGGTTTATAACGCCTTCTGTCAAGAGTTGGGAATTACACATGAAGTCATTCACAGCCAAGGTCCCCGATCGCGAGGTGTTTTTCACATTCAGAATGTGAATGCCTTTGATAGTCGACTCAAAGGGTGGATGTATCGATTTCATGGAGTGGCAACAAAGTATTTGGGGAGTTATTTAGGTTGGCGTCGGATGCTAGAGCGTTATCGAACGGCAATCACGCCCGAAGATTGTTTATTAGAAGCTGTTGGGCGCACGCCGCAACAGCTTATTCAGACATAGCCATAAAAAGGCCCTCTATGACTAGAAGGCCTGTTTCCGCTTTTCGTTTATATAAAATAGGCGACTTAAAATCTAATAAAACCTACTCAGCAAATGGCACCCAACGATCGCCGATGGCACGGTAGTTCATCCAAAATTGAGCGCCCTCATTAACCGACTTCACAAACAGGCTCAACGCCCTCGCGTTGGTCGGCACGGTAAAGCGTGAGTCGGCAAACTCATTACTGCAGGTCGCTTGTGCTTGGTCATAGCTCACCGCCTGGCTGGTAGCCTGAATTTGACCTTCGCGGTTCATGCAAAGCGCAGGATACTGCTCGCTTTGACTTGCAGTGGCAAAGTGGGCATAGCCATCAGAGCCCACCGATAACTTAACATGCTGTCGACCAACTCTCGGTGTCTCCAGACCGTTGCGCCAGCTAAAGATGTGATTGGCAATATAGCCATCGGCATCATCAGGCAGGAACTGATCGCGACCGATAAAGTTGATGCCGCACTCCAACGCAGGCCGCACTTGCGATACTGGCAAATAATGATCCCAAACCCAACCGCGTTTGTCTTCAACAATGGTACTGAAACGACCCAACTCCCAAGCAGGCAGGCTTGATGGACAACCAGCAGCATAGTCATGGTCATCACTGGTCTCGGGGCCCATTCGGTTCCAGATCACGCTACGGTAGTCGGTATTATTACCGCAATCACCGTTAAAGGCGAAGAACATGATCTGCTTGCCGTCATCGAGTAACTGTTTGGTCGTCAAGGATTCCGGCGCATAGTTACAGCCATTGACTGCATCTCGAAAGACCATATTACCGAAGGTTTCAATGATCTCTCGAGCTACATCCTGCTCATAGCCCTCATTCTTGCTAGAGTGCTCAAACTTGACATAGATAAACTGCCCAGGATTGACCCTCAACCAGTTTTTGATCTGAGACATGACCCGCACAAAACTGGTGCCGCTAGTATCGACCTTGTGTTTGAGTGTACGGCCGACAACATCAATCTCAATCGCCCGCACCCCAGACTCCAACTGCTCGATAATAGAGGTGGACTGATTGGGTTTAGCACTAGCCCAGTAATAATCGCCCGAGTTATAGGAGTTATGAGTACCCATCCAAGTAGCTTTGTAGATGGGTGAGTAGGTTACTAGCTCGTTCTGCGCCGCCATCTGCTCCTGTAGCGTTGAAGGTTGACGGGTGTGAACCCTAAAACTGTCAGCCTCATCATTGAAACTATGGTCTTTAAGGTTGCCAGATGAGCGTATCAGGGTGACGCTACTATTGTTGAAATTGGGGTAACGATACAAAGTCGCGCCGGCATTGCCGCTAAGAAACACTGAACTCATCTCATTGGTTAGATCAGCTATCCCCATATCAGCAATCCCCTCTCCCGCGATCGCGCACATCGGAGTACCGGCATAACCTGAATCTTGATAGAGGCACGCAAAATCGTCGGTGGTTCTTCCCAAAAGATCGAATGAGGAGATGTTGTCATTCAGCCTTTTAAACAGGAAAGTATCCTGCATCACTGTGGTGGACTTCCCCCCTTGGTTGCCATGTTCATAAACTTTGACATAGGTGTTGCCATAAAGTCGAATCGCCGTGACCTTATCGTTCATACTACTTGGCATATTCTGCTGGCCCAGCTGCTGAGTACACCATTTCTGCCCAAGAAAGTTTTCATCTTCGTAGAAGCACACTTTGGCATCCTCCGCCCAGGCGATGCCAGATAACAACACAGATGCTATCAATATAGTTTTTTTCATCAGAGATCCTGCTCTTATAGTTAATGAACAGAGTAACGACAGCATACCCATTGCTTCAGCGCATTGCCGCAAGATAGATATGAGAAAACACGCACCCTGGGTGCTGAGTCTGATCTTAGAGACACAATGTCGATGTGGCACCACGCAAGTTGCATGAACTTCCTGCTGTCATATTTTCAGCCAAGACATTCGCACGTCGTTACGATCTTTTTCTGCGATGCCGAGCTCGGTTTGAGCCCAGCAGAGCAAGATGTACTGTACCTGCCATAGTTGGAACCAATCAAAAACACGCCTCTCCAGCATTAGACTTAGTATCTTCAGCAACTTGTAAGCAGGTAACATCATTGTATTACTAACATGTTTAGTTACGGGGTTAATGTTGAATGCTTAAATATCATCAATACTATTTAGGCTCGACATTTGAAATAACAGATAGATGATCGGAGGAATAAATCCCATCTTTAATGACATTGACATATTTAAAGGTATTAACGCGCAGCTTATCATTCACAAAAATATAATCAATGTCTTCGGTAGGCTCTTTAAAATAACCATGATATGTATATTCCTTACCGTCAATACCTTCAAATGGCTTTATAGTTGTAGATCTCGCATCATTAAATAAACTGGTCAATGCTTCATATGAAGCGACGTCACTTCTTTCAAAGTTTAAGTCACCTAAAACAATAACTGCATCATTATCATCACCAATAATTTCTTTGGCTTTCTTACTTAATAATTTAGCACTCTGCTGCCGTGCGACTTTTCCAATATGATCAAAATGAGCATTAAATACAAGTACACGTTTACTTGACTCTTTATCTTCAAGTCTTACCCAACTTGTAATACGAGTTAGATCTGCATCCCAACCAACACTAGCGACAACCTCTGGGGTTTCAGAAAGCCAAAATGTACCACCACCAAGTTTTACATACTTATCAGCCCTATAAAAAATTGGGACTGCCTCGCCTTTTGTTTTTCCATCATCTCGCCCAACCCCAACCCAACCATAGTTAGATAAGTTTCTAGCTAAATAAATAATTTGATCATTAAAAGCTTCCTGTAAACCAGCAATATCAATATTTTGTTCGCTGAATATTGATGACACTATTTCCTTACGATTGTCCCAAGTGTTATTTCCATCATATACACTGCCATCAACACTATCCTTACTATTTCTTATATTAAATGACATTACATTAAAGTCATCGGCAATTGCAGGTAGTGCCAGCGCAGCTAGCAAAAATATGGCTATCTTTTTCATTAGTTGATTTCCTTATTTCAATTGAATTTTAAATATAGATACTCGAAACATAATGCTGTGCCCGCCTGAGCTGGTGAGCCGAAAATACGGTTCATAAGTAACTTAGCGGGCTTATAGGTCAATCAGTGAGTTCTGGCGGCTTAGTTGATAGAATCTAAACGCTTCAGCTCAGGTGCCAGATCGGTCAGCTCGCCTTTTTCAAGATCGATCATAAAGTGACGGCTGGCATTACCATTGGCAAACTTGGTCAAAATACCAAACAGGCTACCAAAACGCTGCTTAAAGACCTCGCCAAAAGCGCTGGAAGCATCAATTGGCTTTGGACGTAAATCTTTGGCCAGTGTTTGTGCCAACAGGCTGTACTGAGGAATGCGCTGCTTCTCGATATCTTTAAAAGCAAGCTCATCGGCATTTCTCAAGCGGTAGAAATCAACCGCAAAATCAAAGCCGTTCCAGCGCGCAAAGTCGTCAAGATTCAAGTTCGACTGTTTTGCCAGTTCAGATGCCTTAACGCTTGCTTGCTGCCAAGCTTTTGTAAACTCAGAGTCGTTGATTTTTTCCGGTGTAAAGTAGGTTTCGACCTCATTTTTCTGGCAGATTTCAATGACCTGCTGGCCTTTGGTCAGTGTTGCAATTTGCTCATTGCTAATTGAGCTATCCAGCTGGCTCAAGATCAGCATGCTCTTACCATCCAAAGCAAACAGCATCTGCTTTAAGTCACAAGGCCAATCTTCAGGAAGGAAGCGCATTCGAGTAAGCTCGGTTATGTGCCAGTTAGTAAACTCATAATAATTTTTGGCACTGAGCACTTCTTTATTCCACATTTCATCGGCGTCAATCTTCTTAAGGTGATCCCACTCCTTTGCATAATGTTCAAACAACTCGTTAAAACGCGGAACTTCATCCAAAATCACGGTTTCCACTTCAACCTGCTGCTTACCTTTAAAAGTTAGGAGTTTATAAGCAGGCACATAAGCCGCCATTGACGGCGCCTGAACATTGAACAAGAAGGTATTATCATCGTAGTGCTTAACCCCAGTATCGTTAAAGTGCATGTGGCCACCAACATGAAGCTTGATGCCGGTTTGTGCTAAAGCCTTGCTGACATCTTCTCTCGGCAAGCGTTTCAGTTGGAAGCTACTTTGTCCGAAGATGTCTGCAATGGTTTCTGCGGCGCCATTATAAAACTCGGTCATCGGGAAATGACTAAAAGTAACAAGGATCTTATCTTGATCTTCTGCTCGCTTAACGACATCACGCATCCAGTCAATAACTTGCTGTTTATGGGTCAGCATTTTGTTATAGCCTGCATTACCAGAACCTGAATAATTATCGCCCGCTTCCGGGTTGCTAGTTTCAGCATTGGCTTTTGGTACATATACGTTGGCATCAATAGCAAGCAACCATAGGCCGGGGGTTGGCTCCACCAAATAGCTGGTGTCTGGCACGTTCATGCATGAGGTGTAGCCCTCTTTTTTGTATTCTCCCCCCGTACCCTGATTGCAAATTTCATACTGGCGCTTCTGGTAATCAGCCGCTTTACTTGCATTCGCAAAACTGTAACTTTTCTGGTTGTAGTCTGAGTACGGCGTTTCCCAATATACATTGGACTTTTGTGGGGAAAAACCATAATCAGCTAATGATGACATCAGGCCTTCATAACCCAACTCTCGGATCTCTTCACTACATACCGTCGGCAGTTCATACCCAGCATCAATCACGGTAGAAACACCGTCATACCCCAGACACTCTTTTGCCCCTTTGCTAAAGATCCGCTGTGTTTTTCCGTCCTCGCCTAAGAAGTCAGATTTACCACCAGGCCGCCCAAAAGGTCTAACCGGATCATGGTTACCCGGAGCGGCAAAGAACTCAATACCGTGTTCTTTATTGTAACGCTCCAGTATTTTCTGAAGTCCGCGTACATTGACTGGCTGACCGTCATCACTGAAATCACCAGGCAAAGCAACGTACTTAACACCACGCGCAACAGCATCATCAAGAGCTGCGATTAACGCAAAGTAATTTTCATTAAACAACCGAGTCGATGTCAATTGCGCATACATACTGCGAATGGTTGCATTCTTGCCGCTTTTGCTGTTTTTAGGCCCTTGATATGAACCGTCTTCAAACGAGCCGTACACATCATGGAAGTGGATATCTGGCATAAATGCTACTTTCATTTCTTTCGCGACAGCAGAGGTACAGACTCCGCAGGCGATCATGACAGCCATGCTCAGTTTCGTTATATTTTTCATTTTTAGTCCACATTATTGAATGAGTAAGAGTTAAGCTTTGGTGATATTAAAACTTGGCTTGTCCGACTTTTTTGTTATTTTTGTCGGCATTTCACCTTTGAATACTAACAATGAACCTAAGGTGACAATGGCCGAACCCACAGCAATTGCCACAACATAGGTCAACCAGTTTTCCACCGCCAGCCAGCCATAAAACCCAGAGATAGGAGCACGGTTTACCGCACCAAAACCAACAGCCATCGCCGAGCCCACAGCTGAGCCAATCACATTTATAATAATTATTTTGGGGTTTGCTAAGGCAAAAGGAATCGCACCTTCTGAGACACCAATAAGCCCCATAAGAGTGGACGCCTTACCAGCTTCTTGTAATGACTCAGGAAAGCGGGACTTCCAGATCAAAGTAGCAACACCAATGCCGATAGGCGGGATAATAATGGCAACCTGTGCAGCTGTATTCGGGTCATAAATTCCGGAGGCCAGCATCGCCATTGCCGTAGTCACCGCCGCCTTGTTAATTGGACCACCGAGGTCAAACCCCACCATACCGCCTATAATGGCAGCCAGAATGACTTTGTTGGTACCTGACATACTAAGCAACCAAGCTTCTAGACCACGGTTCATTGCGGCAAGAGGGTCACCAATCACATACATCATGATGATACATGCCAATAATGTACCGCCAACTGGGATAATAAAAATGGGCCCTGCAGACGCCAGTGATTGCGGTAACTTAATGTTTTTTGCAAGGTAGCGGACAATATAACCAGCCACAAAACCTGCGGCTAATGCACCCAAGAAGCCGGTACCCAGATCTTTTGCCAACAAACCCGCAATCATACCAGGACCAATACCCGGCTTATCGGCTAACGAGTATGCGATATAACCTGCCACCACGGGCAGCATTAAGCTAAGCGCCATTCCGCCGAATCCATCAAAGGCATGGAACATTCTGATCAGCGCATTGCCCGCTTCAGCATGACTGCCATCCCAGATATTATCTATGCCATAAAATGAAGCGCCAATACGGGATATCCCCATAATTACGGCACCGGCAATAATAAAAGGCAGCATATAAGATACGCCTGTCATTATTGCTTGCTTTATTTCAACACCCGTTGAATTTCTTTTTTTATTTACATTAAACTTAACCATTATTAATCGCCTCACATAAAGCTTCAAAAACAGCCTCACCATGTTTAATTGGATCCGATACTGCACATTCTAATATCGGTAACCCAACAAACCTCCCTTTATCATTAATTGCCACTTCCGAAGCAATAATAATACCATCCGCACGTTTCATATCCTCTTCAGTTATTACATTTTCGGTCCCCATACTACCCTGAGTTTCCACCTTAACCTCATGGCCTAATGACTCACCAATTATTGATAGTGACTCGGCAGCCATATAAGTATGAGCAACGCCCGTCGGGCACGCAGCAACGCAAACAAAAAACATAGTTATTTCCTTATATTATTTTTTATTTTTTATTTTTTCAACAAGACATAGAAAAAGCACAGCCGTAGTATCACTGGCTGTGCTTTTGCATTTAATAATAATGATTCGATTAAAAAAGTGACAGGGTAATAGTTAACAGAACAAGGTATAACACTATTATAAGCAGGTTCACCTGCATTGCGATAACAAGTCAACATCTGACTTGAAGCCGCATTAATACAGGCGTGAGCCAATAAGGATCGCCTTACAGCACAAAGTTTAACGACCATTTTCTTTGAAGAAGTAACAAGATCAACTTTCTTTTTTTCAAACGGATGATAATGATATCGAGAAGATAATTGATGGCCAACACTAGTCCACAACGACTCCCACAGGGCGCTTACTTCATCTAAGTTATTCTCTTTACTGTCAATATTACAATCAAGTTGAGGAGGTATAAATAAAAATGCCATAACTTCTGAAAGCAGGTATTGGCACACAGCTAGAAAACTAGCCAAATGCTTTTTAAGTGTTTTCAATACATAAAATGACATACTCATTAATATACCCACCACCACCGCCGATCAACTTATTAAAATAATAGTAACAAACATTTCTCACATATTACCAAACAATAGTCACACTTTTGATTTAATAAAACCAACAAACAGATAAACTTCTATTTATTAGTTAGCCACATTATAAATACCACGTATTAATCACATTATTAATTGAACCAAAATTAGTTTTAGACCATCACTGCATTAATTTAGATTAACCACATCGATGACATAATTACTTTTTAATTTAAACCTCTCAATTTTAAAAAAATACAAACATCATATACATTGCCAGTGAAATACCCGTGTTGTCTTTTGTCTTTATTGTATGGATCACTTGCGGTAAAAGATTCTTCTAAATCACGACTATTAAACTTTTCATGCCATTTCTTTAAACAAACAACCTCTTAACAGTTCCATCGTTTGTTCAGTTTTTTCTGTTTCCTCCATGTCGGTTTGCATCAGCTGTTGTCTAAAATCGCTATGCATTAACTTTCGTGCCAATTTCGAAAAAATACTCATATGAGTGCCACCTTTATCATGACTGGACATTGTTAGCATGATCACCGTCGATACACACTCATTCTCAACGTCGTTCCATACGATTGGCTCTGATAAATGAGCAATAGAGATGCTATTGTGCGTTACATGTTCGGACTTACAATGTGGTATGGCGACACCAAACCCTAATGATGTAGCAAAAATTTCTTCACGATCCCAAATGGCTTGCTCTGCCGCATCACCGCGAATCACTCGGCCTTGAATTTCCAAATTATCAGTCAACATTTTAATCACACTCGTTTTATCTTTAGCTTCACAATGTATGACTAGGCGTTCATCCAAGATTTCAGGCTGACTTTGTTGTTGCCAGAAAGCGTCAATACACTCTCTTACCTCATCAGCGGTTTCTTTACTAACCACCTCGACTAATAAGCATTGGCAGGCTTCACAGTCAAGAATATGGAGTTGCGACCGTAACATTGCAATATTCGGAGAAGATAAGCTGATTTCATCAAACCCCATTGCCAGTAGTAATGGCAGAGCACGTCTATCACTGGCCATTTCACCGCAAATGCCTAATTCAAGTCCGGAACGTTTAGCCGTTACCGCAATATCCCGAAGAAAAGCAATAAATCCAGGGTTCAAACTGTCATAAAGCGATTTGATTTTTGTATTCCCCCGATCACATGCCATAAAGTATTGAGTCAGGTCGTTACTGCCGATGGAAACAAAGTCGATCCAACTAGAGATTTTTTCCAGAAAATACAGAGCTGATGGCACTTCAACCATGATCCCAAGCCGCCACTTACCAATTGACTGGCCTTCCATCGTTAACTGTTCGGCACATTGGTGGCATAGCTGATAAATCCACTTTACCTCTTCAACACAAGAGACCATCGGAATCATGATATCGATGTCCCCCAATGCACTAGCCCGTAGTAATGCACGCAACTGACTTTCAATCATAGCCTGATACTGTGGGTACATACGCACTGCACGATAGCCTAAGAACGGATTCTCTTCTTGTGGTAATTCGAGGTATGCTAATGGCTTATCCCCGCCAATATCGAGTGTTCTTATAATGACTTGCTTCCCATTAGCGGCCTTTACCACTTCACTGTAAATCTCAAATTGTTCCTGCTCTGTGGGTGCTTGAGGGTGATCCATAAACAACATTTCAGTACGGAATAAGCCGATCCCCTCGGCGCCTCGACTAAAAGCCATTTCTGCTTCCAATCCAACGGCGATATTGGCGAACAAGGCCATTGACTGACCGTCTTTAGTTATTCCTTTCGTCGTCATAAAAGGAGCCAATAAATCATTCTTGGCTACACACTTACGCGCTTCCAACTTATAAAACTCTGTAACACGATGATCTGGTTCGCGGATCAAGCAGCCGTATTGTGCATCCAGAACAACCCATTCAGAGCCATAAATAAACGACTGTAAATTTTCTATCCCCGTCAATACAGGAATACCAAATGAACGAGCCAAGATTACCGTATGGGAAGTTTGCCCCGCATGGGCTAGAACGATCCCTTTTAGTAATGACTTATCGAAACCCAGTAATTCACTCGGTGTTAGGTTCTCAGCAATCACTATACTATTGGAAGTTAGCACCACTGGCTTTTTCAGCGACTCACCAACGACCAAACAGGCGAGCTGAGTACACAGGTCTTCAATATCTAATGCCCGCTCTTTCATGTAGCTACTTTGGCTATTAAGTAAAGGAGCTTTAAGCTCATCAGCTGCAACAGCAATAGCTTTAAGAGTGTTGGTTTGCTTAGCATATTTTAACAAGGTTTCACTAAAAACAGGATCGTCAGCAATCTGCAAGTGAGCCTGCAAAATAGCGAGCTCTTCTTTTGCTTTCGAATCTACAGCTGCAATAGCTGAAAACAACTGTTGTTGTAGTTTTTCCAGACCGACTAGTAAATGCTCTGTAACTGTTTCGCTCAACTGCTGTTCGGTCTCATCGGCAAGTTGATGCAAGTTGACCTGACTGCAAATGATGGGCTTACCCTGCCCAATCCCTTTTGACGCGATACTACCGCGTACATAACACGGATTTGACAATTTTAATGAAACGGGAAGTGACAAGCTGTCATTAAGTTCAATAACTTCAATAGGTTCGTCACAGTACGAAAATTCCTGAGTAATAAAATGATGAATATGTTCAAAAGCGGCTAACTCATCCTTACCGTCAAAAATGAACTGACAAACATCATCCAACACTGCATCAATACCAATCAACGACAACACGCTTTTAGCATTAGCGGTTATCCCTTTAGTTCTATTAACCAAGGAAATGTGACACTGGAACGCCTTTGTACGGCTCTCTATTTCAGCTGCTGGCCTAGCATGAATACCATTTACTAATTCATTTTTAAATTCAAATTGTCTTGTCATAGCAGTACCTAAATATTTCCGTTTACATAGTGACGAACAAAGCCGCTCACCATCAATCTGATGGTGAAGGCTTGGCGCTAACAGGGGGAATTACTTACTTTGTGTTTTGTACATTCTCAGGGCAATCAACCCTTGAGGAGGAACCGTGGTAGAGCTGGTTGCCTTACCGATTGGCTGTTCCATACCATTGGCAATCTCCACTTGCCAACCGGAAGGAAGATCACCTAGTTCAGTTGGCTGCATCCCGCTATTTAGTAATCTAAAAATAACTGCACCACTGTCATCCTCAGTGGTCTTGATAGCACTTACCGCTAATTCAGGATGATCAAGAAACATTAAGCTGAAGCATTCAGGAGCCTCAAACAAAGGTGGAGCAATCATGAACCGCTGCACGATGCCATTATGTATAGTTAGCGGCGCTGTTAGCCAATGTTTAGCCCGATAACACAAACCTGCTTCCATCGCTTTCCCCTTAAATGGGTACAAAGCCAAACGGAATGATAATGGCTGCTTAAGCTGTGAATCTGGGCTTACATCAGGCAAACCAGATAAACGACCCGGGCGGTATTTCAACTCTGGCTTACCAACATAACCAACGGCTCGGAACAGAGTGATAGCAATAGATTCATGGTACTGCTGATATTCACGGATCCCATCGGTTAAGATAGCGATACCACCCTGTTCAGTCTCACCGGCCACCACACTTTGCATTGGGTAAATTGCTACTGGGCAAGATGTCCATTCCTGCTCTTGCCACACTGATAGAGCCTGCTCATCATTACCGCGGCGGATAAGACCAATAGGCTGATCAGCGATGGTTTCTTGGCCAAGAAAATTACTATTAACGTGTAATTGCAATCGATGGTCATCAACCTGATTGTCTAGATGAATATGGATCTCGATTTGATCACTGCCCTTTTCAAGTGACAATTCCATCACCGCAGTTTGCTCTGTCGTGCACAGCTTATCTGCCCTCTCCTGTAGGTTATTAGGCAAGTTAACTTGATAGCTGATACGAATCGCGGAACGTAATTCCCCCTGTGACACCTTGATATTATTAGGGTTAGCCTGTAAAACAACTTGATAGTCTTTGTATGGTTCAGAGAAATCATAGTTGTCGCCATCATCCCCGCCATCAACCAGTGTTAGTAAATCTTCCCAGTGCTCACCCGACACCGTATTAGTAAGAGAAACTTTGCCTGTGGTATCAACATTGACAGACAGGTACTCGTTCTGAATCATCTGTAACTGATTTTGATCTCTAGCGGATTCAGCATTCTCATCGATATCTGCCTCTTTATCAGCTAAACGTTCGACCATCAGGCTACGATAACCACATGCTGGCAACGCATGCAAAGAAGCAATAATGCGGTGTCGATACCACGATTTAAAGCGTTCATCACCCAGAGTGGTTGGATCTTGGACAATCGCATTGATATCAACCAACTGACAATCAATAGAGTGAACGTCTACCAGATCATCACCATCATGCAGCACGAACTGTCGAGTTGGCAGCACAAGCTCTAGCTCGACCATCGCATTACGCTGGTAAGGTAGAGGATTAAAGGCAAGTACAAATTCACCCTCAAGACCTTTCGTAGACGCATCAGCCAACTGCTTAAGAGTAATATCTTTTAAGCGTTCAGCATTTTCTCGAACAGCTTGTATTCGTGCCAGTACTTGTCGATTAACAGAGTCCGTATTACATCCACCGATCGAATCATGGGCATGACTTTGCATAAGCTGCTTCCAATTCTTCTCCATCAGACCGTAAGGGTATTTCATCCCTAAGCTATTCGCGACCGTTAGCAATGGCTCCAACTGATTAACTATCAAGTTTTCAACATTGCTATTCAGCTTTTTAATATCGTAACGAGTAGAATAAATTCCACGGTGGATCCGACTATACTTACCGTAAAGCATTTCACTTTCTACAATAGCCAACGTTTTTTCAGTAGTCACAGAAAAATAGTCTTCAAAACTACACAGTTGATAACTATATTGTCGTTCAACATTGGCATTGTGAATTGCAGCTACCGTTTCACTTTGCCATGGTTTCTGATCATGCCCGCCCATAAACAAGAAGTTTTCACGTTCTCCCGGCCAAAAACGCTCAGTCATTTTCTGGTCAATCCCATCTAAATGACAAGCTATGGGTTTCATGCCCTGAAATGCGCTGTAGCCAAACTCCAATACTGCGGTTGTTACTTTGCTGCCATTCGGAGCTCGCCAGATAAATTCAGTATTTTCAGTGATTCCTTCCCAGATTCCTCGCCAAAATACACATTTATCAATATCAAAATGCTGCAGGAGTTGTGGAAGCTGCTCGCTCTGACCAAACGAGTCTGGTACATAGCCCACTTTCATCACTGCACCGAAGCGCTTTGCATCCTTACAACCCCAAAATAAGTTACGGAGCTGAGATTCACCATGAACAACACATTGATCAGTTTGTGTATACCAAGGGCCGACTAGCAATTTTCCGCGCTTAACCAATTCAGTAACACGGGCTGTGTCTTCTGGTACTACGCTTAGATAATCTTCCAGCATTACCGACTGCCCATCCAGCACAAAGCAAGGCATTCCTTCATCTTGCTCAAGCTGTTCGAGAATCTGTTGCATGGTAAATACCAACAATACCTGAGACTCTTCAGTACTAAAGTACCACTCACGATCCCAGTGAGTATGTGGCACAATATATGCCTTTTTATTCAATGACATTGCTCGGTCCTCTATAGTGATTCTGTGTATTTTCTTTGGGTCTCTTCCATTGCCTGATTTTTCATATACTGGCGCTTCATGAGCACCGATGTCCCCAGCGCGACGAAAACAACACCAGATGCAATTGAAAGCAGGTATAAGAAGAAGTTTGAAGATAAAACAAGAGCCAAAATTCCCGCAGCAGGAGCCTCAACAATCGAATCAAACATGATAACCATCGAAGCTGCAATTGCGCTGCCAATAGTGTTAATCACAATTAATGCAGGATTGGCAAGAATGAATGGAATAGCCCCTTCACTGATTCCGACACAAGACATCATCATTGCCGCACGCCCATTATCTTGCAGCTCTTTGGTATAGTATTTTTTCGCCACAATTGTCGAAACACCAATACCAAACGGAGCAACCATAATAGCGATATGCGAAGCCGTTACAGGCTCATAAATCCCTTGGGCGAATAAGCCAAGACTCACAGTAATCGCCGCTTTGTTAATAGGCCCACCCAAGTCAAAGCCAACCATGGCGCCAAGTACTGCCGCCATTAATATTTTGTTACCACCAGACATATCCACCAACCAGTTTTCCAATCCTGTATTGAGTGCAATGAGCGGATAACCCACGATATATTTCATAACAAAAAGAACAATTGCAGTGCCTAATAGTGGAATTATTACCATTGGCAACAAACTACGAAAATCTTTAGGTAATTTGATATTCGCTAGCATCCAGCGAACTAAATAACCAACCATCAAACCACCAAGTAATGCACCGAGAAATCCCATCTGCATATCTCGAGCTAACATCCCAGCCATTAACCCAGGTGCAATTGCTGGTTTTCCAGCTAAACCAAAACCAACAAAAGCGGCAATAACTGGAAATAAGAGTGTTAATCCATATAAACCAAATATTTTCAAATCATTAATTATTTGGGCTAGAAAGGAATTGCTTTCTTTTAAATCAACACCTGTAAGCGTTTCAAATAATGAACCAAATGCTAATAGCATGCCACCAGCAACAATAACAGGAATCATATATGACACTCCTGTCATCAAGGCTTCTCTTAACCTATCAATTTCTGTTTTTTTCGTTTTTAATAGTAGGGTCATGGTATTCATCCTTTTTGTTTTTATTATTTATTATTTATTATTTATTATATGTATCATGGTTTCATATACTGCGGCTGATTGTTTAATTGGATCTGCTACAGAACATTCCAAAGTTTTTAAGTTTTCAAACCTCTCCATTCCATCGATGGCAATTTCAGCAGCTATTATCGCGCCATCAGCCCGTTCGACATCCTCTAATGTGATCTCATTGTCGATTCCGGTACTACCTTGAGTCTCGACTTTCACTTCCCAGTTATGCTCTTTACCAAGCACTTCCAACGCTTCTGCTGCCATATAAGTGTGGGCAATCCCAGTTGGACAAGCAGCAACACAAACAATAAACATATTTACCTCGTTAACAATCTACTGACTGTTGATTTATTAAAAACAAAAAAAACAGCAGCCACCTTAAGATGACTGCTGCTCAAATGATTGATACTAAATGATTTTACATTAAGAACATGACTAAATGAATTAATAGACAAATTTCCTAACGTCACGCTGTTTCCCGGCGCATAGCGATAGAATAGCACCATAGAACTCGCTGAAACTTGTTCTACGAAATGTAGATAAGTCAGTGATAGTACAGAAAGCAACGTTCTTACATTTGCTTGATAAGATAAGAAATTACGACTCCAGCGCAGAACGTTCTCACCATACCAGTGATGTATTTTCTTGCCAATTAACTCACCAAGATTGATATAAATCTGGTTGTAATTTGAAGCTAATTCATCTAATTCTTCTTCAGTATTTGTGATTAGGTCTTCATTATTATGAATACATACACACGAATAAATAGCGTTGACCAGAACGTTTAATACGCTCTGGAAAAACACTTTTATATTTAATTCGTTTGAATTCATTTTCATTAAAACCCCTATGAAGTACATTTATAATAAACAAAAAATAAAGACATGTATGTGAAGTAATTCACATTTAACACCCCATTAACCTAATGGCAATTAACTATCTGGTCTAAGAAAATGATTCTTATAATCTAACTTATTAAAAAAATAAAATAGCGTCCAGCATTCTATTAGCACTAAGAGCAATAACATAACTAGCTTCTTTATATAAGAATAAGCGGCGTCAACCAGAACTCAATCTAGAAGATTATTTCGAATACGGTAATAGTTGCTCAGCCCTAGCGAGCATCACCTAGATGAATACCTTAATGATGCACTTTATTGCTAACGATGAAGCAAGCGATAAAGTATATACCCAAGCTATCTCAATATGCAGGATTCAGAGTGATCTCAGCGAGCATCTTGAGATAACTTGGGTATAATGCCTATTTTTTAATGGCAGGTTGAAGCTTTGCCATTCAGGGAGTAGGTATAAGGCCACTCCTGCTGGAAATTTTCCACGTGTTAGTAAGTTATTCTGACGCGAATTCTCATGATAAATTGGGGCTATTGGTCGTTAATGTTAGAAAATAGAAATCAATTGAATAGTCATTATGAGGAACAAGGTTTCTTTGTCATAAGGGACTATTTTACGACGTCTGAAATCTCCTCACTTAGAAACGTTGTCTTGAAATTTCATGAACGTTGGAAAGATGACAACGCGGATTTTTATCATGATGAAGCTTTTAACTCTTCTTTGATCACCGGTAGTCAATATTTAGCATTTGATGATAGGGTAAAGCTGTTTAACTTTATTAGCTCAAAGAAAATAATGGCGCTTGTTGATTCAGTGATCCCAGTTAATCCTGCATTTATGAATACGCAATTATTTTTTAACCCTGTTAACCTTCAACAAAAAGATTTTTGGCACCGAGACTGTCAATATGATCATGATCTTGATTCGCAAAAGAGAATCATAAAGGAAACTCAAGTATTACATCTTCGTGTACCTTTATTTGATGAGCTAGGTATGGAGTTAGTTCCAGGGACACATAAGCGCTGGGATAATGATGAAGAGCTTGATGTCAGACAAGAAGTGAATGGCAGAGTGAGCAGTGAGAATCTCTCAGCGGGTAAGTCAATTGGATTAGCCGCGGGTGACATATTAGTTTTTTCGGCAGATATGATTCACCGTGGTTTATACGGATTGGATAGGCTGGCGTTAGATATCTTAGTTTTTGATTCATCTGCTGATTACATTGACTACGTTGACGACGATTGTTTACCAGATAGTTTAATGTTTGATAAAATTGACGATCCAAGATTGTACAAAAATACAATCCAGTTAAAGTCGCAGGGTTAATCACTAAATAACGACGCTACGCCCTGTTGGTAAGTATTCAAGACGATCACCAAGTACACTTTTGAGTAACCCATACGCCTTCATACCAGTACAATGACCGGTATATAACTTATCTATTGGGTAACTTAATAATGTTTGAGCGATAGCCTCAATTTCTTTCTTGCTACCACCAATACTGTTAAATAGTGGTAGCCCTACTAAGTGAAAGCCACCTACAACGGCCTTAATTTTGGTATTAGGGAAAAGCTCAACCGCAGTCTCAACCATATTAAGCACACCACTATGGGCACAACCCGTGAATACGATAAGGCCATCACTTTCTTTAATAACCATAAGTAACTCATGGTCAAATGTATCTGGTTTACAGCCGCCCATCCTAGAGTTAGTGAAAAGATACTGATTACCTTTCGGCTGTTCATATTTGCGACTTATTTTTGTAATAATAAAAATATTGGGGAATATTTCTGTTGTCTTGCTAACGAAATTAAATCGTTCCTTAGCGTTAAGTAATAAGTTCTTATCAATACCTACATTAGTTTTAAAACCAAACGCTTTGAAACAATAGTCGGTTTCTTCGCATTCACGAAAGTGCACCAGAGCTTTAGAGTTGCGCTCGAGGAAATGACTAACGCCATTACAATGATCATGGTGTCGATGTGAGATAACAGCAGCATCTATATCTTGGATTTTAACGTTTAATAACGCTGCGTTATCACAAAAAGCTTTACTACTTCCTGCATCAAATAATACCTGTCTACCCATCGTATTCACATGAAGAGACAAGCCTCGCTCAACCGCAAGGTCTGTTCGATTATCTAACCGTGTGTTATCAACTAACGCTGTAAGTTTCATAGTCACCTAAGTTATATTCAGCACAATGTAACCCCGTTCATTTTTTTGAAAACAATGGGCAAGGTTTCAATTTATGCCTTATCGGGTACACCTAACTGCAACAATGCTTTTTGAGTCAGACTTTCAGTATATGGGTTAATCTTCCAGTGATCAGGGCTCCAACCTTTAACAAAACGCTGAAAATCAGCCCAAGCGATACAATAAAGTGGTTTCCATGATTGCACTACATCATTAGGGTCTAATTGAGGCTGATGATTAACTAAAGCATGTTCAAGTTGTTTGAAATAATAATCAAGTAAGCTTGGTATTCGTTTATCACATTCATCGAATGGTATACAACTACTAAAAAACAGTACGACATCTTTCATACCACAACCTTTGCCCACGTATTGAAAATCAACACCAGCAACGTAATCCCCTTTCGATGTAAAACAAAAGTTCGCAAGTTTTGCATCACCATGCACCAACGTTTGATACGGGGTTTTCTTCAAGGTTTCGTCGATAAGCGGTGCTGCATTTTTTAAGGGGAAATCTAACAATGCCGCAATTTCATCAGGCCGCGTATCTAGATGCCAATACGTGCCGGACTTCCAAAGCCCTATTGGGTCTGTACCAAGGTGCTGAGCATGAAAATGTGCTAACCAGTATAAACAAGCTTCGACTTGTTCTTGGTTTATGTCTTTATGTACTTCACTAAAACCTAGTGTTTTCAAATCTTCTAAGATGAGTAAGATTTCGCCATCTTGTTCTTTTACGAATAAACACTTGGGTACCGCACATTCACTCTTACAATGATTGGCAAAATGTTGATACCAACTGACTTCAACTTGATAAGAATCTAACTTGCGTTGATGAGAGGTGATTGTGTTCCACCCTCTTGGGTGATGTTCAGGTTGAGGTAGTTTTATGTATTTAACAATGACCGATTCATATTGAGAGCAGCCTGCAAGTTCAACGCGTAAAAGTTCGCCATAACCACCCCACAAACGCTGAATTATCTGAGTACTGGTAACACACTCAGCCCCTACTGCACTCGCGATAGTCTGTAAAATGTTAATGGGGGTTGTCATTCATTGCCTGCTTTAATATTAGGTTCCTTTTCAGTGGTATATAAAAAGCCCTATTCAATATCAGCTACATTAAGCGGCTATTGAATAGGGCTCTTGCCCTTTATATTTGTCCTTTCGTTGAAAGCTTCCTTTTCCTTTTTTTGCTTTTACCACTCGTGTTGTAAACAACTTACTGGTAACAACTGCTTTTAGTGCATTATCTCTAATGGTTCCTCTACCAAACTCAGTATCTGTGCTATTTGGCTCTAACCGTTGAAAATCAACACTCTCTTTTTGTTTACATTGCTTCAATTTACGTTTTTTAGGCATTTGCCGTTCCTCATCGTTGTGTATCATCTGATTGTCTTAAAGAACCCGAGTAATATACCTTATTGTGCAACAATACGTGACTTTTATTAAACTGTACTGAACGTATCATCTTTAAAGCTTTTCACTGTTATAGATATGCTTTTTATACAATAGAAGAAAATCGAGCACAATCTCTCGCGCAAATTTTGTTTCGCAATTTGTTAAAAAAACCATACCTGTTTGCGTTAAAGGGTTAAAAAGCATTTCAGTTCGTATTCCTTTAACCCAGCCACCATGATGAACAAAGCCCGTAATACCTTGGTAATCGAATGTTCGCCAGCCTAATCCGTAATAGACATTACTCAGCTTTGCTCTATACCGTGATTGGTTCGCCCGAATGTGCGCTTTATGCATAATTGTTAATGATGAAGGCCGTAATACCGATGGGTTATGCCCTAAATGTGCCAGCATCCACTTTGCAAGATCTTGAGCACTGGCATTTAATCCCGCAGCAGCAGGCACACGATAATAATAAGGTTCTGGCTTAACGGCAGCCCAACCAGATTTTACTTTAACGTGGGGTTCAACACGATTTTTGCTGGCTTTAAATGCATCAAAACCAACAGAAGCATGCTGCATTTTCAACGGAATCAGTAAGTGCTCTTTAACTAATACATCGTAATCATGCCCAGATGCAAGTTCCAGCATTTCTGCACTGAGATTATACACTACATTTTGATAACCATAACAATCACCGGGGGAGCATACAAAATCAATTTGAGGAATCCTTCTTCTGATTTTAGCATAACTGACATTTTGCTCTAACAGATCAGAATAAGCTTGAGGCACCAACCCTGTAGTATGAGACAAAATATGACGCAAGGTAATGATACTCCCCTGCGATGGATCGCTAAATTCAACCGTTTCAAGATAAGGTACAACGTAGGTATCCCAATCAATCATCCCTTTATCAACCAACACCGAAGTAACCGCTGAAGCGAATGTTTTCGAAATGGACGCGAGCGGAAATACAGTACCAGAGGTGACTCGATTTTTACCACCAATCTTCTTTACACCATAACCTCGAAGTAAACGAATTTGCCCATCGATGATGATCGCAATTGCAGCTCCGGGAATCTCTTTCTTAACCGCTTTAGTCACCGAATCATGCAACGTGTAAACAAGCTTATCACCAGGCAAGGCATAGCTACTCGTCACCGTTATTAGCGCAAAAAGCGCCAATGCCCCTCTTACAGTCAACGTACAAACAAAGCTAATGTAAAAAGATATACAACGACTAAATTGTAATCGCAGCCCTTTGCAATATTGCGTAGCAAAACTGGGCACTGGACTCACCTTAGACAATAAAAACAACGCCTTTATTTTAGTTGGAAAACGCGAAGTCTGTTTCGAGGGTAAGTATCCATCCTATAATTGTTTAATGAATCTCAATATTGATTCAGTGGCTTGAGGTTAATACTAAATCCATCAGTTATCTGATCAGTTCAGCAAGTACGTGATATTTATCTACCCAAGTTACATTCAAAAATAACAAAGAGATCCGACATCCTCTACAGTTAATGAAGCTCAAGGTAGCTTCGTGTATGGTCAGCTAAGAACCGTCATTATTTTATACTGTAAGATTTACGTGTTGTTCCACACTATAGAAAAATGATTGGTATTGTTATCACACACTCTTGACGGTGTTGTTATTAAGTAAAGTTTTAAACGGTATCATTAAGAACACATACCAATTTATTACGATAAAATGATAAATATAGACTTTTCATGCTATTTTGAAATTTTTTATCTTTCTGATTTCAAAGAAGTTTAACTCATCCGATGAGAACAAAAGTGAGACATAAAGCACAAAAATATTTTTATTAAGGGCGAATATCGTTACAATACGCGCCCTCACTATTTAGTGAGACATTATTTAAAAAGGTCAGATCCATGAAAGTAGTCGATTTTCTTAAGCAAAAGCGAGTTACGCTAGCGCAGCATCCATTTGAATTTAAAGACTGGCTATCACCCTCTATTCGCGATTACTGGATCGAGTTTTTAAGCAAAGCTAACAATAGTCAGCTTGCTACTTGGGTTAAAGAACAAAAAATCGCATCCACTGGAGAATCAATTGACCAACCGGCACCGGTTCAATTACACCCAGAAGCAGAAAAAATACAAACAGAACTGACTGCTACATTAGGGGAAGAAATTCACGTTGGTGATTGGCTGATTGTTGATCAATCTCGAATTAATAGCTTTGCAGCAGTAACAGAAGATCATCAATGGATTCACACTGACCAAGAGCGTGCGGCAAATGAATCACCATTTAAAACAACCATTGCGCATGGTTTTTTAACGTTATCTTTACTATCGGTGTTAACAGACAGTGTTAACCCTGAAAACACCAAATTTCCTTCGGCCAAAATGACCGTTAATTACGGCCTGAACCAAGTTCGTTTTCCATATCCTGTTAAAGAAGGCAATCGCGTACGTGCACGTACAAAGATTCAGTCTGTAACACCTATCAAACGTGGGCTGGAAATTGTTCAAGAAATATCAGTAGAGATCGAAGGCTGTCGTCGCCCTGGCTGCGTAGCAGAATCTGTTATTCGTTTGTATTTCTAATATGAACGACTAAAAGGTTTTAGATATTCCAAGCAAAAAAGCCATCTACAGATGGCTTTTTTAATTTAAGAGCAAAACATAAACATGCTATACAACGCTTTTACTCTTCTTTATTAACGACTTTTAACGCTTCTTTTTTGCTTAACGTGGACAGTTGTTCATTGTGCATTGCAACAAACTCGATAACATAATCAGGGTTTGTTTTAGAATATTCCCGCAATACCCATCCTATTGCTTTGCGAATAAAGAACTCTTTTTCGTGCGCAAGCAATAAGATAGTTTCTTCAAGCAATGGGACATTCGTGTCATTTCTATGCTTTAAGTGTGCGAGCAATGATGCGCGACGTAGCCACATATTATCAGATTGACGCCACTCAATAAGCTTACCTTCAAACTTACGGTAATCTTTAATTAAGTCACCGATCAAATTTGATGAGAGCTTATCAACGGTATCCCAGTTATCTGCTGTTTCTAACATTTCTTCATAAATGCTGAATGCCTCTGGTGTACGAAAAGCCTTGTAGTATTCGGCAACATCCATAGCCAAATACAGTTCTTCTCGATAAACACCAGACCATAGCCATAGTACCAATCGACGATACTGAACAAAGTCGACAACATCGGTATGCTCACGCGCTTTCTTGAATACAGCTTTACGTTCAGGCGCTTTTACCCCATAAAACGGCTGTTCCGTTTTCATATATTCTTGCATGGAAATAGCATCATCAGCATTTGAAACTTCCACCAAACGCTGTTGCATAAAAATAACCATGGGTATCATCAAAGACATGACGATGGTTTCCTTCTAAAGCAGACTTATTACTTATATTGGCTCGTATTTAGCGTATAGCTAAGAGCCTTTATTATATTGGGCAGCATTTGAACACAGGTTACATCACTTTAACAATACATGATGCAACTTATTGTTCATTCTGGTTATTGTCTTTTAGCTAACCACACTTTCATTCTAGAACTGGCTATTTTTTCCTCACATTACTGATCTTTCCTTGATAGCTTAAGTAATCAAGAATGGAGTCAATTTGTTCTGTCGACAAATCAAGATGATCAGGCATTTGAGTATAGCGAAATTGAGAAGGCTGTTTAATAAATTTACGTAGCATATCTTTCGAACGATAAGACACAACGCTCATGGGTGCATTCAAATCAGGGCCTAGCTTCCCTCCTTGCTGATCCATCGAATGACATTTAATACAACGGTCTTTAAAGATTTCAAAGCCTTGATACACAGTTGAGACTGACTCAACACCTTCTGGATACACTAATGGGTATTGATCTTTAAATTGCAGCATATTGACGCTAGCCAATTGGTAAGGCCACGGGAAAGCTTGCTCAGGTGTTTGCATCTCTCCTTTCCACACCATGTAAAAAGGACCAGGGTTGGCTTTATGGTGCCCTATCGGCTGCCAACCTGCAGCAGCTTTATAAACAATATAACCACCAGCTATTGATATTTTGTCAAACGTTGAAACCGCTTGATAGCCATCTAGCGCTGTAAATTTAACATCCGTGTAGGGTTTATTTCTCCAGTCTTTCCCGTATGCCAATACCATTACATCATTAAGCAAAAACGCATCATAGGCTTTCTCTGCCTCATAATGGGGATCATAAATTGTAATTTGATGCGTTGCTAATTTGTCCTTCAATACACTTAATGTAAATGTTTGTTCGTTTTGATCCGATTCTGAAAACATCAGCGTTGCTTGTTCTGCATAAGCATCTAATGACACCACGCAAATAGCTGATACTGAAATAGATTTTATGATTGTCCTAATCATCACTCTTCCTTTAATTATTGAGGCATTACCCAAATATCTACAAAAATACCCGCTTAGATATTGCCTTTAACTTTCTAATTATTGATTTACTTCTTACCACACAAATTACAATACATTATCGGCACAAGATAGGTAACATCTACAGATCACAGTACCACCAATTTATTAACCATAATGTTCACCTTAAATCCAAACATTACAACATCCTGAAAGAACAGTATTTAGACCGATTTAATTGACGGTTCAGCTTCTACTTTCTAGGGTGAATATAGGGAAATGCATAAACAATAGAAAACACCATGGCTGATTTAGGGAATAAATATGAATGCCAGAGATGTTAAAACGATCGATGATGCAAAAAAAATAATAACAGAACGTAAAATCACCCACGTAAAAGTCGGCTTATTCGATAACGATGGCGTCATGCGTGGTAAATACATGTCTAAGTCTAAATTTTTTTCTTCTTTAGAACATGGCTTTGCTTTTTGTGATGTTGTTCTTGGCTGGGATGTTAAAGATCAGCTGTACGATAATGCGCAATATACGGGGTGGCACACAGGTTACCCTGACGCCCCCGTTAGAATTATTCCAGAGAGCTGCCGTGATGTACTTGATGAAGATGGCATGCTGTTATTCATTGCTGAGTTTACAGAAGACGCTGAAAAAGTGTGTCCACGAGCAACACTACGCCGTGTATTACAGCTAGCCGATAAAATGGGATTCAATGTACAGGCAGCTTTTGAATATGAATTCTTTCTTTTCAACGAGACCCCACATTCAGCAAGAGAAAAAGGCTTCAGTAACCTTGAAACCATTACACCTGATTGGTTTGGTTATTCCATGATTCGTAACTCGACTTACTCAGGACTCTATAAAAGTATTCTTGCCATGGGTGAAAAAATGGACTTCCCCATAGAAAGTATTCATTCCGAAACTGGCCCTGGAGTCATAGAAGCAGCGATCGCTGTTGATCAGGCCATCAATGCCGCAGATAAAGCTGCTTTATTTAAAACCTATATGAAAGTATTAGCCCAGAAAAATGACCTACTCGCCACTTTCATGGCGAAATGGAGTAACGATTACCCTGGCCAGAGCGGGCATATTCATATTTCTTTGCAGAACAAGGACGGTTCTTCTGCTTTTTTTAAAGCCAATAACGATCTCAATATGAGTGATATTCAGCGTCACTTTCTTGCTGGACAGCAACGTTTAATGCCAGAAATTTTGTGCATGATTGCGCCAACCATTAATAGCTACTCACGCATGGTTCCGGGGTTTTGGGCCCCCACAGAGGCAACTTGGGGTGTAGAAAACCGAACAACGGCATTACGCTTAATTAAAGGTTCAGAAAAATCACAACGAGTAGAATATCGAATAGGTGCAGCAGACGCTAACCCCTACCTTGCTTTAGCAGCAGCACTCGCATCTGGGTTGTATGGCATAGCCCAGCAATGGGAACCTTTCGACCCAGTTTTAGGAAATGCTTACGATCAGCAACACCCGCAGGAATTACAGTTACCTCATACATTATGGGAAGCAGCCCAACGTTTTAAAGCATCAACCGCTGCACGTGAAATGTTTGGCAATGAATTTGTTGATCACTTTGCAGCATCACGAGAATGGGAAGAGCGTGAATTTCGAAAACATGTCACTGATTGGGAATTAAATCGTTACTTTGAAATTATCTAAGCGCATTAAGGATTAGCCGCCAGTTAACGACTTAGCGAACTAGATAAAGGGGGGATACATGTCAAATATAAACTCAATTAATGCAGAAATTTCCGTTATCTCACCGATTGATAATGATGTATACATCACTCGACCATTTGCATCGCTCACTCACATTACAACATCTTTGAAGAAAGCCAAACAGGCTCAAACACAATGGCAAGCAACACCACTGGCTGAACGTAAAACTCTTTGCAGCAAGGCCATAGATTGGTTAGTCACTAACAAGCATCAGCTCGCAGAAGAAATTACGTGGATGATGGGACGCCCTATTCAATACAGCCAAGGAGAAATCGCTGGTTTAGAAGAGCGTGCTCGGCACATGATTGCGATCAGTGATGACGCATTGGCAACGATTGAGTTACCAGAAAAGCCTCACTTTACGCGCTATATAAAACGGGTTCCGTTAGGCACCGTATTTGTAGTTGCACCGTGGAACTACCCGTACCTGACCGCAATCAATTCCATCATACCAGCATTGTTATCAGGCAATAGCGTTGTACTTAAACACTCTGTGCAAACACCTTTATGTGCAGAGCGCCTATTTCAAGCCTTCACAGAAGCAGGCTTACCGGAAGGTGTGTTTCAGTATCTGCATTTAACGCATCAAGACACAGACCATGTTATTTCATCAGGTTGTATCAATCATGTCGCGTTCACTGGTTCTGTTAAGGGTGGAAAAGCCATCGAACAATTCGCTGCTGGGCATTTAATCAGTGTTGGGCTAGAGCTTGGTGGAAAAGACCCTGCGTATGTGCGCTCTGATGCAAACCTACAAGACGCGGTTGATACTATTATTGACGGGGCTTTTTTTAACTCAGGACAATCTTGCTGCAGCATTGAACGTGTTTATGTACATAGTAGTATCTATGATGCTTTTATTGAAAAGGCCGTGTTACTAATCAATCAATATCAACTCGGTCGTTCAGATAACCTTAATACCACATTAGGCCCGCTCGTTAACGGAAAAGCCGCTGATTTTGTACGAGAGCAAACACAAGAAGCAATTCAACAAGGGGCGAAGCCACATATTGATGAACACCATTTTACCAACAGCCAAACTGGTAGCGCCTATCTTGCCCCTCAATTACTTACCAATGTAAATCATACAATGCGAATAATGACTGAAGAAACCTTCGGCCCCACCCTTGGTATACAAAAAGTAGAATCAGATCAAGAAGCAATCATACTAATGAATGACAGTGACTTTGGTCTTAGCGCATGCATTTTCACTCAAGATATAGACAAAGGCATCCATCTTGGGGATCAATTAGAAACAGGGACATTTTTCATTAATCGTTGTGATTACCTAGATCCAGCACTTGCATGGGCGGGTATAAAACAATCTGGTCGTGGCTGTACTCTATCTTCTATCGGATTTGAGCAGTTAACACGCCCTAAGTCGTACCATGTAAAGTACCTAATATAAGCATTTCTAATGCCCTATTGAATCCACCGCAGGTTATTATGTAGAGGAATAACTATGTTACACGGTAACTGGAATTACCCCACTTCAATATCTGTTGGTGTTGGCTGTGTTAATGAAATCCCCAAAGTATGCCAAGAGTTAGGTATTCAATCGCCGTTATTGGTAACCGATCCAGGATTAGCCCATTCACCTGTTGCTCAAGCTATCTTAAAAGATTGCCATAACGCGGAGTTAACCATTCATTTATTTAGCAAAGTACAAAGCAACCCAACAGGTAATAATGTAGACGATGGTGTTAAAGCATTTAATGCTGGGCGGCATGATGGCGTGATTGCTTTTGGGGGCGGTTCTAGTATCGATACCGCTAAAGCCATTGCTTTGGTCGCCAAACAAATTCATTCTTTGTGGGATTTTGAAGATGTCGGTGATAACTGGAAGCGTGCCATTACAGAATTAATTGCCCCAATAATAGCGATACCAACCACTGCCGGTACAGGTTCTGAAGTGGGCCGATCTTCAGTGATAACCGATCAAGAAGAACAGGTTAAAAAGATAATATTTCACCCAAAGATGTTGCCATTAAAAGTGCTTTTAGACCCAAATGTCACTCTCACACTTCCCGCTGAAATTACCGCCGCAACAGGAATGGATGCACTGTCTCATAACCTTGAAGCACTGTGCTCACCATCGTATCACCCTATGGCAGAAGGTATTGCGCTGGAAGGTATACGTCTAATTAAAGAGTACCTACCTATTGCTTATAATAATGGCCTCGATATTGATGCTCGAACTCAGATGCTAGTCGCATCCAGTATGGGAGCAACATCATTCCAAAAAGGCCTAGGAGGAATGCACGCCATCGCTCATACACTCGGGGCACTTTATAACAAACATCACGGGTTATTAAACGCCATCTTAATGCCTTACGTCATGGTCGCAAACCGCCGAGAAATCGAGCTAAAGATGACACGTGTAGGTAACTATATCGCACTCCGACAAGCTAACTTTGATGGTGTTTTAGAATGGATTTTACAGCTACGTGAAGATCTTGGTATTCCGCACACATTAAGTGCAATTGGCATAGATACATTACAACGAGAATTAGTTGGTAAAATGTCAGCATCTGATGCCTCAGCAAGCAGTAACCCTATTAAATTCAACGCAGAGCAATACTCGATTATTTTTTCAAATGCAGTAAAAGGGACACTTTAGACGATGTGGGTATACACTTCTATTAACGATATACTGATTCTACAAACGTTTGGGTATGATTAGATGAAACTGGGTATTTTATTGTGTGACGACGTAAGATCTGAACTTCAAATCAGGCATAATAATTATCCTGAAATGTTCTCCGATATATTACTCAATGCAGACCCAACGCTTGAGTTAGTGTTTTATCGTGTTATGGATAATCAATTTCCAACATCACTCAGTGAATGCGATGCGTATGTTGGTTCAGGTAGCAAATACAGCGTTTACGATGATATTCCGTGGATCCACCATTTAGCACAATTTGTTCGCGATCTTTATCAACACCAAATCCCTTTTATTGGTGTCTGTTTTGGGCATCAAATGATTGCACATGCTTTAGGTGGCGCTGTCGTACAATCTGAAAATGGCTGGGGTGTTGGTTTAAAAACATGGTCTTTAGTCGCAACCAAGCAATGGATGCAATCCGATCGTAAAGTGGAAGAAAAAAGCACATTTTCACTTGCCGTAAGTCATCAAGATCAAATAGTAGATTTACCTGACGATACAGAAATATTAGCAAGCAGTAACTTTTGCCCATATGCAATGATCCAACTCGGGCAACATTTTCTTGGCATACAAGGACACCCTGAATTCACCAGCAGTTACTCACGAGATTTAATGATAGCCCGCCGTGGCGATATACCTGCTTACGTTATTGAAGCCGCTAAAGCCTCACTCGATCAATACATTGATCAAGCAGAAGTTACGCAATGGATGCTGGAATTCATCAAATTAAGCATCAGTAGAATGCCTAATTAAACATTCTACTTATAAGCCTTTTCACCTATTACCCATCTTTGGGCAAAACTGACTCAACAGAGCTTAATGCGTTCAGCAATTCGGGAGTGAACTATACTTAAAGCCACAATTTTACTATGGCTAAATAGTATCGAGGATAGCGTCATGAAAATTGTCGTTTATGTCTTTAGCGTGATATTGCTTTTTGCTGGCTATATCTCAACATCTGTCGCAAATGAAAAGTCTCAGGCAATGTTAGAAGATGCATTAAGTGCTGCGCCATCGTCACTAAAAGACAAAGTAACAGTGATGGACTGGGAGCAAAATGTTCTGCAAAAGGGTGATAGTAACTACATCTGCTTTCCTACCCCAGCTCAGTTGCAAGGTAAAGCCCCTATGTGTATGGATAAATCATGGATGGAATGGGCGGATGCGTGGATGAATAAGAAGCCTTTTACTGCCAAAACCATAGGTATCTCGTACATGTTAGCAGGCGATGAAGGAGCAAGTAATACCGACCCGTACGCAGAAGGAGCAACAGCAGATAATGATTGGGTTAAGGAAGGTCCACATTTAATGATCATTACACCTGATAAGGCACTTTTAGACTCCTTATCAACAGACCCTCACAATGGCGGTCCATATGTTATGTGGAAAGACACCCCTTATGTGCACATCATGATTCCTGTTGGTGATCGTAAATAGTCACCTTTTTATGTATTAAAAAACATTAAACGGCTGAATAATCAGCCGTTTTTTTATATAAAAATATGGCATTACGCCGCAACATGCGACATTAAGAATATCTGTCATTATACTCACTCTTTAGCAGCATTCTTTTCATAATCAAGTACACTGGTGGTATGTATGAGTCATTCGTGAATCTACGTGCTAACAGGCGAAGTTGAGACTCCTATTGAATCAATGATTATTAGAAAAGAAAATACTAAGTACCATGACGAATAATAAAATAACCAAAGTCACACTAGGCAAAGGTTTTACCTTTGATTGCTCAACAAAAGAACTAAAAGAAAATGAACGCTTTATTCGGCTAAACCGTGCTGAAAGGGAAATACTCTGCTATTTAATCCAGCATGCTAATAGTGTTGTCAAAAAGGAGCAGCTTCTTTCAGTAGGATGGACACGGAAAGAAATCACAACAACGTCTTTATTTCAGACTATTCGCAATTTAAGAATTAAGCTTAAAGAGGATGAAATAGGTCAAATCATTGAAATGGTCCCCCGCCTTGGCTACCAAATTAAGGTCGATCATTTTTCAACCTCCTCTGTGCAAAATACAATTGAAAGTTCAAAAAAACCACACAAAAAGAAACGTTATATAATTGTATCGCTATGCCTTCTATTCATCGTCTGTTTTTTTTCATTGTTTTTTTTCTCTCAGCATTCAAAAAAATATCTGCATGAAATAGCTTACGATGATGATATGAACACATTCATTTATTTAGCGAAAGAAGCGGACGACCTTGAATTCTTACGTGACTATACAAAGACATTTGTGACACCTATCGATATTGAAAATAAACTCTTTTTTATCGCTAAAGCGGGTAAATACTATTCAGTCGCATATTGTGATAAAAGTGAACAAAACACCTGCAAACTTACTACAACAAAAGCCGTTACTTTTGCTCATTTTGATCTCAATGAATTTTGGCCAATGTTGTCATTAACCGGTAAAAGCACTCAAGCAATTACCCTATTCGATCAAGATAATAAAACCCCAGCAGCAGCAAAATCATTCAACCTTTATCTAGAAAATGGCGTTGTATCAAACAGTATTGTTCAATACTTTCTTCAGCAAAAAGATCACCTTAATTGGTCTTTTAGTGGTTTAAACTACCGAATGAATACCGATACAAATGAATTTGTACCCGTTTCATTTAAAGGCGGAAATTTTTCATTATCTAGAACATCCGTTTCTCCTTTCGTGGCAGAGATAACGGTGAGACCTGAGTTTTTATATTGGATTCAGACTGAGGCAGAACTTGCCAAGTTAGGTGTTAAAAAACCAGGAAAAATTGAAGAATATTTTGATAATGTTTATTTAAGTAATCAAACACATAAAAGTTATATTGTATTTCGTCAAAAAGACATGATTTTATGGTTTTCAGAAGAGCTTGGCTTTTACTGGCTCAATAAGAACAATATGCAAGATTCAAACTTTTCAGAGTTGGGCACATTTAAACAGTGTACTGATAACCTTGGTCTTATTCCCAATAGTGCATGTAACCCATTATAAGCGCTCTCAGCAGCGCTTGCTTACAGAACGTCTGCTATTAATCTATCACATACTTTGATTATCATTTGATCTCATTCAGCTATAATCTATTTAGACATTTTTTACGGGATTTAGGCGTATTATGAACAGTTTTCAGCTTATAGTTACCGTGTCTTTTTTGATTATTCCTGCTTTTGTATCTGCTACAATGGATAAAGAGCAGGCAGCAAAAGATGTCTGCAAATGCCTTGAAGAGCCCTACTCAGAAGCGAATAAAGCACTTGAACTAATCAATAATGCGAATGCATCGGGTGAATTGAGCAAAATTTTATCCTCACAAGAGGAACTCATGAAAGTAATCAATACATGTCAAAAATGTTTGGAAGATTTATACATTAAATACCCTGAAATTGACAAGGATACTGCGCTACAAGCTGACGTCATTGCTATTGCTGATAAAAATTGCCCTAACCCATTAAATAATATGAAATTCCCCAGTAAAGAACCCACCCAATAGAATGATTCATAATATTTAGCTTCCATCACACAGTGTTATATTGCAGTTTTCAAATTACACTTGTTGCGCTATTGTTAAAAAACAACGGTATAAAGAGGAAGTATTATGCGTTTTTTCAAACAAGGATTGTTATCTTTATTTATTAGCCTTAAATCGTTTTTTTACTTAAGCTATCCATTGCTTCAAGCTTTATGTATTTTAGGGTTTATCGTCGGTATTTTAATGACTATATCGCCGTCACTTACCCAAGGTTACAGTGAAGAGGTCATGGTTCTATTCAGCCTTACCTCTTTATACCTTTTCTTACTTAAGCAGTATTATATTCATGTTATTGCATGGGCAGATCAGCGCAACAATAATATTATTACAGTGGACTTTAAATAACATTACAGCAGGGTACTGAGTTTATTTCTTAACCATTTATTTGCAGGGTTATGATCATTACGCTTATGCCATACCATAAAATGCTTCAACGGTTTTGAGGTAAAAGGTAAAGGTATAACCTGTAAATTAAAATGTTTTGCATATTTATTAGCAAGTAAACCACTCATAATACCTACAGAGTTACTATCTGACACCAACGCCATCATTGATACCATCGATGCACATTCACAGCTTAGCTCTCTCGGAATAAGGCTTTCTTCCGTAAAATAATTCGCTTCAAGCAAGTCTGTACGTCGCCTCTGAATCAACACTTGTTTCTCTGCATAAAACTGCTCTCGAGTAGCCGTTTTTTGAATGTTCGGATGATCCTTACGACATACCATTACTGCAACATCGTCGTAAAACGCATCATATGAATACGATGGGTTTGATAAATAACCAAAATCAATGGCTAACTCCGCTTTGTGCAAACTAAGCTGATGAAATAATTCCTCTTCATTATTTGGCGTTAAATGTAATTGAATCGAGCAATTTCCCATACTTTCATCCGCTTCGATTTTCGGCCTGACTATGTGCATCATGGCTTCATTTACATACACAGTAAAAACACGATGAGCTTGAATATCAAAACCAGAGACATTGCCTAATGCGCTTTCTACCTTCGTAAAAGCGGGTTCAATCTCACTAGCCAATTGAATTGCAGCATAGGTGGGAGATATTCCTCGCCCTTCTCGTACAAACAGTGCCGTGCCAAGCTGAGCTTGCAACCTTTTAAGTACGCCGCTTACCCCTGGCTGGGTTAAACCTAACGATTCTGACGCTAAAGTGATTGAACGAAGTCGATACACTTCTAAAAATACAATCAATAAGTTCAAATCTAATTTCGACTTCATTCGCCACCCAATACATAAGCAATTATTATGTGTTAAGTAAAGAATACTTTATATATTACGAAGTGTCACTGACATAAACTACACCCATCAACATTAACAAGCCTTAAACATTCTTAATCTGTTTTCGATATTGTTAATAAACTTCAACAGGATGGATTATCTAACGTTGAAGACTCTTGCAAGGAAGTGCCTTTAGCAACGCGATGACTGAGAACAACTCGTCAATCGCAGGACAAACAAGTCCACGCATAAAATTGAGGTAACTACATTATGAAAAATTCAATCAAAACAACTATTGCGGCTTTTGTTTTAGCAACATCTTACAACGTTGCTGCTGCTGATGGTGACTTCACGGGTAATGTGTCGTTTGAACAACCACAAGCCCATGCCACTCAAGCTAAACATTTTATTAATGACGGCACCCCTGAAAACTATAATTCAGGCATTGTTATTACCGAGAAAACATCACAGCCAACATTCGCAGAAAAATTAGATTCTGCTCGTGATAAATAAACGCAAAAATAACCACCAATAAATGCCCTAGAAAATATAACTATAAAAGCAATAAAGAAAGTCAGTCTAATTCAGAAAATCGAGGTTACTGCATTATGAAAAATTCAATCAAAACAACTCTTGCCGCTTTGGTTCTAGCGACATCTTATAATGTTGCAGCAGCAGATGGGGATTTCACGGGGAAGGTCTCGTTTGATCAACAAGCGAATACGATTCAATCTCAACGTTTCGAAAATGATGGTACGCCTGAAAACTACAACTCAGGCATTGTTCTTCAAGAAAATACAGCGCAATTTACATTCGCAGAGCAACTTAATTCTGCTCGCGATAAATAGCCTTAACGAAAGTGCTATAAATAAGCTCTAGCGCAATTATTCCAGATATAAAAAAAGAGCCTCAAGGGCTCTTTTTTTTAAGTGCGATAAAGCACTTTAGTAACATGTTTATTGCAATGTACTACCTCAGCATTTGAAGATGAGTCGTCTATAAGTTAATAGATGACTCCCACAGTGGCTGTGAAAAAATATCGGGATATCGATTTCTGATAGCATCTAAGAATGCTTCAGTACAGCGTTGATAATAGCTAATCCAGTACTCGCCCATTCTTTTATCCCATTGTCCGCTTTGGGCTTCAAGCCAGTCTTCACAATCTGCATCACACATTGCTTCATAGTTGATGTCGATAATAGCATTTTCCAAGTTCCTAAGGGACACCAAAAACTGTTTAAACAAGTTATGTAAGTGCCTATCATTCAGCCGGAATTCACCATTCCCCTTTTCATAAAGGTCAACCATGTCTCTGGTCATATAGAAGTCTAAATGAACTTTATTAGGAAGAGTGAGAGAATATGAGTACAGTTTGTTAATGTCTACAAATTGAAACAACGTAGATAAAGCAGCGTAGTCACTGATAATTGCATCATACATGAGGCTTACACTATAGTTACCACGACTCATATCATTTTCGTGGTCTTCTTTCATTTTTTGTAGTACATCCGCAGTAAAGATATCCCAGTTATCTTTTTTATCAATAATGCTGTGATGATTGGGACACATCCACATCAGATTATGATAAGAATTTCTTTCATCTTCTAGCTGAAGAGTATCATAGCGTGGTCCTTTTTCACTGCGTGCTGCAATATGCGCTATCTCACCAAATTGGCTTCCGTATGCAACAAGAAGCTTTTTACAAACATCATTGCCATGTCTAAAGCAACATCTTCCCCCTGCCGCAGTAATTAAGCGTTTTATGTCTTTATCTTTATAGTTTCCCACAATGCTAATCCTTAAACTAATTAGCGCCAGATACAACAAAGCCCGAAATACTCGGGCTATGTATCAAAAATCAGTTATTTTAAATTCCCGAAAGAGTTTTAGTAACGTGCTTATTACAATGTAATGAGCACGTTTTTTATGCGACACTACACATCAGCTTTTCACTGAAACCCAATCATCAATTAGACCTCGCGGTAAGCTGTTTATACCATTTGATCGATAATGAGCTACGAGCAGGCTACTATACTCACTTGAAATTTCTGGGGGAAGGTCGTTATCAACAAGAATTATCTGACACAACTTATCTTTATCAGAAAACTCTTTTGCTAATTCAATCAATGCTTTATAAATGTTTTTATATTTATCAGGATCTGATACCCCTTCTGCAAGATCAGCTTCAATATCCGTTTGACTAGTCAAATTTTCTGGTGTTTTTCCTAAAAATTTACCGACAGTATCAATCATCATTAGGTTCGGTAAATTAGTGTCAAAAGATAACCGTGCTTTTAGTATTGCGTACAAGTAACCAATCGAAGCTATTGTCCTCATACCACCAGAGTTTATATTTCTGTATTCGGTATTTCTTACAACAGGTAAAAATGTTCTTTCATCAATTTTAACACCTGACTGATTATTAATTTTTACGTCTGACAAAAAGCTATCAAAATGGTTACTTAGCGTACCCAACATATCTAACGTTGATGGCGCCTTTTCCTTCATTTCTTCTAATCTAAGTTTCAAATCAATAATATTACCTTCAATTTTTGATATTTTATCGATAATATGATTTTGTTTATTTCTTATTTTTAAAGACTCTAGTAAATTATCTCTTTGCTCTTCTATCTTAGCGATTTCTTTTACCAGAAAGTCTCTCTCGGCCAAGTATGGAGAAATTGAATTCGAAAGCTCTTCATCAATATATTCTTGAGCATGCTTTTTCTCTTTGTACAGTTCTTCCAAAATTTTTGAATTCTTTTCCAGCTCTACTCTATTTTCATGTATCAATTCGACTAATTCTCTACAGCGTCTAGTAATTGAATTAAGTTCATGATTCAGTTTAATGTCATCAGAAACCTCAAAGTGTTTACTTAACTCATTCGTCAAAATTACATTTTCGCAGATTGGACAGCATGTAGATTTTTTAGCATCTCTGCCAATGATTTCTTTAGCACTAGTAGCAGATTTAATCTTCTCAGCGTCATTCTTGTAGTCATTATGCAATCGAGTAAAGCGTTCAATATTACGCTCAACACCTATTTTATTGAATTCCAATTCTTTTATTTTTAGAATAATAGTCTGCAACGCTTCTTTTAATGCTGAATATAGTTCACTGTTAGAGGTCGTCTTATTATCGATACTCTTTAGTTCTAATGATAATGTGGCTTTCAGATCATCTAATCTTGTTAGTTCGTCATCTATATCAACACTTTCTTCGAACTTAACAGATGATAGAAAATTCGAAACAATCTTAATTTGTTGAATGAGCTCAGATTTAGCCCTCGACTTTTCACTTATTTCCGACTCCAAATCAGAAATATTACTATCCAGTATATTAAATATATACTTTAGAACTTCTTTATTTTTTGTCTCTAAAACAAAATTACCAATGTTAAGCATATGCGTACTACCCACATCATCTTGATTTAAATACATGTATTTAAATAAATCCAAGATACTCAAGCGAGCTGTAGCTGATATGTCCTTAGATGGAGACTGCTTGATATTTACATTAGGAAAATTAAGCTCATCTATAATAAAAGAAGATAAACTTTTCTTCTCTTCCGTGCCTTGATTAACTGATGAAAAATACTTATCTGGATAATGTTCATTAATACTTTCGTAATTACAACCATATACTTCCACTTCCTTAGAAGCATTATAAAGGTCTCGAATTATGCAATACGGCGAATTATTTATCTCTAAATCTAACACTGCATATTTTACTGATGAGCATATTTCTTCATCTAGTTTAACTTGCTTCCCACCAAGCATGTAATATATTATTCTCAATATACTAGACTTACCCGTATCAGCATCTCCATATATAATATTCACGCCAGGATAGAAAGGCACACGATAATTTTTTCTATGACCAACAAGAACTAATTTCTTTAGTAATAAACCTTTAGAGCCTGACATTTCTACCTCTGAATTATATTGTTGTTTATATATGAGTTTAACTTCGACGTACTTACAGATAAGAGTAACTGAAGACTTTTTGTAAAATTAACTATCTTAATGAAGTAGCCAGAATCTAGTTTATCTGCGATACTCTTACCAAGAGTATTTAACTCAAAAAGAAAACCATCTTTTTCCGACAATGTAACATCTACATATTCTTTTAATACAAGTTCTTTTAACAATAGCCTGGTTTTTTTTCTATCAAATAGTTCATCTACATTTTGAGATATAGTATCAACACTAAAAAAGTCCATCTCATCTAACATATGCTCATTTTTATCTGCCATAACTAAAACTTGATTTAAAAAAACAGGCCTAGTAGCTAAGAAATAAAATATTTGTAATCGTTCAAAGTTGAGATTTAGTTTTCCACGCTTCGTTCTAGATAGGTTGTTTAGTATTATCAGTACTATACCAATATTGTAATCTATATCTTTAGCAGGCTGAATGTACGGTAGTTTATTCATATCTACATATCCTCTTTTAACTCAGCACTTTTACACCACCATATTTCTTCATCTTTAATATTAGCTAGCTGATGTATCATCCCTTGCTTATGAATAGCACTCATAAATGGAATCAATATATCTAAAAAACCTTTATCCTCTTTTATAATATTCTCGTGTACATCAGCCAGTAACAAGCCTGAATTTGCTATTCCATCATGAACATATTTTGTGTAACTATTGTCATATGTGGTTTTTATTTTTTGATATAATTCTGATAATATTTTTTGATCTGATTCACTAGTAAATATCTTTCTGATGTACTCCGCATTTAGATATAGCTCTTTCGCACTTCTTATCGAGGTCTGATGAATATCAGCTGATAATAACTTAAGCACAAACAACTCATCGCTAAAATCTTTGTCATTATTAAGCTTTTGAATAGACATATTATTAGTTCCAGAATCTCCAGTTTTGAATTCTAGAATTAACTGTTTTACAGCACAAAAAGTAGTACTGCTTGACCCATCAGGCTTAGTTATACTTGTGTGATTTTCTTCAACAGAAATTACATCTGATTTTTCTTTATCGATAGGAACTGCGCTTGTCTTACTAACAACCTTATCACTTACACCGTAAAAGTATTTTGTTGTTGGTCGTAAGTTTGTTTTTTGCCACGTGTCATTTATTTTGTGTATGAAAACATTGAGTGGTGCAAGGTCTTCAATTTGAATATTTTTACTAACCAACCCACCAAAAGTAGCGGCTTCCGCGCCTTCATGAGGAACAGCTAAAGACAAAAACAATTTAATTTTAGATATAGAGTTATCTTCAATATCTTTAACTATCGCACTTTTAGTCACTAGTCCTCCCATACTATGAGCAACTACAACTATATTGTCATAAGACGCAAGGTTAAATCTTACTTCTGTACGTAATAAATTTGATATTTCTTCAATACTAGAATTACTTTTTAACTTATTATGAGATGTTTTAAAAAGATTAGATATGAATTTTCCAACATTCAATGTCTTCGAATATGTATTTGTGAGCTTGGTATAATACGAAAAAGTCGCAACATCAAAAGATTCTGATATCTGTAATTCATCAGCTAACAACTCAGGAAATGAACAATTTTCACTATAAGACCACGTGTTATTTCCACCGGTGAAACCATGTATAAAAAGTACCAAACTACTTCTACCTTGCTGCTTTACGAACTCAATCACAACATCACCTTCCACATATCTAGATTTTTGTTCTATTATACATGAAATCATAGAGTTACATTACTCATTAATAAATTACTCATATATCAACAAGGTGAGCTAGTTACGTGAGTGATATCACAAATTCAGGCTCTTATTCACTTTTCAATAGTCTATAAACTGTTGTTCTACTTGTCTTGTAGTCTCTAGCTACTGAAGAAATGGGAGCACCTTCAGCTATTTTAGCTCTGACCTCCGCTCGTTGAGGTATAGTGAGTACTGATTTTCTTCCACCTTTATTACCCGTTCTTTCTCTTCCGCTTTGGAGACGATCAACTATGATTGAATGCTCTAGTTCCGCAAATACACCAAGCAACTGCGTCATAGCTCGCTGCATAGCGTTATCGCTCGTTGTATCAACTTGTCCGTCGAGCGTTTTTACTTGCACACCTTGCTCTTGTAGTTGATGAATTGTTGCTAAAATCATATTCAAGCTGCGCCCCATTCGATCAAGCTTTGTTAATACAACAACGTCCCCTTCACGAACATAATCAAACAACTCATTGAGCTTTTTTCTGTTGTCGTCTGATTTTCCGCTTTGCTTGCCGTAGAAGAGCTTTTGACACCCAGCCGCCGTGAGTACTTCAAGTTGCGCTTCTAAATTTTGATCTTTCGTTGAAACCCGTGCATATCCGATTAATGCCATTTCATCACCCTGTACGATTCTTTGTAGTTTCGTACATAGTAGGCTCCGCTGTACGGTTGCCTCAACCGTTACCTTTCGTACATGTACGCATACGTGCTCAAATAACCGTACAGCAGACACAAAAAAAGAGAGCAATGTTAGCTCTCTTGAATGTTGTGCTTGATTGACGAAGACAGCAATAACTCTTTGTTTGATTGCGCTCTTATCTTTTCTTCCGCCATCACTTTTTTTCTGATCGCATTCATTGTTGAATCATCAATGCTGCGCTCTCTTAACGCTTCATCAAGAGAGCCAACCATTCGAAGCAAATCAAGCTGCGTGCCTTCCCATGAATCCTCTTCAATTACTTGTTTCTGTTTGACTACTTTCAGCATCGGCTTGCTCCATGATCGACTCCAATTCATTTCGATTGAGCCATTTAAGATAGTTGCTGCTCACCATATTCTGCTCATCAATCGTTTGCTTGTGTATGCGTTCTCGTTGTCTTAAGTGACTGTCAATGTATGCCAGTAACACTTTTTTCTGAATCACTGCGCCATGTATACCGAACAAGCTTTGTTTTAGTAGTTCGTCAGCATCCAGTGCTCCAATATCAATGATTGTAGCTTTGCCACGTTTACTGCGCTTCCCTGCATCACTACCACTCTCAGAGTTAAATTGAGTCATATTGTTTCCCGTTATTTTTTCGTTATTATTTTTGTTTTACTGTTCTTAACGCTTTAGCCGTCAGTAATACCGATACAATTTTATCAATATCACCCGTCAGCTTTGCTTCTCGTATCCCTCTGATTAATCGCATATTGCCGTTAATCGAGTGCTCATCACGAAACAACACCACAAGCAGTTTCGGTGTAGAGACTGTTTCAACGACATCCATCATTTCTGTAATGGCATCGTCTTCATACTCTTGATTCAACTGCAACAATGTATCGACCGCATTAAATGCTGCCACTTGAGCGACTCTATCAGCATCAAAACTTGTCTGTAGATTAGCGATTTCAAAAGCGAGTGTGTTGATACGTTGAGCGTTATACTCTCTTGCTTTCGCTCTCATGATTCGTTGCTCAAATTGAAGTCTGTTATCTTCAGTTTCTCTATCGAGATACCATCGCTTTAACTCGCTCTTTGCTTGTGTCACTGCGTTAGTGAGAAAGCGACTTTCTTCAATCTCGCAGTCTATTGATGTGCTGTGCTCTGCAAATGTTCTCATTCTGTTACCTCAAAAAATCTTTAATCGTGACCGATTTACTTCTGATTGATGCACCCTTAGCGATATCGTGCACCGATTGCCGAGTCAATTTGTTGCTTAGTTCATGATTAAACTGCTTAAACGTCTTGCCTCTAAGTAGCCAATCTATATCAGCTTTAATGTCTTGTTCGTTCTCTTGAACAAGTCGATCTTTTACTGCGATAAGTTGATGTTGTGCCTCAATGTCATTGTCAATAAATCGAGTAAAACGGTCCCTTATCTCATCCATGTCTTGTGCTGTAAGCTCTGTGCTTAGTCGTCGCTGCGTTTCTATTTCAGCTAGCTTGCGTACTGTTCTAGTGGCGTGACACGATTTATCTGTCAATGCCAGTAATGAGTGATATAGCTCGTTAAACATGATTGAATACCCTAATTTGATTGCTTTTGCTGAGAGCGATTTGATACAGCACCGCCTGAGTCTGTTCTAAGTCGTACACGCCGAGTAAGTGCCGAATTGATTCGATAAAATCTTTAAATTCGCTGACAGACATGATTTGATTCATTGCTTGCTCGAATGTGAAAAGCGTCATCGTACGCTCACCAAACTGCACAGAGAGCAATTTTTTTTGATGTCTCTCTTGTGCTAACCTTTGTCGTTGATCTTGCTGTGCTTGCTTTTCTTGTTGTTTATCAAATGCCGATGTCAGTCGATTGACTTCTTCGTGTGATAACCAGTGATGCAGTTGCTGAGATTCTAAAAAAGCCGCTTGATACGCTTTTTCTCTTTGTGTGTGAATAGCTTCCAACACGTCATTTAAGTAGTACTCATGATGGCTATTTTGTTGAACGTGTGAGAGATTAATGTCGTTGATGATCATGCGAAAAACCTCTTTAAATCGTTACACTTCAATACTGTTTCATTAAGCAGCTTGTATTTACATTTTTGTTGCTCCTCATTGACGATATGATCTAAGCGTTTAATCATTTCTCGCTGCTGAATATCAACGCTCTTTATCAGCTCTTCACGCATCACAACGTTATTGCCCAGATGCAGTTCAAGCCAAGTCGTTTCCGTGATCTCTTTCAAGCGAAAGCTTAGAAAGTGTCGATTTGCTCTTTTCATTTCTTCACCATTAGTTATTGATTCACAAGTATTTATACCGTGAGAATTTCGTCAAAAAATCCGGAGTTAGATGTATTCAGAGCAAAAAAAACGACTTCGAATGAAGTCGTAAAAGAAATGATTTATTATTTTTATTGAAAGTCTGCATCAAAGTCTAAACTATCAAGTACAGCTTTCAGTTCCTGCTCGATATAATGAGCTTTAACGTTAAGCTGCTTGTTGACATCGAACCTTATTTCTAGATTCGATGTGACTTTAAAGCGTGAGTTCATAGCACTAGACGAATCAAAGATATCTTCATCAAGCAACTCATCAACTTCACCGATTGTTGTTGCATCATAGACACTGTAATCACATCGAATTTGCTTACCTGATTTCACATCGATTTCTTCAAAGTCAATTTGAAAATCGTACTCTGTCTTACCTATGCGAGCGTATAGATGTAGTATTCCGTGTTGCTCAGTCACTAAAAACGCTGCATTTGCAACATAACGGCGACTCTTTTTATGTTTCAACGCACCCGTATAAAACGACGGCCTTTTGCGATTGCTCATGCGCTCAGTAAGCAGCGTTTTAAAATATGATTTTGTATCTTCATACCAGTCTAGCTGTACTTGTCTTTGAGAGTCGTTATCTATTCGATTGATCGCATCTTTTAAGTTCGAAAGCGACTTTGAATTACGATGAAAATTGATGATACACGTCAGCTTTGTATCAACACCGCCGAGCACGTTACGTCCGTTGACTTTATGTACTGTGTTGTCGTGTGAGAAGTTTAAATCTGAAGCGAAATTGCCATATTTTTTGATTAGCTTATCACTCGTATTTTTGATGAAGCTGTGCGATATAGAATTAAAGTCACTCGCTTTTAAATTTGCTGTATTTGGCAGCTCGTATGTGTAGTTATTGATCTCAAGTAATGTTCTGTTCATGCATCCCCCTGCAGTTGCTATACAGTTATGTTAAGCGCCAAACAGAGTGTGTTAAACATTATTTTTCAATTGCTAATCATCGAATTATCTAACCCTCTAATTGACTAACAATCTAATCAACTAAAGATCTAAGCGTCTAAAGACAAGCATTTTTTTGCAAGCAAAAAACGCTCACCTTGCACGCTGAAATCCTGCCTTGCTTCGCAATTTTAAATTGTTGAAGTGATTGAAGAGACGATCAAAAATCCAATTTCTAATGACCGTCTTTAAGTTGATTTACTTGTTAGTGAGTGAATCGACTGCATTGCGCATTGCTGCGCACTGATCTGAAAAAGTTAAGAAATCATGCTGCCAAAGATAACGAGCTTTGTTTAACCCTTTCTGATGAGCTTGAGCGTATGCTTGTTGATCCCAATAATGCTTTCCATCAACCTTTGATTTGATGTCATTTCGAGCGTAGCTTTCTGACTCTCTTAACACCTTTTGAGTACGCTTATCACCCGGCAAAAAAAACGTTCCCTTTTCCATACAGACTTTAATTGTTGCGATCCCTTGCGCTGTATCTGACAGCTCACGTATATGCCATTGTGCTAGTTGATCCGCTCTTGCTTTCTTCTCAGCTTCAATCTTTTGCTGTTCTTTATTTCGTCGCTGTTGACCTTTGTGATAAGCCACTAGCTCTTTAAACTTCGGTATCACTTTAGTCGCGTAACCTTTAGTAAAGCCGACCGTTTTTCCAAAGATATTCGTACGCTCAACATTTGCCGTACACTGTGAAAGATCAACAGTATCGCTACTCACATAACCAAGTACTTCATCATGCGGCTTAAAGTTTTTTGCATAACTTCTAACTTTCGTGATGTAGAGCGTCCCTCGCTTCCCCTCAAGAGAGCTACCAGAAAAGCCACAATCCACAATATCAGCAAGTGCCAGATCAAACTGCATCGGTTCATTTATCACAAAATTAAAATTTAGCGGCTCAATGTAGTTCGGCGATATATCGACCTCTTGCGTTCTCGTCATAACGTTTTGTTGTTCAGTCTCTTTAACTTGCTGCCCCGTCGATTGACAGCCCATCACTGCTAACGCTGATGTAAGCAATGTTGCTATGCCACTTCTTTTTACCATTTGTCTCTTTTTCATTCTCATTCCTATAATCACAAAATGCTCCGCCAGTAGAGCATTTCAACCTATGTTAAATGAGATCATTTTGCTCCACAACCAGAGCAAATTAACGATGAAACAAAATGTGACTGGCTCGAAGATCCGTGAGGTCAGAAAGAGCAAAAAAATCACTCAAGAAATGATGATTGCCCGCTTGCAGAGTAACGGCTTTGATATGAGTCGCTCGACCTATTCAAAAGTCGAGCTAGAAATTAGACAAGTACGTGATTTTGAGTTGATTGCGTTTGCGACAGCATTAGATGTTAATGTTAGCCTTTTTTTTGAATGACAATGATAGACTCCTATTGTTTATTAGATTAACTCTAGTAACTATATGACTCACATTCTTCAGAGTCTTCAATTTCCCACGGCTCTCGATTGTCTTCTGTACCCTGAGTTAATAACGAAGCATAATCTACGACTGTGTTACCAAAGCCGTATTGCTGATCTAAGACAAGATACTTCTTGATGCCGTTTATCTGTTCAATCACGACTTTCCATTTACTTGTTTGACCAACTTTTTCAATACAATAGAATCGTATTTCACAAAGAACTTTTCTTAATTCAATATTACGTTGCTCAACATTTTCAATGTTTGAGATAAGACTGAAGTCCACTTTTACATCTACGTTATTCTGGTCTTGAGCTTTACTTTCCTCAATCAAGTCCGAGACATCTTTGATATCAGTATAAACACGAGCCAATGCATCTACATTTCCGTTTTTTGTTAACAAGTCTACTGTAGCATTTAGTGTCTCAAGTCGTTGTTGATACTCTGAAGTTCTACTTACATACAGAGTTGAACTAGATTCATACCTCAAGAAGTGAAGAGCTTGATTTAGATAAACTTCCGGCTCTCTGATACGCTCAATTTGATTACAACTACCTTCGGTAGCTCTGACACACATCTTGTAAGCACGAGGTTTCCCTTTGTAATTACTCGTGCGAGTCGTCATTGCTCCCCCACAAGCACCACATTTTAGCAATCTTGAGTACGCCCCACGCTTAGAAGTTCTTCCAGCTTGTTGTCTTGTGTTTAGTACTTGATATTGTTCATGCGTAATCAAAGCGGGAAAGATGTCAGAAACGATTTCAATCGGCTCTTTATTCATTCGACCATCTTTGCCAGTGTCAAAGTATGCTTTTGCACCGTAAAGAGCATGATTTTGAATAATTGCTCGTACACCGCTAGCAGACCAAGCAGAGTCATTGCCAGTAGTCATTTTAAGTGAGTTTAGATGTTTAGCGGTTGATTGGTGGGATTTGCCTGCTAGTTTGCAGTTGATAAGCTCTTGAATAGTCGCTTTCTTGTCGTTGAAAGTGAAGCCGTCACCATCTCTTGATATCCATGCAGGTAACTTCCCTGTAACTTTCTTATCTCTACGAGCCTTCTCTCGACTCGCCTTAATCAATCTTGACTTACGTTCAGATTCTTCTTGTGCTCGCTCAGCCGACAGCATCAACATAATGTTGTCGAATATATTGTCGATGTTTGAAGAGTCGTAAACCTTGCCATCTTTAAGCATGACCAGACGAACACCCGAAAGTACTAGCTGATGCACTAATTCTTGAGTATGTCGCCACCCTCGACGACTTAAACGGTCATGATCTTCAATAAGAAGATAGCTGCCACGAACAATTTTTCCCATTCGTATAGCAGCGATCAAGTCTTCTAGAGCAGGGCGCTTGCCACCCTCTTTAAAAGCTGAGACACCGAGGTCTTCATAAGTTTGAGCGGATAGCTCAATATTATTCTCCGAACACCACTTTTCTGCGACTTCAATTTGTCTCCGAAGTGAATCGCCTTGTTCTTGTTTTTTAGTACTAAACCGAATGTAAAGATAAGCTAATCCTTTGTTATCTTTCATATAAACCTCTCAGATTACGAGTGCATTATAATCTGTATAGTACTTTTACTATATGCCAGCCAAATTTAGTTTTTACCAAATGTGGGGTTAACAATTCACCGGTAAAGCACACTTTATCGAACTGAGGAACCATCTGACCTTTACGGAATTCACCCAAGTCACCACCGCTTTTACCTGATGGACAGTTTGAATACTTCTTGGCGAGCGTTTGGAACTTCGCGCCTTTCTTCAATTGCTCGATGATATCTTCTGCTTTTTCTTGGTGCTTCACTAAAATATGAAGTGCTGCTGCTGTTGAAGCCATGATTGATAACCTAATGTTACGAGTAAATAATGGGGTTGCTATGGTATGAAGTGTGCGATAAATCACATTAAGTATCAAGTAATAGTACACCTCCTCCCCCTTTCTTGTGGTAAGAAAAAACCGCTTAATTGTGAAATTAAACGGTTTTCGTATCCACTATGTCAGTTTTTATCAGTAGAATAAACGTCTATAGCTTGTAGCGTTTGACCTCAAGCTCAAGCTGATCAGCCAATGCTTTCAAGCCTGTCGCTTGTTTTGCCGCCGTTTGTGCTTCACTTGCCATTTGATTAGCCACTTCTTGCACACCTTCGGTATTGCGGCTTATTTCCGCAGTAACGCTTGATTGCTCTTCGGCTGCCGATGCTATTTGCGTCGCCATATCACTGATCACATTGATTTGGCTGGCAATGTTATTGATACTCACACCAGCTTCGTCGACATCGTTTACGCTTGTTTCTGCCAACTTATGACTGTCTGACATTACTGAAACTGCTTGCTTAGTCGTCGATTGCAACGTTTCTATCATCGATTGAATTTCTTCAGTTGATGTGTGCGTACGTTGTGACAGCACACGAACTTCGTCTGCAACAACAGCAAAGCCTCGGCCTTGTTCACCCGCACGCGCAGCCTCAATAGCGGCATTTAATGCGAGTAGATTGGTTTGCTCTGCAATATCACGAATCGTTGCCAAGATAGAGCTGATCTTTAACGCATGACCATTCAAATCTTCAATAATGGTAACAGCACTGTCTACTTCGCGGGCTAAATTACCAATTGAAGACTGGCTTTGCCCAACCTGCGCGTTACCTGCTTGAGTCAGACCGACCGCTTGTTCCGCCGTCTTCGCCGTATTTTCAGCATTGCCTGCAATTTCTTGCGTTGCGCTCGCCATTTCAGTAACAGCGGTAGCAACCATGGTAATTTCATCTTGCTGATGACGAATATTGTCGCTTCGCTGTTCTGCCGATGAAGCTGATTCAGCAGCAGACTGATTCAAGTTAAGCGTAATATCACGTAAGTTAGATGCCATCGTATGTAAACGAGAGACAAATTGGTTGAAGTTATTGGCAAGTTTACCCACTTCATCATCACTATCGACATCTATACGTACAGTGAGATCACCATCGCCATTCGCAATATCAGCTAATGCATCAGAGACTTTGTTCAAATCGCGTAATTGATGATTCACTAACCAAGCAGTGAACAATGAAACGAACACCAAAATCAGTAGACCAATTAACACAACCTTCATTAGCATATCATTCAAGGGCGCTTCTAATGCAGCTTGGTCCATCACCAAAGCAATTACCCACGCCGTATTAGGCACTGCTGTTACGGCAACTGACTTTTCTTCGCCATTCAGCGTAGTAGAGAAAAAGCCACCGCCATTGATTTCATGTTTCAAGCTTGCCGCATCAAAGCCTTTTCCTAGATTAGCAATCGTTGTTAACTGCATTTTTTCATTCGGGTGTGCGACCACAACTTCATTTTGAATATCCAGTAACATGGCATAGCCTTTACCCGGTACGGAGATATTCAATACGTCTTTAACCAATTTACCCAACGCTAAGTTTGAACCAACAACACCGGTAATTTTACCATCGCGGAACACGGGATCTGCCAATGTTACGACTAAGGCTTGCATGGTATGGCTAACATACGGTGATGTAGTGATCGCTTTACGAGCAGAAAAAGCTTCTTTATACCAACCACGCGTACGCGGATCATAACCCGACTTATTCAAACTCGGATCATGACGTAGCATTACGCCCTCTGTTGAACCGTAATAGCTCAACCCAAAATCACCCGACGTTAATGTCTGCTTTAGGTGACCTACAACATCTAGGTTTGGATCTCGCTCAATGGCATTTTTCATCCCTTCAACAGCACGCTGGCGATCATGAAACCAATCACCGATCCCTTTACTGTAGGCAGAAGCAGTGTTATGGCTTTCACTGCGAATAGCTGACCATGCTTGGTCTTTCATCGTTAGGTAGGAAAAGCTACCTAACGCAATGATAGTTAATGTAATGAGTGCGACACTTGATACAACAAGCTTAGCTTTTAAAGTGAGGCTCATAATTTCCCTTTTGAGTGTATCATTATTGACGATGCATACTGTTTAAATAACTAATATATATAATACATATCAAATAACAACCATATAATATGTTAGAGGTTTATAGTTTGTATCAAGTATTCATTTTCAGTTCATGGCACTTCGATTACACTACAAATATGAAAAAACATACTAGATTTCTATACATTTTCAGTTTCCTCTTTTTATTGGCTTTTCATGTCAATGCTGCCCCGCAACTGGAAATTGATGAAGATCACGACGAAGTAATGCATGCCGTTCAACAGGGGTTGATTCAACCTTTTTCTGCGTTACAAGAAAAGGTTGCCAAGCAACTTAATGGTCGCATTATAAAAGTAGAGTTAGACGAAGATGATGATGTATGGGTGTATGAGTTAAAACTGATTGACCCAAACAACAATATCGTAAAAGTCGAATATGAAGCCCGTACACTCACCATTATCGAAATTAAAGGTCGTGGACTAGAAAATATCATCAAGGTGAACGAATGAAAATATTAGTAGTTGAAGACGAAATTACCCTTGGTGAGCAAATCATTGATGGTTTAGAAAGCAACGGTTGGATTGCAGAACTTTCAAGTGATGGGATTGATGCCCTATACCGTGCAACATCTGAACCTTGGGATGTTATTGTTCTCGATTTAGGCTTACCAAAACTTGACGGTTTAACGGTATTAAAAAGTATTCGAGATGAAAACGTGAATACGCCAGTTGTTATTCTAAGTGCGCGTAATGAGCTTACCCAACGTGTTGAAGGGTTAAATGCAGGGGCCGATGATTACCTCACCAAACCTTTTCAGATGGTTGAGTTAATCGCACGTTTACGTGCCCAGTTACGCCGTTCAACGGGTAATGCGTCCCCTGTTATTCAGGTCCAAGAATTAAGTTTAGATACGCGAACATCAAACGTATTATGGCAAGGTCAAGTCGTCGATCTTACGGCGTTAGAATTTAAGGTACTGTCTTACCTTATGCATAATACTGATAAAGTGATTTCAAGAACGGAATTGGTCGAGCACATTTATAAGCAAGATTTTGATCGAGACTCTAATACAATTGAAGTCTTTATTGGTCGTATTCGTCGTAAGATCGGCAATGATGTTATCAAGACAGTTCGCGGTCTCGGATACCGTATCAATGCCAATTAAAACAATTGAAAAACGACTTCCCAGCCTTCGTAGCCGTTTACTTATCGCAGCGGCTGCTTGGCTTATTGTAATTACACTTTCTGCTGGTTATCTTGTTCCGAGTTTCATAAAAACTTACCTAGTCGGTCAAGAAGAACAACAACTCAAACTTTATCTTGATCAACTTACAGCGCTTGTGGATGTTACCCCCGACGGTAAAATGTCATTATCAGGCAAACTCTCCAATCCTCTCTTTGGATCGCCCTACAGCGGATTATATTGGTCGCTGACTATCAATGACCAACAATTACGCTCTCGTTCCCTGTGGGATACCCGTATTCGAGGCAATAAAGAAGAAGGCTTTTTGGGGCCTAACAAACAGCCACTAATCGTGATCAGCCGAGAATTCTTCGTACCTGAAAGTGATGATCCGGTCAATTTATCGGTTGCGATTAATAAAGATAAGCTCAATGCTACATTACAAAAACTGACACATGGTTTGTGGTTTATATTAATCATTATGGCTATCGGTATTTTAGCGTTAACGTGGTTGCAAGTTAGCTGGTCGTTATCTCCTCTAAGAAAGCTCCAACAGAACTTAAAAAAAGTACGAAATGGAGAGCTTACTGAATTAACAGGCGTTTATCCGACAGAAGTTAAACCTGTTATCGATGACCTAAATGCACTGCTATTCCATTATCAGGAACTACTAGAACGTGCCCGCAACCATTCAGGGAACCTTTCTCATGCACTTAAAACACCTATAGCCATATTAAACAATGAAGTCGCCCTGCTAAACGACGCAGATAAAACAAAGTTAACCCCTGCTTTACTGCAATTACAACAGCATATTGATTATCACTTAGGCAGAGCACGTATGGCTGGCGCTGCAAATATTCTAACGGCCAAAACAGCCCCATCATCCCGTGTTGATGCCATCTCTATGGCCATGGATAAAATTTATGCACACCGTGAAGTGATATTGGTCAACGAATTAGACAGTGATTTGAGTATCGCGGTTGAAAAGCGAGATCTCGATGAGATAGTGGGAAATCTTATTGAAAATAGCTACAAATGGGCAAACAGTTTAATTCGGGTACATCAGCAATCTGTCAATACTGACACAGTGAGCATTGTAATTGAAGATGACGGGCCCGGTATCGCTGAAGATGAATGCAATGAAGCACTAAAGCGGGGTATTCGATTAGATGAAAGTACCCCAGGAACAGGCCTAGGGCTCAATATTGCAAATGAACTTGCGCACAGCTACCGCGGAGAATTAACTCTGAGCCGAAGTCCATTAGGTGGGCTAAAAGCAGAGATAACCTTGCCATTACCAAGAAGTTGAATACATAAAAAATCTCGAACTAAAAAGCGAGCAACCTATCATTAAAGACTCAGTCCTTTGCATGATAAAATGCTCGCTTCATTAATATTACCAGCTTAAACGTTATTAGCTTCGCTTTTATAGAGGCCAAAAAATCATATTCACAATGCGTACAATAACGCCAACAACAAAGCAACTAACCCCAAAGCGATACCAACGGTATTCATGTGCATCCATCCCTACACGTTTGATTACCATTACCGCTACGCCAGACCAGTCTTTCGTACGTTTAGCATAAAGAAACATACTCTTAGCGATAAATAGAACGCCAGTAACGAGCAAAATCACTTCAACAAAACCCATCGTCGCTTGCAACATATCAATAATCCTTTTGCTTCATAAATCCATTTAATAAACACTTAATGTAATGAGAATTCCGTTCCCTATTAACTCTAAGATACTCATGTTAATGCAAGCATCAATTAGACCTTAGTTGCAATGCTTTGCTTAAAACGGCTAAATGCACTCTTACTTGCTGTTAATTAATGCTTCTATACGTTTATGTTCCAGTTGCTCTGGGGTCGAAAAGCTAAACCATTTATAGATATATTTACTCTTATCTAGCGGTGTGTCTGTGCTTAGTTCAACATCACCACCTTCGGCAAACAGTGAACTACAAACAGACTGATGTAGACGCCAGCACAAAGGATTACTTTCAGGGTAATCAATAAGAAAAGCATTTAATGTCGAATAATAACGCAACATACCAACAGCATTAAAACTACCGTCGTTTTTATCGTAAAGTTCTTTAAACGTTTCACCTAGCAAGGTTTCTCGCATTTGGCAAAGGCTGTAAATTTCAGCTTGAATCTCATCAGGTATTGCTAAACAACCCGACTCCCAGCTCTGCCAAGTACTACTTGATACACCATTACCAATGACGTCAGCGGCTTCGGTTACTTCAAGCATCAAAATCTTTCGTATAGCCTGTAACTCAACATTATTCATGTTTAGCCAACTCATATCATTACCTTCACTCAGTACTATCTAGATAAACATCATACGACAGCAATTATACCCAAGCTACCTCAAGATGTTCGTTACAACAGGGTAAATCGAAGGTATTTTCTGTAAGGTATCATTAGCTGTAACAACGCTCGCAAGGATAATCTAAACGAATTGAAAAGAATAAGCAGAACATGCGTTAAAGTTTGAATGCTTACTGCCTGACTTTAGTGTAAAATCCAGCCCCCAGAATATATAACGCACGATACCGAGACGACATGCAATTACTCGAAGCCAAATTACACAAAATCGACCGCCATAATTACCGCAGCTATTCTAGTATGCGTGGTGAATACACTTTCGTTGACTTCGACTTTTTTATCGACACTGTTCAAGCCGACCCTTATGCGCCGGCTTCTCGTGTTCGTGCTCGCCGTAAATGGGCGCTAACAGATTTAGCATGGTTGAAAGATCAATCTCAAGATTATCAGCGTGCTGCACGTGATTTTATCGCACGTCAATTTGCCGATCTTTCACAACAAGAAAATGGCATTCAAATCGATCGTCCTGGTCAGGTTATTCTTGACCGTACCGCTGTCGTTTTTGATGAAGAAGGTATTGAATTACGTTTCCGCATTAATTTGCCTGCAGACGACCGTAAAATCATTGCTAAAAAAGCAATGAATTTAATGACGTTCACCATGCCTAAAATTATCCGTCGTTCTACGATTGCTCGTGAACTTCCGATTGAAGAAATGAAGCGTCATTGTGAAGCAGTAGAAGATCAAGTTGCTTTACGTAAGCAGCTTGAAGAAAACAACCTATTAGCGTTCGTTGCTGATGGCAGCGTATTACCCCGCCTTGCTGGTAATGTTGATTTACCAATGGCTGATGCAATTCCTTTTGAATGCCCAGCAGAATTGGCTATCGAACTAGATGCACCGCATAAGGGTAAAATTCGTGGTATGGGCGTACCTAAAGGTATCACCATGATTGTTGGTGGTGGTTTTCATGGTAAATCAACCCTACTCAATGCTATCGAAAGCTCTGTTTACGATCATATTCCTGGCGATGGTCGTGAATATATTGTAACCAATGAATCTGCAACAAAAATTCGTGCAGAAGATGGGCGCTGTGTGCATAACGTCGATCTTTCTCCATATATTAGTAATTTACCTATGGGTAAAGATACCGCAGCATTTAGTACGCAAGATGCATCAGGTTCAACATCGCAAGCATCATGGTTACAAGAATCACTTGAAGCAGGCGCTAAAGCATTGCTTATCGATGAAGATACTTCTGCATCGAACTTCATGATCCGTGATGAACGTATGCAAGCGTTAATTTCAAAAAATGATGAGCCGATTACACCACTTGTTGATCGCATTGCACTACTTCGTGATCAACTGGATGTCTCTGTATTATTAGTTATGGGTGGTTCTGGCGATTATTTGGATGTGGCTGATACGGTTATTCAAATGCATAATTACCAAGCAATTGATGTAACCGCGAAAGCAAAAGAAGTGATTGCTACGCACCCTACTCGTCGTACACCTGAAGGGTCTGAAATTTTACCTCTTCCTCGTACACGTCAGTTAAATCGTGCTGCACTTAAAACCATGCTTGAAGACGGTAAATTCCGTATTCAGGTTAAAAACAAAACAACATTACGCTTTGGTCGTGAACTGATTGATCTGCAAGCGTTAGAGCAAATTGCAGATTCTAGCCAGCTATATACTGTCGGTTGGTTATGGTTCCAACTTGCTCAAGGCAAAGGGTGGGAAAAACAACCATCAAAAGCATTTGCCCAAATGCTAAATGATGATTGGTTCCGCACAATGCCGCATTATGGCGATTTAGCGAAGCCACGTGCTATCGATGTTATGGCGGTTTTAAACCGTATGCGTAAAGCTGATTTTAAATAATCTGCCATATTAATCAAAATATCTAAGCCCGCAGTAACGCGGGTTTTTTTATCTTTTATCCACCCTCTTTTGTTTCTCTAGATTCTAACCCTTGAATCAACCAATGCATTAATAAGCCTCTATACTTTTTAAGTTCACTTTTTACACTCTGTGAAATGGGCTTAATAAGGCTACGATATGTATAAAATGCATTTCATCGATTCTTTACCAATTTATCTTATGGCAGGATTAATTCTTGGCTCGATTTTATTGGTATTCGAATTTGGCTATCGATTAGCACGCATATTTTTAGCGGATAAATTGAATAAAGCGATCAGCCCAATGACGGGGGGATTGGGTGGATTATTGGCTTTTATTCTTGCTATAACATTCAGCATGGCTGCAGGAAAAAATGATGCCAGAAAGCAACTGGTTTTAGATGAAGCTAACGCAGTAGGTACCGCCGTATTGCGTACCGATTTTCTGCCTGAACCTTACAAAAAAGACAGTAAATTATTACTCGTTTCTTATATCAATGAAAGATTAATATCAAAAGAAGAAAAAAAGCGAGTACTTAAATCCTCACAGAGTGAAGATCGCGTTAATCTACTTATAACAAATAGTGTCATATTGCATGGAAAATTATGGCGCAATGCAGTTAGTGCGTATAACGTTGAACAAAACCAGATCATCAAGCTCTATATTGAGTCACTCAACCAAGTTATCGATATCCATACCGAGCGTGTAAATAAAAGCCTTCAAAGCCGAATTCCAATTAGTATCTGGTTTAGTTTAATACTGCTCACTTTTCTAACAATGGTGCTTACAGGTGTTCAGGTTGGCTCACAAAGTGAAGCTAGAATGCTAATAGCGGCACTTCCATTTGCCCTTGCCTTCACCCTTGTTTTAACATTAATTATCGAACTCGATAGGCCTAATCGAAGTATTCTTGCTGTTAGCCAACAGCCTCTAATTGATTTACAACGTTCACTAATGTCAGAAAGTAACCAATAATACAGACAATGAATCGTCTAAGCGTAGTTGACGACTGAAACGTTAAGATGAGTTTAATGATGCAGGATGAGCAAACAATCAGATACTTACTTTAGTCTGTATTGCATTTCATGTTAGGCTCACACGCAGATAAACTGGCTTGGGACGGCAACATTGAAAACGCAACTGACAAAAACAGCTTTGACTAGATTATGTCTGGCAACCACCATACCTTTGATTTCATTTACAGCATTGGCTGACAATTTTTATGTTGAATCGACCTTCATTCAAAATGGTCAAACAATGGGGCCTCCTGCGTTCAATATATTCAATAACAGTGACAGAACGTTCAATGTTGATCACAATACTGCCATTAATTATTCGGTTATAGAGAAAAAAGACGGCAGCGTAAACATAGAAGTCGTAGTCATTGAAACCAGTAAGCGTGGTGATTCTTATCAGTTGCAGCCAATTATCACGATAGCAGCCAATGGTGAATCGAATGGTATGTTATTGGGTAAATCAAAAGCGATACCTTTTCTGGATTGGCAATTGAGTGCGATCAAATCATACACTGTCACTTTTCATCAGCTTTCTAGCAATGAACAAAACTGCCTTAATTACACCAACGAAAATGAAACACTGTGCTTTGACTCAACGCCTTTACTGGATACAGATGCTTTTCTGTATATCCGTAAGAAAGCAGAAGATCCATCGGTATTAGAAATCAAACTTACAGATAACGGTGCCAATGCCTTAGGTACCTTTACACGTGAAAATATAGACCAATGGATGGGTGTGATGATCGATGGACAACTTGTAAACGCGAGTATCATTCGTTCTGAAATGGGAGGGGATATTTTGATGCCATTACCCAAACAAGCTGCTGCTGAAGAATAACATCAATACCGACTTACTCGCCTTTTCCTATTATTGATTAGGCGACAATAAATGTTGCCATTCTTTATGACGGTTCATGTAGTGGGCAACATAACTGCACGTTGGAATTATTGTATAACCCTCTTGCTCTATCCCTTTTAGAACAGCCTCCATCATAATGCTGGCGTACCCTTTCCCACGCAATGCATCTGGCACAGAAGAATGATCTAACGTGAGCACATTACCTGAGATTTGATAACTGACCTCAGCTTGATAACCCACCTCTAACTCAACAAAGTAAGCCTGTTTTGTACGATCATGCACAGCGTTGTAATGCTTTTCTTCACTCATATCCCTATTCCTTTTATTGTATTTACCGTTTTGCTTAGTTTGTAGAATAAACGGTTAGCTATATTTTCACCATAGACAGATTACTTCACGGCATGAGAACGTAAATTTGGCGGCACTTGGTGCCAAGATTGTCTATCTCGCATCTTTTTATAACTGTCGTTAAACAACTCAATCATGTATGCAGGGCTAATGTCACCTCCCGGCTGCTCTGATTCAAACTGCGGTTCTATATAGCTAACATTAAATTCCATACCCGTTCGCTGTGATTGCTGATAAATACGGTTTACATCCCCTAGCCCTTGGTATTTCAAAATAGTGTCTATTGAGCGGGAGGCAATGCCTTTGAATGTGTACTCTGTGGTTTTCCAACGTGGTTCAAGTTCTGAATTGCGTATCACATACACTTTGTTTCTGCTGTTTTGTGGCAACAATGAAAGGTCTACGCCTTCAGGAAATAAAAACACTTGATTAGTAACACCACCATCAACATGCAATTCTTCAAACGATTCCAGCGTTGATCCCAGCATCCATTTGGCGCTGCTTTAAGGCCACCAGCTGATCTTTCGGGATTGGGTATTCACTGGTGTCTCCCCAGTAGCGTAATAATTCAGTATTTAACGGCTCATAAGAGACATGCTGTTCTTGTGACATATTTTGTCGCTCTAGCGAACTACAGGCAGAAATAAATACAATCGAAACGATAGAAACAAAGCGATACATGAGGTCCTTACCCGCTAAATGTAGAATGTAGCTGAGCTATAAGAATCAAGCTATTGAACAGTGAATCATTAAAATAGAAGCAGATTATGGCTCGACAAAATGAAACATAAATTAAATCTTATTGCCTATTCAGCGACCATACAGCAGGTATAAATGGCTTACTCTTTTCGAACCCTACGAGTTTATCTAACCCATTAAAATATAAAGAGACATACGCCCTAGCAGGTTATCATTTTGTTACGTTTTATATTTTCTCTAATTTAGGCTTGCTTGTTCATTCCAAGATTTTTTACCAAAAAACTGTTATCTCACAACACTCTATTTATTCATCATCTAAGATTGTGATAATCTCATCCTCTTGTATTGCATAGCGAGTGAAATAACAACGATGAAAATTTTTAGTAACTTCGATGGCGGCAACATTAATGTAGTTAAAGCCGACTCACCAGAAGATATTCAACTCACTATTCCAAATGACAATCAATCTGAATATTACCAATGGTTTCACTTCCGCTTAGAAACACAAGCGCAAGAAGAACACACTGTAAAATTACTCAACCTTGCTAAATCGGCCTACCCTGAAGGCTGGCAAGGCTATGATGTTGTTGCATCTTACGATCGTGATGAATGGTTCCGTATTCCTGCCGAGTTCGATGGTGATACACTGACTTTCCGCTTCTTCCCAGAGCAAGGGTCTATGTACTTTGCTTACTTTGCACCATACACCTACGATCGCCACCAAGATCTTTTGCATCAAGCACAAGTTAACTTCAACTGCCAACTTGAAACATTGGGCAGTACACTAGATAACAATGACATAAGCCTGCTTACTATTGGTGAATCCGCTGATGATAAGAAAAAAGTATGGGTAATTGCACGCCAACACCCAGGCGAAACAATGGCAGAATGGTTCATTGAAGGTTTGCTACAGCGCTTACTTGATGAAACAGATACGGTTGGTCGTGCGCTTCTCGATAAAGCCGTTTTCTATGTAGTGCCAAACATGAACCCAGATGGTGGTATTCGTGGACATTTACGTACCAATGCAGCAGGTGTGAACCTAAACCGTGAATGGCAAACGCCATCAATGGAAAAGAGCCCTGAAGTTTTCTTAGTACGTGAACGCATGCTTGAAACCGGTATCGATATGTTCCTCGATATTCACGGCGATGAAGCTATTCCTTATAACTTTGTTGCGGGTAGTGAAGGTATTCCATCTTATGATGAACGCCACGCCAACTTAGAGAATAAGTTTAAGCAAGCATTACTAACAATTACACCTGAGTTCCAAGATGAGCATGGCTATGACAAAGATGAGCTAGGTAAAGCAAATCTAACGGTTTGTTCTAACTGGGTTGCCGAGCAGTTTAAGTGCCTATCTTACACTGTAGAAATGCCGTTTAAAGATCATAATGCACAGCCAGATGCACTTTACGGCTGGTCACCAGAACGTAGCCTTGCGTTTGGTCATGACATGCTAGCAGCAACCCTCGCTGTTATTGATGATGTATAAAGCATAGCTACGCCTTTAGTAAAATATAGCGCAACAAACTAGTACACACTAAGCCACGCAAGTTTAATTCTGCGTGGCTTTTTCTTTCTCTATCTGTCGTTCATTTATACTTAAAAAGGCGAGATACGATCCCACCTTCTATATTTATTCATGACAAGATACAGCGTAAACGATATTAACGTTTGCTGTCACTATGAAATGCATAGCGATTATATTCAGTGCCATTCTCAGTAACAGCGTTATATTTCACTGAACGAGAGCTGTTCAATGATAATGGTACAAACACACGGCCATTCTCATTGGTCATATAGGTTCCTTTCGATTGAGGAACATTTTTTACTGTCACCTCAGCGTTAGCAACCGGTGCACCTTGCTCAGATACGGTTACCCACGCACCATTGGCTGTATCGACTACTTTCATATCCGCTAATGTAACAGTTGAAAAAACAACACACATGACGGCAACAGCTGTATTTAATAATTTCATAACAAACCTTCTTATTATAAATTCTGGAAAAAATTACAGGTTTAGTCTTATTTCTATGTTAAATGTTCAGGTGATGATAAATAACGACATAACAATCAATAACCCATCGAGTTAATCGATTTACATTTGTGTTAATACCTATCCAACCTATTTTATTTCTCGTTATGTCGAAATAAATACATCATAGTTTGTTAAATTTTAACTAATCCCTTGAGTCCCATTCCTTAAGTTTTTTCATCGGGCATGATTTAACTTTTTAATGAGTTCGGTATTATAATAACGCAATGAAAGTAAACAGCTGTTGAATGAGCGTAAAACAACGTAAATTAACTATTCAATAAAATAATGTTGATTAGGTGCGAGTGATTTTCAACTCATACCGCCTATGTTGGTGTTTCAATAACGTAAGGCTTTTCGGCCCTTTAGATTTCCTAGAGGTACTTTACTACAAATTCTCAAACAATCCAAAAACCAAGTTCTGAACGAGCACAAAGGCTCAACTTCTTGTGTCATTAAGAGACAGCAACGACTCTCTTCAGCAATACCGCTAAGTTCATCGCACAATATTAATTGCATATAATCTACTTCATATAAGTATATTGAAGTGCAAGCAAGAACGATCACGGCAATAACTCTTAAGCCATCATGACAAGTAAAACCTAGCTTATTCATATGACCTCTAGTGAGAATAAAATAGATAACACATTACAGTAAAGCGTCATCGCGAATCGGTTCACTTTGACGCTATACGAATTAAGAGTCGTTAAATGCTATCTATTAGTTAACTTTTACCGTGGAATGCAAAACGGCTAAACTCTTTACCTTCCTGTGTAACAGCTTTGTATTTCACTGATCTTGATTGGTTTATCGCTAACGGTACAAACACACGGCCATTTTCATTTGTTTTAAATCCCGTTTTTGATTGAGGTACGTTCACTGCAGATACAACGGCATTCTCCACAGGCTTTCCATTATCCGTTACTGTAAGCCACGCTCCGTTTTGTGAATCAACCACTTTCAATCCAGCAAAGGTCATTGAAGAGAAAGCGATAAGCATTGTTGCGAGTACGATATTAGACTTTTTCATAAGTGGAATCCTATGTGTTGTTACATTTAAATTCGTAGTGTTCTATAGGTATCGAAGAACTTGAACTAAAGTAACAATTGGTCGGTAAAAATGCGGTAAATAGAGGTGAGATTATTTAATTTTTTCCAAACTAAAATTTTTGTGCTTATTAACGAAAAACGATATTACTGCTAACCAGTAATATCGTTCTATATACATTTAATGCTCTTTAACGGGTTTTATTTACTAATCGTTAAATGCTACATCCGCTTAATTAAGCTCTGTGGGATGCTTTCCTTTACGTTTGTATTTCTCTATTAACTCATTAATAAATACAAAAAATACTGGTACGAAAAAGATGGCAAGCACGGTACCACTTATCATACCACCGAGTACTCCCGTTCCAATCGAGTTTTGGATTTCAGAACTAGCCCCCGTCGCTAACACTAATGGGATAATACCGCAGGTAAAGGCTAACGATGTCATCAATATAGGCCTTAAGCGCATCCTAGCAGCATCAATCGTCGCTTCTAATAACCCTTTTCCTTGTGCTCGTTGGATCTGTGCGAACTCAATGATTAGGATCGCATTCTTTGCAGAAAGACCAATAATGGTAACTAAACCAACTTTAAAAAAGACATCATTTGACATATTCGCCACTAACACCGCAGCGATAGAACCAATAATTCCCAATGGAACGACTAAAATCACGGCTAATGGTGTTGTCCAACTTTCATACAAGGCTGACAACACTAGAAAAATCACTAACATCGAAAATGCTAATAGCATGGTCGTTTGTGATTCTGTTTGTTTCTCTTGCCGTGATATACCTGTCCACTCAATACTGATTCCTGCTGGTAATGAAGCAACAATTTTTTCTATTTCAATCATTGCTTGACCACTTGAAACACCAGCAGCAGGTGCAACCGAGATAGCAACCGACGGTATACCGTTGAAACGAGTCAGCTGAAGAGGAGCCGCTTTCCATACCGGCTCTATAAATTCGGATAAATACACCATCCCTCCACGTTCATTGCGAATAGACAATTTCAATATATCTTCCAAGCGCATACGTGATTCCGCATTTGCCTGAATGATCACTTGCTGCAGACGCCCTTTGTTCGGGAAATCATTCACGTAGTTCGAGCCTAACGCAGTTGAGATAGTGTCACTGATTGACGTGAAAGAAACCCCTAATACTTGTGCTTTCTTGCGATCGATCTTCAATTTAATGCTGTTGGTTTCCGGTAACGATTCAAAAAACACACTTGAAAATAAACTGCTTTCTCGTGCTTTTTGAATAAATTGACGCTGTGTATTCTGGAATTTCTGATAACCGGAGTTAGAACGGTCAAGTAACTGTAAAGAAATATTCGACGATGTACCTAATCCATCAATTGCAGTCGGTAGCATGCCAAATACCACCCCCTCATTCAGATCTTGCAAATGCTCTGTCAGCGCTTGTACTTCTTGCTGAGTCGTTGCGTTATTTCTTTCATTCCAATCTCTCAGGGTAGTAACTGCAAACGCAGAGCCTGCCCCCGATCCGCTAAAACTGAAACCAAGTATCGACATACTGGATTCAACTGCATCACGTGATTGCACAAAATTTTCAACTTTTTTAACCACGCCCATGGTACGTTCAGCAGTCGCATCAGAAGGTAGTTGGATAGAAGTAAAAAAATAACCTTGATCTTCTTCCGGTAAAAAGGTGCTCGGAATTTGATTAAAGCTAAAGACTGCAACAGCAACGAACGCCAGGTAAATCACCATCATTCGACCTGTTCGTACCACTAGCTTAGCCACCCAACTTTGATAGCCTTTGGTCAAACGTTCAAACCCACGGTTGAACCAGCCAAAGAAACCACGATTATGATCATGAGCCTCACTGTGTGGCTTCAAAATGGTCGCGCACAGTGCTGGTGTCAGCGTTAAAGCAAGGAAGGCTGAGAACAAAATAGATACCGACATGGTTAATGCGAACTGCTGGAATATAATCCCAACCGAGCCAGCGGCAAACGCCATCGGAATAAATACAGCAGAAAGTACCGCTGTAATACCCACCAGCGCGCTGTAGATATCTTTCATCGCCATCTGCGTTGCTTTCTTTGCAGACACTCCAGTTTCAGAAATAACACGCTCTACGTTTTCTACCACTACAATGGCATCATCAACAATGATCCCGATAGCAAGCACCATACCGAACATTGAGAACACATTAATAGAGAAGCCAAACATCAGCATTACAGTAAATGTGCCCAACAACGCTATAGGAGCCACAATCGCAGGAATAATTGTGTAACGCACATTCTGCAAGAACAAATACATCACTAGAAAAACGAGCACCATCGCTTCCACCAAAGTCACAATAACTTTTGTAATAGAAATTTTCGCAAACGGAGCCGCATCAGATGTGATGGTGTAATCTATGCCAGCAGGCATGGCTTGCTTAAGTTCATCAAGACGAGAACGAATACCATTCGACGCACTAATAGCATTAGCCCCGGGTGACAGTTTTACCGATGCCGATGTTGATGCTTGTCCATCATAACGATTTGAATACTGATAATTTTGCGACCCAAGTTCAACCTCTGCTACATCACTCAATAAAACTGAGCCGCCATTAGAAGTGGAGCGCAAAACAATATCTCTAAACTCTTCTGGCGTTTCTAATTGCCCTTGAGCCGTTAATGGCACAACCGTTTTCTGACCTTGGTTAATCGGCGCATCACCTACTTTACCCGGCGAAATTTGAACATTTTGCTCTTGAATGGATTTAGTAACATCACTCACCGTTAAGTTAAATGCATTTAACTTAATAGGATCGATCCAAATACGCATCGCAAACTCAGAACCGAACATCTGAATACGACCTACGCCAGGAATTCGTTTTAGCTCCTCGATGATATTACGCGCCATGTAATCGCTAAGTTCAGATTCCGTGTATTCGCCATTAGGTGAAATTAAGCCCACATACATCAAAGTACTAGATGATGACGATTCCACTTGAACACCCGATTGGCGAACTGACAATGGTAAACGCGCTTCAATTGCTTTTAATTTATTTTGAATTTCAACTTGTGCTAGCTCTGGATTAATTCCATTTTCAAACGTTACCGTTATTTCAGCGTTACCCGTAGAATCTGACGACGATTTAAAATACATTAAACCTTTAACGCCAGAAATTTCCCGTTCAATTAATGACACCACACTGTCATTCAAGGTTTGAGGGCTCGCCCCAGGGTAAGTTAAATAAAGACTAACACTTGGCGGAGCAACACTAGGAAAACGTTCTACGGCCAACTTAGGAATGGATATCACCCCAGAAAGGATGATCAAAATGGCGATCACCCACGCAAATATTGGGCGATTAATAAAAAATTGGGACACTATTAAATTCCTTTCTATCCAGCTTGAGCAGACGGATACCAAGCAGAAACATTCAATTCAACACCCGGTATAATGTTCTCATAACCTTCGATGATGACTGAGTCGCCGCTTTTTAAGCCTGATGACACGACATACTGATGATTTTGAATGCCATCAAGGGTAACGCTACGCTTAACGGCCTCATTGGATGCTGTCACAATTGAAACAAATGCTTCACCGTTGCTAGCGCGTTGAATAGCTTGCTGGGGCAATAGAAAAGCATTAAGTGAACGACGAGGAACCTCGGTTCGTACATACATGCCAGGAAGCAATATATGCTTAAAGTTATCTGCCACAATACGAACAATTAAATCTCCGGTATTTAAATCTACGCTGATTCCAGAGAAAACAATCTTACCTGCCATGTTTTCAGAACCATCATCAGAGAGTTTAATATTCACAATAAGCCCTTTCTGATTTGTGGCTTCACCTTTCGATAGCAACTTACGTAAGGTTGCCAGTTTAGATGCGGGTTGCCTAACATCAATATACACTTTGTCGATTTGCTTAATAATGGCGAGGGCTTGGCTATCCCCTTTATTAACCAAGGCACCTTCCGTCACGAGTGTTTGTTCAATAATGCCGGAGATAGGCGCTCTTATCGTGGCATATTTAAGGTTTAGCTTACTTTGCTCTAACGTAGCCTCGTTCTGCATAACGTTTGCAGAGGCTTTTTGTTGATTAAAAACCGCTTCTTCATACGCTTGCTTACTAACAGCACTGCTTTTATCCAGCGCTTGTAAACGTATATATTTACGTTTTGCCAGCAAAAATTCGACCTTCGATTGAGATAGTGATGCTTCCTTTTCTTTAATATCAATAAGAAAGGGTTCTTTATTTATTTGGAACAATGGCTGGTTCTTCTCTGTCATTTCACCCTGTTTAAATAAGCGTTCCGTGATAATCCCACTCACTTGAGGGCGTATTTCTGCGGTACGAAAGGCAACAACTCGACCTTGAAGTTCATCAAACAAAGTTACCAATTTATTTTCAGGTTTCAGAACAGAGACATTGGCAACCATCGGCTGCTCCATTTCTGCTGCTTCTAAGCTTTCAGTGAAGGGACTTTCCTTGCATCCAACTAGCAACACACTGACAAACAATGAAGTTATCAGGAAGCTAGATTTTTTAATATCAACCGTCATTACTACTCTTCTTAAGATAAGCAGCTATCCCGCCCGATGGGATAGTCAATCTAATAAAAGAGACATTAACGCTGAGATGGTAAAAATGCGGTAAAATGTCTTAACTCAATATCAATAAATCAATGAATAATAAACACCTAATCGCCTCGGTTAATTCGGTTTTTACCCAAAATTTACTTTTGTTGGTTTAACATTGATAACCATGTAGCCAACACATAAGAATACGCAAAAAGTAACTATGGCTCGTGTGTTGATAACAAGCTTGCAGAGTTTGCATCTGGTGGCATGACGCCTCATACGCGAAGCCATTACGCTTGAAAAAGGTGGAGCGATTAAGAAGCTCACTTAAACCCGATGAAAAAGGCTGAACGGCTGATAAAAATGAAACTCATAAAACGGATTAAGAGACTTGAGCACATAACGACTGCCATATACATAAAAGATTTCACCTTATATGTCGAATTGAGTAGTGGCGAAAGAGGCATGATTAACTGTGCATCATTGGCTAGACAGCAGATGTTGTTTAAACAAATTATTGTTGATGATAAACGTGACTTTTATTCGGTCAATAACCGCATTATTCAGTGGTACAACCATGCGTATATTCACATAGAGTGGATTAAGCGAAATATGATAACGCTGAAGAATGAACAACCGCTCAATGATGCACCGTCCAAAAATTGGCGAATGAAAATGAAAGATTTTTTTATTGATTTCATATGTTCTGACACATCAGAGTATGCTGGTTTTATACTAATAATCGTTTCATTTGGGATCGCAGGATGGCTAATTGGCTCACTGGTTATTTAATCTGATGAATATTAAATGCCTAACCACCTAAATTAATACGTTTTCACCCAAAATGTACTTTAATTGGTTTAAAATAGTAACCATGTAATTAAACGTGTAAGTAAGAATATTATAGAAATTAAGAGGATTGATCTTATACACTTAAGTCGTTCCTCCATTTAAGAATACGTAAAAGGTAACTATGACTCGTGTATTGTTGATCGAAGATGATCGAGACCTCGCTGAAACACTGTTACAGCTGATGGAATTCGAAAATATGATGCCAGATTACGCCAGTAATGGTGTCGCAGGTCTCACGTTGGCACAAAGTAATCGCTACGACGTACTTGTGATTGATGTAGGTCTACCTAAAATGGACGGTTTAACATTATGCAAACAGTTACGCCAAGAAGGTAGCCAGACTCCCATCTTATTTTTAACGGCACGAGGTAGCATTGAAGACAAGCTTGCAGGATTTGCATCAGGTGGCGACGATTATTTAGCTAAGCCCTTTGATAATCGAGAGCTTTTAGCTCGTATCATGGTACTTTCTGGTCGCCGAAACAGCCAGACTCCTCTAATAAAAGTCGCAGATTTATCTCTCGATAATAGTGCTTATCAGGTATTTCGCGGTGAACATAACGTTAAGCTCACCCCTGCATCTTTCACTATTCTTGAATTATTAATGCGAGCAAGTCCAAAAGTGATCAGCCGCGAAGAACTCGAAGACGCTCTTTGGGGAGAAGACGCGCCCAACAGCAATACGTTAAAAGCACATATTTACTACCTACGCCGCTCGTTAGAACAAGCCCCAGGTCCGAAAATTCTCCATACTGTGCCGGGTAAAGGCTGGGTCATCAAAGAAGATTAACGTTAATGAAAATAAATCAAAGCTTACTCCGTATTGTATTCGCATTTATAGGCAGCGCGATACTCATTCTTATTCTTGGTTACTCTTTATTAGCCAAAAGTTTCTATTTTTGGGGGATGGATAATTCACTATCCATATATTCAGCCCATATTCAAAAGCTGATTTCTCAGCAAGGTTTAGATCCTATTGAAGCTAAGTTAGACATCTTTAACGCCCAAATATATCGCCGTTATCAAGATCTCCCTGACATCATAAAACACAATTATTCCCAAGCAGATTTACAAGCCCAAGAACACTACAGTTTTGAAATAAAAAACAAATGGTATGATTTTCCTGAAGCAGTTTATTTTGTTCACCCTGCTATTGCTCAGAGCGGCAACATGTATTTTATCGTCAATAAATTTGATGATCAGTACTTACAATCTGAAGTTGATAAAATCGAAGCAAATATGCCGTCTATCTGGGTAGTATCTGCCATCACCATTATTATTTTATTAATCTTAATTCTATCTTTATTAGGCTACATCGCCCGTCCAGTTAATAAACTTCATCACTGGGCACAGCAACTAACGTTGAAAACCTTGGCAGATCCTGTTCCTTTGTTCGGCTTTAGAGAACTCGACGAGTTAGCAGAAAAAATTCACACCAACCTTCAAAATATTGAAAAAACCCTCAGCCGTGAATCACAGTTTCTACAACATGCAAGCCATGAGTTACGTACCCCCATTGCCGTTATACTTAGTAATGCTTCATTAATGGATCATTTATGGCATGCTGCACCACCTGCCTGTCAAAAACCTTTAGATCGCATTACCCGAGCAGGGTTAACAATGAGTCATTTAACAGAAACCTTATTATGGCTTACTCGCAATACAGCATATCACCCAACAATTGAAACCTTTCGTCTTGACCAATTGGTAACCGATCTAATTGAAGAGCATCAATACCTATTGAAGGGGAAATGTGTAGAAATAGAGTTTGAGTTAAACGAAATTACGGCTCAGCTACCCAGAGTACTCGTGCGTATTACCATTGCAAATCTAATACGTAATGCGATGCAGCATACCGATAACGGTTATATCAACATTCAGTTAATAGATGACAAGCTATTTATCACAAACAACGGATCACTATTAACGGGCGAAACAAACGATGGCTTTGGCTTGGGTATTAAACTAGTACGTCAAATCTGTGATAATCAAGATTGGCATTATCATCAAAAAACGACAGAAAACGCCTGTCGTGTTGAACTAATTTTTCCATCACATATATTTAAGTAAAATTAATTTTATTAGTGACATAACTTCAATTTTATCTGTTTATACCTTTTGGTTAAACAAGATCAAACACAACCAATGCATGGATTTATTGTATAAATAACAAACTAAATGCCCCACTATGTATTCATATTACAAATACCTTTAACAATATGAATTCCCGTGTGGTATCTTTTTCGTCTTGTTAATCGTTACCCTAGCAAGATATAACTTCCGTTAACCTCGACAGTTAACGAGTTGGTTACTATTTTTAAGTCGCATTTTATGCGACTCTTTTCCTTATCCCTCTCTTCATATTAAGCATTATACTAAATAGCTTTGTTGATCAAGCATGGACACCACTCTATCCGATCAATCTACGTCTCATTTCAGGATAAGCGGTTTGAGGTGAAAGCCAAATTCCGAGAAAAGCCTTAGCCATCTCCTCACTCTCCACTTTACCCAGTAAGCGGTTACCTTGATAGAAGGCAGCACCTTGCGCATTTAAGACAAAAATTAATCTATCGCCTTTTTTTACATCAGGCCAAATAATTGATAGCTCTCTTAGCCATTGTTTGCGCATTGACTGAGGTATCCCAAGATGTATCCATTGCTTATCCGTCGCTTCTAGCAGATCTTCTTCATCAATATCTCTGCGATAACGAATCACCAATGCCAATTCTTGTTGATCAAAGCTGTAGGTGCCATCTGGTGTGCGTAATTCTGAATCGTAAATTTCCCAAAAACCCCAGCTCAATTCTGCACGTCCAACAGTTTGCCAACTCTGCCAGTAAGAACTCGCACTGGCTGAAAAGCCGACGAATAACAAAATCATGCTTACCGTTGCAGCCAACCAAGTTCTGGCTAGGCATTGCGCCATACGCAGATAAATTGTCATATCCTAATCCTCCCCCCACCGTTGAACAGATAATTTAAGGAGTACTAACAGAATAATGGAATAAACCAGCCAGCTCACAAGCGTTATCATCATGGTAACTGGTATGCCCATTGGCCAGCTGATGGCTTCTAAACGCAATCCCGCCAAATAACTAACCGTTCCACCAATACTTCCTATAATAACCAGTACGTATGGGGAATAATTTTGGATCACCTTTCTTAACAACCAAACAAAAGAAGCGAAACCAAGCCAGAGTAAAATTAACCAAGGCGGTATAGCATTACCATCGAACTGATATACCCCGAAATAACTCAACAATGCATCCATTGAGATGCCAGCGGTTGCGGCAATAATGGCAAAACGCCAACTACCCTGAAATATCCACCAGCAGGCGACAAGCATCACGATTAACAGCCAGATATAATCAAACTGCCCCCAAACCGCGAGCAGCCAATAGAGATTAAAACCAAAAGTAATCGCGAGAAAATGAAATCTTGGCATTTTTGAACCTCTAACTATATACCGCGATGAAATCACACGATCCAGTTGATCTTATTTCGGACGACTGGCAATAAGTTGTACCGTACTGATACTGCGCTCTAAAAAACCGCCTTCGCAATAACAGAAGTAATAACGCCACATGCGTACAAAACGTTGGTCATAACCTAATTGAGCTAATTTATCTGTGTTCTGATTGAAGGCTTTATGCCAGTCAGACAATGTTCTCGCGTAGTCTAAGCCGATGTCTTTTATATCCCTGACCACAAAATCGCTTTGCTTGGTCATTTCATTCACCAGCACGGTAACCGACGGCAGAAAACCACCAGGGAATATGTGCTTCTGAATAAAATCGACCCCGCGGCTATAACTATCATAACGCTGATCAGTAATGGTTATAGTCTGAAGCGCCAGCAACCCTCCTGGCTTTAACAACGACTGACATTTTTTTATATAGGTTGTTAAATACTCTTTCCCGACCGCCTCGACCATCTCGACAGACACAACTTTGTCGTATTGTCCGGTTAAATCACGATAATCATCAAGCAACAGAGTAATTTTGTCACCAAGCCCTTGTTGTTCAACACACTCTTTGGCCCAATCATACTGCTCTTTCGAGATGGTGGTGGTAGTAACACGACAGCCATAATGTTTCGCGGCATGAATAGCCAATGCCCCCCAACCTGTTCCAATTTCGAGTAGGTGATCAGTCGGTTTAAGATCTAGCTGGCGACACAGACGATCCATTTTATGAGTTTGTGCAGTCAGTAGATCATCTTGCTCTGAACGGTAAATTGCACAGGAATAGAGCATTTTTGAATCGAGGAATAATGAATACAACGCATTTCCTAAATCATAGTGCGCTGAAATATTTTCCCTAGCATTATCTTTATTGTTCCTACGTATTTTATGGCTGATTTTTTCTGCTAATGCAGTCATCCAACCAACTTTGGCTTCGAGCTTATCCAGTATTGGTAGATTTCGAGCCAACACTTGAACGACTTTAGTCAAATCTGGAGAATCCCACCAGCCATCGACATAGGCTTCACCTGCAGCAATGCTGCCACCTGTTAGAATGCGCTTGTAAAAGCCAGGGTGATTAATCATCAATTGCGCTTGAAGGTCAGCACTTTGATCGCCAACATGGTAAGTGTTTCCCTCTTTTTCAATCAGTATCAGCCCTACTCCCTGTAACTTTTCAAGTATTTTAAACACCACTTTTTTAGCTACGTTGTCTGACTTAGAGGCTGATACTTCCGAATAGTTAATCTCACTTCTTAACATCATTAATCCCCAATTTTTCTTTATGGGTTCCCGCCTTATATGCGGTGCAACCTTTATCACATTAAGAACTAGAGTCAGTTCCGTAATATTTATCTTTTTTATTAGTAGAATATGGGTAAAAAGGAGCCCCTTTTAACCAAAGCTTTAGTGCTTGCCAATAAATACCAAATACCACTTTTATAGCCATTACCGGTGTTTTAATTAACAACTTTAGCAATACACCAGATGTAAATGGCTGACGACGTAATGCCATGGTGGCATCGAAAATTTTCTCGTTTTCTTGGTCTTGGTCGTTATTATTGTTGCTATCGTTTTTTAATACGTGGTTATCAGAAGATTGATCACTATTGGGATAATTTTCCATATGAACAAACAACCTGTCGCCCGGCTCATTAATCCGCCACTGATATTGTTGCTCCATCGGGTTAAATGGTGATACATGAAAAGCTTTCTGTTCAGTCCAGAACTTTTCTGGCCACTGTGCCACAGCTGGAATAACGTAATAGTGACGTTGATTCCACGGTGTATTGCTGACTTCAGCCAACATATAACGCCACTTGTTATCTTCGTCGTAAATGTAATAAAGATTGAGCGGACTAAAATACAACCCGCAGTAGCGTAGCTGACACAGCATCAAGATTTTTCCGTTCACCCGCTCGCCAGTCAGTTGTTCAACTTTGTCTCTTATTGCTTGACGTAATGAACACTCACCTTGCATATAATCGGTACGCTTAAAACGAGCAAAACTGAACAGTGATGAACCAAACCCACGAATTGTTTGTGTTAATTCTGCCATCTCATCCAAATCGATCAATGGCATAAAAATGGGGTAATTGAATTGATGATTAACAGGTGTAAAGCGACGATGCCTTATACTGCCAACATAGATCCCGCTGTTCATTGCTTTGCCTCGCTACTCAATTTCTCACGAGGCAATTTCTCACGAGGCAATGTTTCACAGCTCAAAGCGGCATCAACCAAGCCTTTGTTCACATCGCTATCCGCATTAGCGTTCGTTCCGGTACTAGTACTGGTATTAGATAGCGCAGACTCTTCGCTAGCATTAATTGCTTCCACTACATCTAAAGCACTTCTTACACCATCTTCGTGAAAACCGTTATACCAATAAGCACCACAAAACCAGCTGCCATGCTTACCGTTGATATCGGTTCGAGACTGCTGAGCAATAATACTTTCACGTGAAAACACTGGATGCGCATAAGTAAAACTACGCAGTATTTTTGCTGGATCAATATTTTCGCTTTGGTTTAAGGTAACGCAGAAGGTTTCTGGCGCATCTAACCCTTGCAGAATGCTCATGTTATACGTCAGTGTTGAAAGTAAATTCTCTTGTGTTTTTCCGGTTACCTTGTCTTGTTCAAGGCGATAGTTCCATGATGCCCAAGCTGCACGTGCTTCTGGCAATACATTGATATCGGTATGAAGTACGACTTCGTTATCCTGATATTCAATCGCACCCAGTACCCGCTTTTCATCTGCGGTGGCATCTTTCAGCATCGCTAACGCCTGATCACTATGACAAGCAAAAATCACCTGATCGAAGCATTCAACTCCATACTCAGTTTCAACCTCAACGATACCGTCCTTACGGGTCACCGCTTTAACTGGGGTATTTAAAGCAACACACTCTCCAATTAACGATATGATTTTTCGAACGTATTCCCTTGAACCACCAGGAATAACCGACCACTGAGGTCTATTCGTCACATCAAGTAAGCCATGATTAAGGAAAAAACGAAGAAAAAAGTCTAACGGGAAGCCACGCATATCAAACATAGATGAAGACCAAATTGCGGCTCCCATCGGCAAGATATAGTTTTCATTGAAATAATCACTGAAACCATGAAGAGATAAGAATTCACCTAACGTTCCCGTTCGAACCGCATTGCTGCTGGCGGCCTCTTTCGCCAACCTGTTAAAACGCAGAACTTCATACAGAAACAAATAAAAACGAGGATTAAATAAATTTAGTTTCTGAGCAAATAAAGAAGAAAAGCTATGTCCGTTATATTCCAACCCATTCACTTGATTACAAATGCTAAAGCTCATTTCGGTTGGCTGGCCCTCTATACCAATTTCAGCCAGTAAACGCTCAAAATGCGGATAAGTGCGATCATTAAATACAATAAAGCCAGTATCAATGGCATAACGTCCACTAGGTACGATTACATCAACCGTTGCAGTGTGACCACCAATGTAACCATTAGCTTCAAATACCTTAATGTCATGCTGTTTATGTAAATACCAAGCACTACTTAACCCTGAAATACCTGAACCTATAATGGCTATTTTCATGTTCGCTTCCCTGTGAACTGCTTTATCGCTTTCAACTGCAAACGCAGCGGCAATAGCGCAATGAATTTAAGTAGCAAGTTAAACTTCCATGGAAAATTAATTTCTATTTTACCGGCAGAGATACCTCTACGGATTTGTTCAGAAGCATACTCAGCCGTAACTAGCATCGGCATCTGAAAATCGTTTTTATCGGTCAACGGGGTTTTTACAAAACCGGGATTAACCAGAGTCACCGTTACACCGATATGCGCTAAATCGATCGCCAGCGTATGTGACAAATAAGCCACTGCCGCTTTTGAGGCACCGTATGCCTCGGCCCGTGGCAGCGGTACGAACGATGCCGACGAACCAATAATCACTAAATGGGCTGAAGAGCTAAATCGTGATTGCATTGCTTCTATACAGTGTAGAAGACCAAAAAAATTGACATCAAACACACGCTTAAATAACGCAGTGTCAATCACACCGTTATCGATATATTCACAGGTACCTGCATTTAGAATAATAAGGTCAGGTAACTGTTCAATACTTTCAAGCGCTTGCTTTACTTCTACAATATTAGTGACATTAAATGGCAAAGGCATAATTAAAGGATTGTTTTTTACCAACTCTGCCAGTCGGACCTCACTTTGACCGCATGCAATGACTTGCCACCCTTCTGAGGCATAATCAATTGCAAGCTGCGCGCCTATTCCCGAGCTAGCACCTGTAATCAATACTTGCTTCATTGCCCCAACCTCGTTTTAATGTGCCGAATAACTTTGCCAAGTAGAGGCACCCCTTCGTATATCATTTCACCTAAATCGAAATAATCACGATGGTAAATTACCTGCTCATCTTTAAATTCAAGTCGAGAGCAGCCTTCAACATGTCGTAACGAACCTTTTTCCAAATCAGGATGTGAGAATGTCATCGTCCATTGTACAAACGCCTGTGAATCATCAGCTAGCCACGAATGCACAACAAACTCACAACTGTTAATCGTGCGATATAAATTTTCAAAGTAACTATAAAGCTCAGGCCACCCATTCATACGATGTGCAGGATCTTCAAATACCACATCTTGATGATATAGATTTTTAAGATCGGCTAAATTAGCTTTTGATAGCTGGCTATAGGTTTCAATAAAATGTGCAATGATCTTGTTTGATGACGATGACATCTCACTCTCCTTTATTACCCGCCTATTTTGCAGCCAACATATTTTCCTGATTAAATATTTTCGCCTGCTTAAATGTTTCGATAGCCAATAAACGGGCTTGTTTATGAACCACAATAGGCTTCGGGTAATTCAATGTATTTGCCCCATCCCAAAGGTGCGGGGTATGGATATATTTATTAGGAACATCTTTCAGTTCCTTTACCCATTTACGAATAAAATCACCATTTGGATCAAATCGTTGGCCTTGTAACGTCGGATTAAACACTCGAAAATACGGTTGGGCATCAGTACCCGTCGATGCAGCCCATTGCCAGCCACCATTATTCGACGCGAAATCACCATCTATCAATTGCGACATAAACCATTTTTCTCCCTCTCGCCAGTCAATCAAAAGATCTTTGGTGAGAAAGCTGGCAACAATCATTCGAAGTCGGTTGTGCATCCACCCCGTCGCTAAAAGTTGTTTCATTGCTGCATCCACAATAGGAAAGCCTGTTTGTCCTTGCTGCCAGCGTTTAAGGTCATCATCTGAACTGCGCCATCTAATATTCGATGTCCAGTCATGGAACGGCTGATTACGGCTTAACTTGCTATAAGACTCTGTAAGATGACGATAGAATTCTCGCCAAATCAATTCATTCAACCAAACAAATGCCCCTTGCTCAGAAGATTCAAGGCAATGAGGAAATTCACTTCTTAATATGCTGATACATTGCCTTACCGACAAAGCTCCTATTGCTAAAAAAGGTGATAAGCAGCTCGTGCCATCAATAGCAGGAATATCTCGATGCTCATTGTATAAATGTACTTTTTCTAAACAGAACGCCTGTAACTGCCGGCGTATGTCATCTTCTTCTACGGGCCAGAAAGCACTATCTTTCTCTGGGTATGAAAACGATACAGATGTGGCACTTTGAGCAAGCAGTTCGGAAGTTATAGGGTGAAGCACGACAGCTTGTGGTGCGGGTTGCGCTTCAGGTAATAAAGAATGGTATACATTTAACCATTCACGTCGAAAAGGTGTAAAAACCTTAAAGGTCCCTCCCTGCTTAGTCTTAACCCTTCCCGGCGCTATGGCGCAGCTATCATCAAAAATACTGACTTTAACCTGCTTTTCTACCAAAGCCTGATTAACAGAATGATCCCGTTGCTTTTCATTCCATTCATCCTGTTTATTACAAAATACATGAGAAATATGATGCTGATTAACGAGGTTCTTCATCAATTCAGGAATAGAGGTATAGTCGTCAACTTCACAGATCAATAATGGGATATTCAAAGTATGGAGTTGTTGTTGCAATACCAATAAGCGTCGTTGAATAAGATCAATTTGTATTGGAGCAACTGTATGTTCATACCACTGTTTAGGCGTGGCAATATACAAAGCAATAACTGGGCGTCCTGAATGGCACGCATGGATTAAGGCGGTATTATCGATAATACGCAGATCAGACCGAAACCATACTAGTTGTAACCCTTCATTGCTCATACTACCTCCTTGTTAAAATCTACGTTCACTGCATTTACAATGAAAAACGGAGTCTTAATTCTTTCGGATAAGGGTTCAAGTAACGCTGTGATTGCAAATACGCATTAGGATGTAGCTGCAAATAATGTTCAAACAAAGTCAACGGAGCCAGTAATGGAAGATGCCCTTTACGGTAATTCATAATTAGGTCGGCTAATTCAGCTTTTTGTTTTTTATCAAGTAACTGCTTAAAATAACCCTGCATGTGCATTAACACGTTTGTATTAGTACGAATATTCGCTCTACATTTAATTGCATCCATAAACTGTAAACGGTAGGCAATGAAGAATTCATCGAGGTCCCACTCATTAATTGTCGCCACTAACCTACCTAGCGTTTGATATAAAGACGGGTTGTGTGCCATCAATACCAGCTTATAACGAGAGTGAAATTTGACAATCGCATCCCGCGTTAAGTTACCGTTGACTGACTGGTATAGGTCATTGAGGGCGAAAACGCGGAATACAAAATTTTCTCTTAATACAGGGTCTTGCAGGCGACCATCTTCTTCAACCGGTAACCAAGGCATTTGCTCCATTAACTTACGTGTAAATACACCTGTAGTGCCGCCCGGTACAGTATTACCATTTTCAATGTATAACTTTACTCTTTCCATGCCGCAGGTTGGTGATTTAGCACATACGATATAACCACACATTTCCTGCAATTGCGGGATTTGCTTATCGGTAAATATCACCATTTTGTCAGTATGATCCTGATCCGAATCTTGACTACCAACCAAACGTTGTTTCCCATTCGTTTCTAGTAAGCGAATAGCAGGACGAGGCGACGGCAAGCCAATACCCACTTCAGGGCAGATTGGCTTAAACTTAAAATATTCTGAAAGCTCCTCGGTAACAAAACGATTTTGTTTATGTCCGCCATCAAAGCGTACCTTTTCTCCAATTACACATGCACTGATACCGATAGGAATAAGCATTGTCTTTTCCTTAAATAAAATACAACCTAAATTTATATACTTAACTAAGCAGATAAACGATCACTCTTACTACATTTATAGACCTTGATAAGAATCGCAGCAAAACTAAATATCTGAAATAATTAAAAAAATATTAATAATCAATATTTAATGATATTTTTAAGCAGTTACCTGCTTAAAAACATGTGACACAATGATCTTTATACCGAGAAGTTGCGTTAGATAGATATTAAATCCATGCTTCTAGGGTAATGATGGAAAACTCAATTCGACTTACTCAATACAGCAACACTAAGGAGCTTATGACTAAGGACGTTTTAGCAGCTATTGATATGGCAGACTTGCTGTTTAATATTGCTGACTCACGCTGCAAGAAAAGTTACGAGCAACTATTTGTACATGTTGCCCCAAGGCTACTAAATTTTTCCCGAAAGCAACTCAGGGATGAATCAATGGCTTTAGAAGTTGTTCAGGAGACCATGCTTAAAGTATGGTTAAAAGCGCATCTCTATAATTCATCTAAAGGCGCAGCGATGACATGGATATACTCTGTTGCGCGCAACGCAAAATTCGATTTATTAAGACGCACAAAGCACCAGCAAGACTGGGTACAAGGCGATGATTTATGGCCAATACTCAGTGAAGAGCGAGACACAGATAAGTTACCAAAAGAATTTGAACCGATAGTTAAACAAGAATTGCAGGAGCTAATAGAGGAATTACCTCCAGCACAGGCCGCTGTCGTGAGAATGATTTGCTTACAAGGGCTGACACACCAAGAGGCTTCAGAAGCTCTGGGGGTGCCAATAGGAACAGTGAAAAGTCGTTTACGATTAGCATTACAAAAAATGAAGGAGGCGTTGGATGAGTAACATTCACTTTCATCCTAGCGATGATACTCTGGCACGCTATGCCGATGGCGATCTTGATCCTGCCTTCAGTATTATGATGAGTGCCCATCTTGAATACTGCAGCGGTTGCCGCCAGCGTATAAATGAACTTGAAACGAGTAATACACAAATACTGGAATCAACACCAACAGAGCCTTTAACCAGTGATCTTACCGCTATGTTAAGCCAAATACTTAGTCAGCCAGTGGAGCCACTAACGTTAGAATTTGAGCCTGGTATTAGCTCAAGTGTACTCAAGCTAGATAACAAAGAATTTCACCTGCCTAGGGCTTTACAGCGACACAACGATGAAATTGGAGCATGGAGTCGCCTACCAGGTAAAATACAGCGAGCCCCTGTTTCAACCGGTGGTAAAAGCAAGATGAATTTCATTTATATGGAGCCTGACAGCGCCCTGCCAGAACATACCCACAAAGGGCAAGAGATCACCTTGGTTTTATCGGGTAAATTTATCGATGAAAATGACAGCTACGGACCCGGTGATTTTATTATTCAAACAGATGAACATCAGCACTCTCCAAGAACTCAGACGGGACAAGATTGCCTATGTTTAACCCTACTAGATGCACCATTGCATTTTACATCTGGAATGGCGACGTTACTAAATCCATTTAGCCAATTATTTTTCAGATAAAGCTGAGAATAGTTATACTTGGTCACTACAGCTATTGGCTTAAGCAACAATAGCTATGATGCGTTAATAACTGTAGTGACAAGTAAAGCAAAGAAACCGTATTTGAACATCTTTATCAATAAAAATTTTTATTCCCTGTAAGGATAGTTACTATTAGCATAAATGAAAATGCAACATTGATCGCAGAATAAAGACAAACAATGAAATAGATGCCACCCATACGTGACTGTAATCACGCTGTATTTTTAGCGTGTCATGTATCATTTGCGCAATTACTCTAAATGGTACGCCATCCCAATGAAAAAGTTTTCTACCCTTGCTTTAGTTGTTAGTGCTGCTCTTCTTGCTGGCTGTAATGATACTGATTACGTTCAACCAACAGAGGTAAAAATAGCGACATACAATCTTTCATTTGACCGTGGTACATTCGAAGATCTTGTTGCCGAGATGCAAGTTGCACCAGCAAAACAAAAAGAACTAGTGACTGCTTATTTGAACGGCACAATTGATAGTGATGCTGACAAACTTACAGCTGAAAAAGTAATCCAAATCCGCAATGTTGCTGCCGTTATCCAGAAAAATCGTCCTAACGTACTCATGATGGCCGAGTACAACAATGATGGTACGGGTGAAAACAAGGCTGCGCTAATTGGATTCCAAGACAACTACTTATCAATAGCTCAAAGCATCGATGGCGCTGGTGGTGAAGCAAATCTTAAACCCATTACATTCCCTTACTTTGAGTCTTATTCTACAAACACTGGGCTAGCAAGTGGTCTTGATTTAGACAATAACGGTACAATTGGAGGTCTAGGCGACGATTGGGGATTCGGAAAGTATCATGGTCAATATGCGTTTGCATTGATGTCTCAGTACGAGATTGATACTGATAACACGCGTTCATTCCAAACATTTAAATGGAAAGATCTCGAAGGTGCACAGATTCCGACTATCACTATTTGTGACAACCCAGCTAAAATTCCAACTGGCATGAGCTGTGGTGATGAATGGTATTCCGCTGAAGAGTGGAAACAAGTTCGCCTTTCTTCGAAGAACCACGTAGATGCACCGATCATCATTCCAACAGAGAATGGTGAGGAAGTCGTTCACCTTCTAATGTCTCACCCTACACCGCCAGTATTCGATACAGGCAAAAATAAAGCTCAAAATGCTGCAGAAGTTAAATTCTGGAATCAATACATTCAAGGTAAAGAATTATTTTACGATGATGCAGGTCAGAACGGTGGTTTAGCTGATAATGCTAAATTCGTGATCATGGGTGACCAAAACCTAGATCCAGTTGCTGGTGATGGTATAAGTGATGTGATGCAAACACTTCATCGTGACCCACTAGTAAATCAGGATGTAATGAACGGTGAATTGTACCCTACCAGTTACGGTGCTTCAGAGCACGCGGCAGATAAATCACTGACTCACCCTAAACCAAATCGTATCTCGTCGACATTTGGCCTTGGCGTAGATTACGCAATTCCATCTGCAAACTTAAATATTGTTGATACTGGAGTTTACTGGCCTGCGTCTTACGAAGAAGGTCGCATGCTGTTCAATGATGCTCGAATTAGTGACGACGGTGCAGACGGTGATGGTAAATCAGTATCTTCAGATCACCGCATGGTTTGGATCAAAGCTAAGTTCTAATACCTAGAACTAAATAATGCGCGGAATGGCAATACGATAAAATTGCATTGCCATTTTTTCACTCTAAATAAAACCAAACCTTTACTGTATACCGTCGATTATTATTATTCAGAAACCTTTAAGGCAATATTTCTTACATGCCGTTTTTTAATTACAGATATAATCAAGTGTATTCCTAAGTTCATTGTCGTAGTTATCTACCCAAGCGTAGCGCTCACGGTACATTTTACGCTTTGGACGCTTGATATCTTCCATAGCCTTGCGTTCAGATTTAATCGGTAGCGCATAGAAATAGTCATTATGAGACTCACCATTATGCTCTTTCCACAGACGATCATAATCAAGGTTAATTGCTTGGCTCTTTTTTCCATAACGTTTTGCAGTATATATATGTGCTGAATTTTTAACGGCATAAATATGATTTATGTTCAAATTAGCAGCGAGTAAACGTAATGTTTCAACCATGAATGATTTTGGACGTAAACCATAAATTGTTTTGGTGAATAATTTACTGAAACCATTATCATTAGCACCGCCTTGCATACAGCCAATATAAATATCATTATCAACAACAGTAAACGCGAGCACATAATATTTATTATATTTTGAGTCTGTAAGCGTAAGTGTAAGCTCTCCTTCTTTTCTTGAATTTCTATCAAAGCTTAGGTTTATTAAATAATCTTGCTCGCCAATTTCTAGTTTATAAAGGGTTAATACATCGTCATATATTTTATGGCGTGCATCAGTTGAAAATTTGTGTTCAAACCAGTCATAGTGCTTGACTAAAATATCAATAGTTTCTTGTCTACTTAAGCCGTTACGCAAGTAAGGAGTTATGCATTTTGTTAAAAAATTTGGCTGCTTTTTAAAAAGCATTTTTCGTTCATCATGAGCAAAATTATCATTCATCTTTTTTATGTAGGGATAATGTAACAACGCTCGAGTGATGAATTTAACTATAGCTTTTTTCTTTCCACTATTTTTATGGCTACTGGCTTCACGAGCCATGCTGACTATATTCATGGTAAAAATATTCATTGAGACTACATATAAAAAAGGGATTATACACACAATAGAACAACGTTCAAAATTGTAGTGCCAATCAATTTAAGGTAACTAATTAAAACAACACTTACATGGCCTTGCTATCAAATTAAAACTTAATGATATATATCAGATACTTATGATTATAGAAAACAATATTCATTAGTTAATGAAGCGACTATAGATGGTATTTCCTCACGATATAGCATACAAAAAACTAAGATTTCATTTTTGAACTGTAGCTGTAAATTACCAAGATGATTTTTTATAAGCATTATCAACAAAGAATTAGTCAACTCTGGCGATTTTATCTTCAATCACCAATTAAAGGGCTCAATGCTATTGTGAATACAACGCTTCTTGTTTAACGTTAATAGCCATTAATCACAATAAGTATTCTTACCAACAGTACGGCAGGTGGCTGACTTTCGGTTGCCTTGGGAGTCCGTTCTTGTCTCAAACTTAGTGCTTGATTTTTGGTTACTGACAAACCCCTTTTTTTTCTTTGTATCCACTTTATTAGTTTGGCTTTCGTACTTAGTGTAGGTTGAACCATCACTGCAGTGGGTTTGTTTCATTGAACCAGCCCCATAGGTAGTGCAATTAATAGCATGGGCTGAAAACGACATACATACGAATACTGCAATAGTGAGTAGACTTTTCATCACTCCTCCTAAGCACACAAACCTGATTCTTACCCCTACTCTTCCAACTGAACGCGTAGTATTTGATCAAGTTTGTTCACTTGTGCCTTATACCAATAAACAAGTGATCCATTTCTCTTGTTAGTATGGATGATAAGCGCTTCACTTTCTGAGTTTGTACAGCAAGAAGAAAGCCTTGATGCGTTGATTGTTTTTAAGCAGTCGTCATAAACATGGTTCCAATCATCTTCTATCACCTGTAAAGTACGCAAAACATTACCTTTAAAGGCGAGCGAAGATCTTGTTTAACGGTAATGATTCAAACAAATTAAAACTGCCCGCTTTCTACGCCATTAGATGACAAAACAGCACTATGCTGTATAAAGCTGGTGGATTAGCTAAATAAAAAAGAGTCGTGAACAAATGAATAATGAACATGATGTAATTGATAATCTAGAAGAACTAGAGCGTTTTCTACTGTCTATCGAAAATGGTGGTCTGGGTTTAAAAGACGTTGCAGGTGTAGGTATGGCAACCAATAACACTGATGGTCGCCATTTCGTTGCAGTATTCGACAACAACCAGAAACTGATTTTGGCGCGTTGGGTAACTCAAGACGTTTATGAAAATGGTAAAGATCTTGTGCGTAATGGCCCGCAGCGTAAGCACTAAGGCCTTCTTGCTCTAATACCAAGAACCATCGTCGATTAAAACGCCATCAATTACCATTATTACTCGTAATTGATGGCGTTTTTTATGAACAATAGAATCTAGTAATTACAACTTTGTAGTACTTAGTCATTAATTCAGCAAGATAGGTTTAATTCAGCGCAACACCCTTCACTTAGGTTTTCTGTTAGCGAGAACGTCCAACCATAGCTATCACATAATCGCTTCACAATTAGCAATCCAAGCCCATGTTCAGTACCTGCCTCTTCATTAAGCCCACAGCCTGAATCTATAACCTTTATGCGATTGCTTGTGACCACAACCTCGATTTTGCCTTGCTCTGTGAATCGTATAGCATTGTCTAAAAGGTTTTTTAAGACTATATCAAATACGGCTGGAGGTAAATTGATCTGTGTATCAGGCTCAACCGAAAGCAAAATCTGTACCCCTGCATTCAGTTTTTTATAGTATTTATCAAGACTAATATCTTGCGAGCATATCGGGCGTAGTTGATGCGCATCTCGCACGTTTTCTTGTTTCACTATGCTTAGCAGCACTTCAACCGTCGCTTGCATGTTATTTGCTGCAATTAAAATCCGTTCTCTTTGCTTACTCTGAAAATCAGGATCGTCTTTCATTGCCTGAAGACTAGCAGCACCAAGCACCACAGCGATCGGCGTTTTCAGCTCATGACTCGCGTACTTTGCAAACATCATCTCTTGCTTTGCTAGCTGCTCTTTCATCTGTTTATACGTATTCAAGTGGTGTTTAAGCGCTTTAATTTCATCAATGGAACGTTCTGACACATGGAAATCTTCTTCTTTGTTCGCTGTTAATTGCTCACACAACTCTGAAACAGGAGACATTAAACCATCAAAAACTCGGCGAAGGGAAAAGCGCAGAAAGGCAATGAGAAAAGCCATGAGCCCAAATGAGATTAACATCAGGATATCCCAGCTATCGTCACCAAAATCCATACTTCGGCTACCTACCACCAAATAAAGAGGAACACGGGCACCCGACGGTTCAATAAAGGGCGTGTAGTAAACCATGAAACCGTCTTCACTAAAGATGCGAAACCGTGTAACAGATCCCTCTTCATAAGGCAGCAAACCCTTCAACTCATCATCTAATGCAGCTTCACTATAATAAGCACGAACATAAGGGCCAAGCTGGGAAAAATCATCTTTTGCTAATGAAAAATGATCTTTTGCAATACTTTCAAATGACTTCAAGTGGCGTTCTATTTGAGCATTTTCATTGAATATTAAGTGCAATGAGAAAGAAAAGAACACCAACGAAGAAGACGTTAATGCAATCACCGAGAACACAAAGATCAATCTTGATTTAACATCATCAATCGAATTACCCAATGGTTTCCGAAACATCAGTGCTCTAAGCCATTTCATTTATTCTTCCAACCTAAAGCCAAATTTCGGCACTGTAATTAACATCGGTTTTTTAAAAGGCTTATCTAATACATTACGCAGTAAATAAATATGACTACGCAAAATATCTTTATCGGGTGCATCTTCTCCCCATACCTCATGGATCAGTACATCACGAGAAACCATTTCTGGGGCTGCTTTTGTTAGCTTGACTAAGATTTGATACATAACAGGAGTGACTAGTAACTTATGCCCTTCTCGCGTTACCTTATGAGATCGCTGATCAATCGAGATCGTTCCAAACTGAAGAAGTGAGCTTGCTACATCGCCACGATAACGCTTAATCAAGGCACTTAACCGCACTTCGAGTTCAGGAAAATTAAACGGTTTAGTGACAAAGTCATCCACACCCTGTTCAAATCCTTTTAATAGGTCTTCTCGACCATTGAGCGCTGTTAACATTAAAATTGGTGTTGTACACCCATTCCCCCTAAGCTCTTTAGCGACCTGCATACCGTCTTTTTTTGGCATCATTACATCAAGAATAATCGCATCAAAGTCGTTTTCAAGTGCTAATTTAAGCCCTAATTCTCCGTTATCGGCAAAATCGACCTCTGCACCTTTTACCTCAAGAAAGTCTGCAAGAATACCTTGTAGTTCCTCGTTATCTTCAACAACTAGAACCTGTCTATTCTCAAGCATCATCCATCTCTCACATCACATTTTATCTTTCATTATCCTAGCAATTTTTTGTCGAATTAATGTCGAATCGCTTCATATTTATTGTGTCGTCTTTCTTATATCGTGTTTTTTGTCGTATAGCATTTGACAAAAACTCGACATTCTTTTTCGCACAATAGGCTCAGTTGATCTAATGAGAATATAACAATGAAAAAGAATCTACTGACCTTAGGCTTATTTGGCGCATTACTTTCGCAGCCAGTAATGGCCTTAGATCTTATTGGGCACACAAAAAGTAAAAACCCTCTCAATGTGGTATCTGAAATCAGTGGCACTGTCGAGTCTGTCGGTATTGAAACAGGCGAGCAGATTAAATTAGGAACCATTCTCGCCACGATTAAAGCGCAAGATTTTGAACTTGAGGTAAACAAACAAAAAGCCAACCTCGATCTTGCACAAGCCGATCTTAAAATAAAAAAATCACTGTATGGTCGTTACCAAGAGCTGCGTAAAAAGAACAGCTTACCACAAAATGAGCTCGACATTTCTGCAGCAGATTATGACAGTGCAACAGCCAATGTGGCGCTAGCAAACATTGAGTTAAAAAAAGCGCAACTTGATCTGGAAAGTACCCAAATTGACTCGGCAATCAATGGCTATGTGGTAAGCCGTTCCGTTGAAAATGGTGCATGGGTGAATCAAGGGGATTTGCTCTACCAAATCGTTAATATTGATGTACTCAACGTGCGTCTTCTTGCCAGTGAATTTGATATTGGAGAGCTACATGTGGATCAAGATATAGAAATATGGTCTGAAGCCAATCCACAATTAAAAGTGCGTTCAACCATCAAACGAATTGGAGTAGAGATCGATCCTGAAAGCTTTGCTTATCCGATAGAGGTTGAAATAAAAAACCCAGAACATATTTTTAAACCGGGTATGTCGATTCATGCCTCGACTCAAATATCGAACTTAACGTCTCCCATTACACAATCTGATAATTTATTGGTATCTCAATGAACGGCTTTATTGCTTATTTTGCCCAGCGTAGTTTTCTCGCTCGTATAATAACTACCATGGTGTTAATGGTGGGTATTGCTTCACTTAGCACACTCAAACTCCAAGAATTACCTGATATCGCATTTGAAGAAGTTGAGATTACCACTCAATACCCCGGCGCGACCGCGCAAGATGTGGAAGTCAACATTACCAATTTGATCGAGAAAGAGATCAAATCTGTCGAAGGAATCCGAAAGTTTACCTCGCAATCTTCTGATGGTTCGTCTGCTATCTCTATTGAAATGGACGAATCTGCGGATACAGCAAAAGTGCTGCGTGATATACAACAAGCTGTTGATCGCGTTAACGGATTACCAAAAGACGTAACTAACCCACCATTAGTGGTGCAACGAGGCACCGCTTCATTTGAAGTACTCACGTTCGGGGTAAGTCACAAAGGCGATTATAGTAAACTACAATCTTATTCCCGTCAGTTAGAGAAGGCGCTTAAAAGCGTATCGGGAGTCGGTACCGTTAGCATGACAGGATTCAATGAACGTGAATTCTGGATTGAAATCGATCCGATCAAAGTCAGCCGTTATAAATTAACCTTTGATGAAGTGATCTATGCGGTTAATAACCGTAATTTATCGTTATCTGGCGGGATGGTTGAATCTTGGAACAGCGACCAAAAAATTGTCACCATGACGCAAGTGAAGTCTGTTGAGGAATTAGCACAAACAGTGATTAAAGTGCTTCCTACTGGTGGACTTATTCGGTTAGTAGACATTGCTGAAGTCGTTGATACCTTTGAAAAAGCCTCTCAAGAAGCTGTCATTAATGGTGAGTCTGCCATTCTATTTAGTATCACTAAGGGTTCAAATGCCGATATTATTGCAACCGTCGATAATATAAAAACACTGATTGAAAACGAGCGATCTCGCATTGGTGATACCTTCACTTTCAGCTACGGACTCAATTTAGCCGATGACATGAGCGACAAGTTTTCCATTGTATCAACCAATGGTGGTATCGGCCTTATACTTGTATTAGCCGTGCTAAGTATGATTTTGAAACGCCAAATCGCTTTCTGGGTATCCGTTTCTATTCCATTCTGCGTGCTTGGGGTAATGGCCATTCTGCCAATACTTGGAATGAACCTCGATAGCATAACGTTGGCAGCATTGTTATTGGTGATTGGCATAATCGTCGATGATTCAGTGATTGTTGCCGAAAGTATCTATCAAGAAAAAGAGAGTGGTAAAAGTGCACTAGAAGCAGCAATTATTGGTACGCAAAAAGTCATTAAGCCAATTATCGCCAGCTTAACAACGACGGCTTTGGTGTTCATTCCCATGTTCTTTATTCCTGGCACTATGGGCAAAGCGATTGTTGTTATCCCTATTACGGTTATTGTTGCGCTGTTATTTTCTTTGGCAGAGTGTACATATACCCTACCCGCTCACCTTGCAAATTCGCTCAATAAAACAGAAGTGAAATCCAAAACATCTGATTACTTTCAGTCAATAACAAATGCTTATACTAACTTACTCACACGGTGCTTACAGTTCAAAAAGAGTGTATTAGTGATCGCCGTTATTATGCTTGCTGTCGGTGTTGGGTTAGTCACTAACCTCAAACTTGATATCTTTCCGTCAGAGTCGGCAAAGTACATTGAAGTCTACACAGAAGTTCAACCCGGTACGCCACTGAATAAAGTGCGTGAAGCGCATGCTATACTTGAAAAAACGATTACCGCTCTGCCTAAAAATGAGCTTAATAGTTATGAACTCACATACAGTAGCCCTGTAAGTACCGGTTTAATTGTATTAACTAACTTTGAAAGCCGAGAGCGCACTGCAGATGCGATCATCAAAGATCTGAACAATAAACTTAAAAATGTAAAAGAGCTGTCATTTGTAAAGTTATCTGTCGATGCTGGTGGCCCTCCACCTGGTGAGCCTGTTGAAGTGCGAGTAATGAACGGTACACCGCAAGAACATAATGACGCAGTATTGTTAATAACTAACTGGCTGAATACACAACGAGGGCTAGATAAAGTCACTCATAACGAGGCATTAAAAGATCCTCAGTTACAGATCATTCCTCAATATGAATGGCTAGCACGTTATAAGCTTACCGTGGCTGATTTAGCATCAACATTGCGCATCGCCTTTGAAGGTGACACGGTAACGTCAACATGGCTGGGCGATCAAGAAATAGACTTGCGTGTCATTCTAAAAGAAGATTATCGAACCATTGAAAGGCTCTCAACAACGAAAATCTACACCTCAGATGGTGTGAAAGTACCACTAAGCCGCCTTGCGAAAGTAGAAAACATCGAAGCTCCGCGTTTAATCCAACATTACAACGGCGATCGTGAAGTTACAATAACAGCCCAGATAACCGATGAGACACTCAGTTCAGTGGCATTAAGTGAAACCATGCTTACTGAACTACAAAGTCAATTACCCTCACAGGTAACTATTGAAATTGGCGGCGAGGCAGAAAGCACTAATGAAACCATGAGCGGGTTTGTCGTCGCTTTTCCGGCTGCAATCATTGGTATCTACTTTGTGCTGGCTATCATGTTTAACTCGCTATTGCAGCCGTTACTGATCATGGCGGTTATTCCATTTGCAGTCATTGCAGCGCTAATGGCATTGTTTGTTCACATGCAGCCAGTATCTCTGTTCGCTCTGATTGGCGTACTTGGTATGACAGGTGTTGTCGTGAATAACTCATTGGTGTTAATTAACCGAATAAATGAGCTGCTTAGTGAAGGAAAAGACACCTTGATCGCAGTAATGGAAGCATCGGCAAGTCGTTTAAGACCGATCCTTCTTACATCCCTAACTACAGTCGTCGGTCTACTTCCACTCGCATATGGTTTGGGTGGAACCGATGTGTATATGGGGCCCATGTCTTTAACACTCGGTTATGGATTACTGTTTTCACTACCCGTTGTTCTAATTGTTATTCCATGTCTATATTTGACATTCTTTAATCGAAAAGTCACGGTTACCGATTAAGGTTTTATATCTCACGTTAATAAATAGTCTGCTCCGTTGACGACTCACTCTACGGAACGGGCTATTATTCAACCCTATAATTAAGAGTAAAAAACAGCTAGCCAGATTGTTTCTTCTGTCGGATGTGTCCAACTCACTTTATGACGTTGATGGGCTGGAATATTCACGTAGTCACCTTCTTTTAGGTGTTGCTCTTTCATTCCTTTTTCGAAGAAAATTTTGGCTTCTCCTTTCACAACCAGCACCCACTCGTTTTCTGTTTGATCATACCAGTCGGAATCGGGGGTACTGTGCCCTTTCGAAATAATACGTTCAATTCTAACGCTATCAGTTTTAACAAGGTCTTGAAAAATTTCGGAGGGTAAAGTGGAAGGTATATCAGTTAGTAGGCTTCCCATCGTGGCATTCGTCCTTTCTCTATTGATCTCTATTCCATTGAAACGAAATTACAAATACAAAAACGGGTAAGTATATTTCAACCTTACCCGCTTGAAAAATTAGATACACAAGACGATTACTTAGGTAAATCTATCTCAATTTTAGAATTTAGTTGCTCTAGCTCAGCCTCAAGCGCAGTGACTTTTGCTTCCTCTGCATCAACAAGATCAAGCTTTTTTTCATATTTATCACAATCGGCTTGCGATACCCAATTCCAACTGGTGCCTGATTTAAATTCATCACAAGCTTGTTTGAATTTTTTAGCTGTAGCCTTTGCTTTATCAACATCTGATTTTGCAGTAACGACTTGTTTTTGTAATTGTAATTGTTGTTGATAAAGCTCTTTCGAGTTAGTGAGAACAACTTGTTGCTTTTTAGCCGTTGTTTTAAGCTCAACCACTTTGGTATCCAGTTTTTTCTGAGTAACGGATAGCTTCTTTTGCTTTTTATTTAGTTCAGCAATTTGGGCTTCATAATCAGCTTTTTTCTGTGCCATTTCGGTATTTTTTTGCTCTAACTGAGCGATAACTTGCTCAAGTTCTAATGATTTCTTTGTTTCCAATTGCTCAAATTGTGTTTGTTGAGCCTCTTTTTGTTGCTGTAATTCTACATTTTTTTGAGTCAGGATATCGTACTCGGCTTTCGTTGGGCCTGGATTACGATTCCAAACAGCAGTAGCCAAAACAAAGCCCAATACAATACCAAGCACTAATGCCACTTTCCATGATGACATCATGTTTGTCGATCCCACGTTAGTTGACATATTGTTTTCTTCCTCTTGAATTCTTTAGAATTACATACCTATAAGTATTACGGTATATATCCATATGATAATTCTAATACTATCAGTAAGATGATACCTTTATGTCATAATAATATCTCAAATCTCTGTAAAACAATGTAAATCGGCGCTAAGTGCTAATTAATTGTTCAGGTTTTTAAAAATCATTTAAACCCTAATGTCTCATAAGTAATAGTTCCACCGTCTGAGACATTTAGCCTACCTCACACTGGCTATCTTCAAATAGTCATGATTATCAAATCGATAATACTGATATATCCCAATTAATATCAACAAACAACAAAGCAGCTAAGGCAATGTTATGATTACTGAATTAATTTTTTTAACGGTATCTGCCTTCTCAACACCTCTGCTTGAGAACTCGACTTACGAACAAGATAACACTCATTGTCGCTTAACGATCAATGAAGAAAGGCATCAAAATGATATTGTATTGGTTTTTACTGCAAGCTCAGAAATGCCGTATCAAGCGCATATCTATCATGGTATTCCGCAAGAATCCCCCTCTTCAGGTTTATTGACTCAACTCTCTTTACATCAAGATGAGTCACTAGAAAAGAATCAATACATGATTAAGCATGCACTTTATAAAGTGGTTAATGATGATATAACGATCTACTCGACAGCGATTGGTTCAGAGCAGAACAGTGCTCAAGACTTCATGAATCGTTTTGAAAATAACGGTTATAAGACCCTAGTTGCTATCGATGGAATTGAAATAAACCTGTCGTTTGTCGCAGATCACCAGCAAGCACTGGCATTTTATCAATGTGCTCAACTTGCCTCAAATGATTATGATATACCCATGTTACCTCAAGGTGCTTTGTCATCTTGAAGTATCATGGGTATAGGCATACAAAATAAAAGACATTCATTCATTCTGCTGATAATGTGCAAATTATCATGTTTACATTAACGTACACATAACAGTTTATTGAAAGAGACAAGTTAAAAGGATAGAACGATGCCAATAACAGAATGGATGACATTTGTTGTCGCGATTTCAATACTTACGATTACACCAGGGTTAGATACTGTACTTGTGATCCGAAATACCAGCCGAGGTGGCTGGAAAGATGGTGTAACCAGTAGCTTTGGTATTTGCAGCGGCTTATTTGTGCATGCAACGCTTTCTGCCGTGGGTATATCCTTTATCTTGGTACAATCTGCGTGGTTATTTCAAACGGTTAAAATTATTGGTGCGGCATACCTTATCTACCTTGGTATATGTAGCTTACGAAGCGGCTGGAAAGCTGGTTCTTTAGGGATTGTGTCAAATCAAATAAGTGACAATCAATTCAATATGAAGCGCTCTTTTTCAGAAGGCTTTCTTTCAAATGTGTTAAACCCTAAAACCGCTATTTTTTATCTCGCTTTTTTGCCTCAATTTATTAACCCTGAAGGTTCTGCCATTTCACAATCTTTCATTCTTGCTGGCATCCATTTTATTTTGGCAATGGTATGGCAATCATCATTAGCCTTCGTCATAGAGCGAGCAAAAAGCTGGTTAGCAAAGCCAAAAACAAATCAATGGCTTCAATCTTTAACGGGCTGTGTAATGGTCGGGCTAGGCTTACAGCTATTATTGAGCAAAAACGTTCGCCTTTAACGATCATACCCAACTACTGATAAAACCAGCATTAAATAGGCCTCACATTGTTTGCGCTAGAAATGAAAATGTTAAATCTAACATTGCCAGCTCTACCGCAAACACCGTTGATTAATACACAGAATATTTTACTCCTCTTCTCGTTCTCGCATACCGTTACTGGCGCACATTAGTACAACCAATTCTATTAGGTGAACGGAGAAGTCAGTTTGAAACTTTCTAAGCTATCAATCGCTATCGCATTAACGTCGACCGTATTTAATCCTTTTTACTCACACAATGCGAATTCAAATACACTGATGCAAGCGAAGCACTTTGATCAAGCCAATTTCCTCGATTCACCCACACTCAAAACACGCGAAGATATTACCGAATACTTAGTCAGTGAGAAATTAGACGGTATACGTGCGTATTGGAATGGCAAAGCCTTACTGACACGTAGTGGCAAAACCATTCATGCACCCAATTGGTTTACTGGCTCATTACCCAATACCGCTTTGGATGGCGAATTGTGGATAGCAAGAGGGAAATTTCAGCAAGTTGCCCAAACAGTATTAGATCACAAACCAAATGACGATGAGTGGCGTTCTATTAAATTTATGGTATTTGACCTCCCCTCGAACTCTGCATCTTTTGAACATCGCTATCAGCAATTACTTAACGACATTAATTTGACTCAGATTGCACACGTCAGTATTGTGCAGCAAAAAGTCGTGACAGATATAACAGCATTAGAAATGCAGCTAAAACTGTTAGATGAGAGCAACGGTGAAGGGTTAATGCTACACCATCGCCATAATGGCTATCACCCTGGGCGAAGTGATCAATTATTAAAACTCAAATCCTATCAAGATGCAGAAGCAACTGTTATTGGTTACACAGAAGGTAATGGTAAATTCGACAATAAGATGGGCGCTTTATGGGTAGTCACACCAGATGACATTACGTTTAAAATTGGATCTGGCTTTAAAGATTTTGATCGTGAAAATCCCCCCGCGGTCGGTACAACCATTCTCTTTCGATATAATGGCGTAACAAACAGTGGCATTCCACGATTTGCACGGTTTATTCGAATACGTGATGATCTCGATATTTAAATAAGAAGTACTTCTAATCGTAAACACATCGATATTATCAATATTTCACTCGTTATTAGCCTAAATCTCAACATCATAATCTTGCGAAATTAGGTTAAATAGCAGTGATTGTTTTCAACAACTGCGGTCCACCGTTTTAAAAATCCATACTTTCGTCTGTTTCCACTGACTGTACGCTTTAGTTTACTGATAACATTATCATAATCGCGAGCAGGATTTAACATCTTAGTTACACTTAACATATCTGGTTATACCAAGATTTTTCACTAGATAGAGTGGTGTTAACAGCAAGATCATGTATCGCTAAGAACATACCCAGAACAGAACTTCAGATAATAACCATGAATAGCGATGCTAAAGCCACATAATTCTCGGTATCACCTTTGGCGTTTATACGTTATTTGCTGCCTTCTGCTGAAGCGTAGCATCAGAAGGAGCTTGAGATGAATGTTCAGGCATTACCCATGCATCGATTCATAGACCACCATGGTAACCTCGTTAGCCAGCTTCCAGCTTGGGCTGATCAGTCAATATTGAAAGGGTTTTACTGCGACATGGTATTAACCCGAACTTATGATAATAAAGCGGTAGCCCTTCAACGTACCGGTAAGTTAGGGACTTACCCCTCTCACCTTGGCGCAGAAGCCATTGGCATTGCGATTGGGCGTGCTTTACGAGCCGATGATGTGTTCATCCCTTACTACCGTGATATGCCAGCAATGTGGGCGCGTGGTATTGCAATGGAAAAAAACCTGCAATATTGGGGGGGGGATGAAAGAGGCAGTGATTTCAGTGTTACAAACGATCAAACATCTAGCAATACCAGTGCACCTAATAACACTGCACCCAATAGCACAGCACAATCACCCAATCATTTACATTGCCGAGACTTGCCCTTTTGCGTTCCTATCGCCACACAATGTACCCATGCAGTGGGTGTTGCATCCGCATTAAAAATTGAAGGTGGTCACAAAGCTGCATTGGTCACCTGTGGTGATGGCGCTACATCAAAAGGTGACTTCCTCGAATCAATCAACTGTGCAGGTACGTGGAATATTCCACTGGTTTTTGTCGTGAATAATAACCAATGGGCAATCTCTGTACCACGACGCCTTCAATGTGGTGCTGATTTCTTATCAGAAAAAGCCAAAGGCGCTGGTATTCCAGGGTTAACGGTTGATGGTAATGACATCGTCGCGATGTTTGATGCGGTACAAATTAGTTTAGATCGCGCACGAAAAGGAAAAGGAGCAACGTTAATTGAAGCCATCAGTTACCGATTAGGCGACCATACTACCGCTGATGACGCGAGTCGCTACCGGAGTGAAGATGAACTTCATGAAGCATGGGGGTTCGAGCCTATTAGTCGTTTAAAAACCTATCTAATGCGTCAAGGTTTATGGTCAGAGCGAGACGATGAACAATGGCAAGAACATTGCCAAGAGGTGGTAGAACAAGCTGTTGAACGCTATCTAAACATCCCTGTACAAGCACCCGAAACTGCTTTCGATTTTCTTTATGAATCCTTAAACACCGAGCTGCATCAACAACGTGATGAATTAATCAATAAAGCAATGCGCATGCAAGGAGGCAAACATGGCTGATATGACGTTACTTGAAGCGGTGAACCTTGCTTTACATCATGAGATGGAACATGACCCCAAAGTGGTTGTATTGGGTGAAGATGTCGGCGACAACGGCGGCGTATTTCGCGCAACGGTTGGGCTTAAAGCTAAGTTTGGTCTCAAGCGTGTTATTGACTCGCCATTAGCCGAAGCATTAATTGGTGGCGTTACGGTTGGTATGGCATCACAAGGCTTACGACCCGTTGCAGAATTCCAATTTCAAGGTTTTGTTTTTCCCGCGATGGAACACCTTATGTGTCATGCTGCACGAATGCGAAATCGAACACGAGGTCGACTTACCTGCCCTGCTGTTTTTCGCGCTCCTTTTGGTGGTGGTATACACGCACCAGAACATCATTCTGAAAGTATTGAAGCCTTATTTGCTCATATTCCAGGGTTTAAAGTCGTTATTCCATCGTCACCTCAGCGTGCATATGGGTTATTACTTGCCTCTATTCGTAGCAATGACCCCGTCATGTTTTTTGAACCGAAACGTATTTATCGAACCGTAAAATCAGATGTAAACGATAACGGTAAAGCCTTACCCCTAGATACGTGTTTCACGCTGCGCAAAGGTCGCGATCTCACCTTGGTCACTTGGGGGGCATGTGTTGTGGAATCATTACAGGCAGCGAGCACCCTTTCGTCACAAGGTATAGAGGTTGAAGTGATTGATCTGGCGAGTATCAAACCTATCGACATGGCTACGATTATTCATTCATTAGAAAAAACTGGTCGCCTGCTTGTGGTGCATGAAGCGAGCAAAACCTGTGGTGTAGGCGCAGAAATATTAGCGCGCACAGCAGAACATGCGATGTGTTTATTAAAAGCGCCACCGAAACGCGTAACGGGGATGGATACCATCATGCCTTATTATCGCAATGAAGATTTTTTCATGATTCAGGAAGAAGACATCGTAATAGCTGCGCGAGAATTAGTGGAGGGTTGGAAATGAAGTCATTTATGCTACCTGACCTCGGCGAAGGGCTAGCCGAATCTGAAATTATTGAATGGCACATTAAGTCCGGTGATGTGGTTAAAGTTGATCAAATCGTTCTTACCGTTGAAACAGCCAAAGCCACCGTCGATATTCCTGCCCCTTACAGTGGAAAAATTATCAGCCGTTACGGTAAAGAAGGTGATGTTATAAATATAGGCAGCCTATTACTAGAAATTGAAGAAGTGGGCGCAACTGCGCAATCTGCTACTAAATCTTCATCAAAAGCCGCCCAGAAAGAAGATGCTGCCACTGTGGTCGGCAATGTGTCACATCAAAGCCATCACGTTGATATCGATGATTTTTGGGTTGGAGGCGATCAGAACACCACTTCTGAAAACATTATTACGGCAATGCCCTCTGCACGATTATTAGCACAACGATTAGGCGTCGACTTACACGGTATTGTCGGAAGCGGCCCTGATGGTTTAATTGTCGATGCCGATATTTATAATGAATGCGATAAACAACTGCCAGGCACTGAAGTACTGAAAGGTGCAAGGCGAACCATGGTTAACACGATGGCGGAATCCCACCATAATGTTGCCGCGGTTACCATTACAGAAGAAGCCTTATTAGCTGATTGGTTAGCCAATGAAGACATTTCTATTCGCTTGATACAAGCAGTTATTAACGCCTGCCAACAAGAGCCCGCCCTTAATGCATGGTTTGACGCTGAAACAATGACGCGCTGTGTTCACAGTACCGTTAATGTTGGTATTGCTGTCGATAGTGCCCATGGTCTTTATGTTCCAGTATTGCGCCATGCTGACGAATATAGCCCTAAAGGGGTTCGTCAATGGTTAGATAAAACCGTGAAAGGTATTCGAGAACGAAGGATTGGTCGGGAGCAGCTACAGCATGCCACTATAACGTTATCTAACTTTGGTGCGATTGCGGGTATTTATGCCACTCCGGTTGTTTCACCGCCTCAAGTCGCCATTGTGGGTGCAGGTAGGATCATCGAAAAAGTACTAATAAAAGATGGGCAACCGATAGCAGTTAAAGCAATGCCCTTGTCGATGACATTTGACCACAGGGCTTGTACGGGAGGCGAAGCAGCGCGTTTCATAAAAGCATTGGTTGAACACTTACAACAAGCCACAGTTTAGCTTAAAAAAGCAGGTGATATAAAAAGCGGCAATATAGCCGCTTTTTCTCTGCTTATACTGAGCGAATCAATTCAGGCATGATCTCAAAAAGATCTCCCACTAGCCCATAATCTGCAATTTGAAAAATAGGTGCTTCAGGATCACTGTTGATTGCAACAATCACTTTTGAATCTTTCATGCCAGCTAAGTGCTGAATAGCACCAGAGATACCGACAGCGATATAAAGATCAGGCGCAACAATTTTACCCGTTTGTCCGACTTGTAAATCATTCGAAACAAAACCCGCATCAACAGCAGCACGTGAAGCACCAATAGCGCCTCCCAGTTTGTCTGCAAGCTGTTCAACGAGTGCAAAGCTTTCTTTACTGCCTAACCCTCGCCCACCAGAGATAACAACGCTAGCCACTGGTAATTCAGGTCGTGCACTTACTACTTTCTGCTGCGATACAAATTCGGACGATTCTGCCGGAATATAATTATCTAACCGCTTCATTTCAATGCAGAAGGCTTGAGGGGGCGCGACACTGTCACTTGTGGTGATTGCATCGAATGCTGTACTGCGAATCGTCATCACTTTAATTTCGTCGTTAGATTTCACTCTTGCTAACGCATTGCCAGCATAGATAGGACGAACAACAACGTCTGGTGATTCTATGGCAATCACATCCGACAACTGCCCCACATCCAATAAGGCAGCAACACGTGGCGTTATATTTTTACCAAAGGTTGTGGCTGGCGCTAATATATGCGAATAGTCATTGCCAATATGTTCTTTACAAACATGAACAATTAAAGCCGACACATTTTCGGCTAATAAGTGTTGATAAACATCTGAATTAACCACTAGCACATTACTAACCGCACTAATATGACGGATCGATTCAACCACTGATTCGCAATTAAAGCCAATAACTAATACCGTGATATCCACTTGTTTATTTTCAGACATTATCGTTGTTGCAGCATTGATGGTTCGTAATGTATCAACTGACACTGATTTATTATCATGCTCTGCAATAACAAGCGTTGCTAATTTTTTCTCGCCCATTAGATCGCTCCTAATACCTTAACTGAAGTAACGACTTAAAATAACCAATCCACGTATTTAAAATAACAAAGCACGTGCGTTAAATAACCTTGGCTTCATTTTTCAGCTTTTCTACCAGTTCCAATACGCTATTAACCATCACACCAGCGGCTCGTTCAGGCGGTGACATTACATCAAGTATTTCTTGATGCTGAGTAACAGCCACACCTAATTCATCTGGTGTTATCACATCTAACGGTTTTCGTTTTGCTTTCATAATATTGGGAAGAGAGGCATAACGGGGTTCATTTAAGCGCAAGTCAGTACTAATAATTGCAGGTAGATTCAGTTTTACCGTTTCAAGGCCACCATCAATTTCACGAGTAACAAGTACGGCATTACTCTGCCCATTCGATTCAGATACAGAAGCCTCTTCAGATACAAGGGGCTCTTCTGACACAAGGGTTACTTCTGATGCGAATGTGCCTTGAGGGCGCTGCGTGATGGCAGCTAGCATTTGCGCCACTTGATTGTTGTCTGTATCAATAGATTGCTTACCCAATAATACAATTCCTGGGTCTTCAATCGCCATAACAGCTCGCAGTAATTTAGCCACAACGAGAGGTTCTGGTGAAGATGGCATATCAATATGAATCGCACGGTCGGCGCCCAGTGCCAATGCTGTTCTCAATTGTTCCTGACAGCTTATATCACCGACTGATACCACAATAATTTCTTCTGAATGCCCTGCTTCTTTTAGCCTGACCGCCTCTTCTACCGCAATTTCGCAAAAGGGGTTCATCGTCATTTTTACATTATTGGTCTCGACACCTGAACCGTCACTTTTAACCCTAACCTTTACGTAAGGGTCAATCACACGCTTAATCGCTACTAATACTTTCACAATGCCTTCCTTTTTAAATTGGGATGCCGTTCGTGTAAGCCTTAATCCTATGATTTATCACTGTCGTGTTTTTCAATGTTGTAGCTTGGCAGATATACCGTGCTTTGAATGGCTATTTTTGAGTTAATCTATGCTTTTCAAGAAATAACACAGTAAAAGCTACGTTACCTTTTGAGCCTAGTTTAATTTACGTTTACGTCAACTGGACTATATTTAATGTTATGTAAGTAATGTAGGGACAGGTTTACAGCATGGATAGAGAATGTATGGCGTTTGATGTTGTGATTGTTGGCGCTGGTCCTGCTGGCTTGGCTGCCGCTTGTCAGCTTGCACAGCTCAACCAGAAAGCAAATAAAAAAGGACAAGACATTAGCATTTGTGTTGTCGAAAAAGGCGCTGAAGTCGGTGCGCATATTATCTCTGGAGCACTATTTGAAACCCGTGCATTAGATGAACTCTTCCCTGAATGGTCAACAATGGGCGCCCCACTCACTACACCAGTGACTGACGATAAATTCATTTACCTAACTAACCAACATAATCATCTGACGGTACCACATTTCCTTACACCACAGCCTATGCATAACACAGATAAAAACTACGTGATTAGCTTAGCCAACCTATGTCGCTGGCTCGCCCTGCAAGCTGAAGTGCTAGGTGTAGAGATTTTCCCAGGCTTTGCCGCTGCCAGTATTAATTACGACGCAGCTGGCGCTGTGACTGGTATTAATACGTCAGATATGGGACGAGATAAAAATGGCGACCCTAAAGCGAATTTCGAAGCGGGTATCGAACTGAAAGCCAAATACACTATCTTCGCTGAAGGATCGCGAGGGAGTTTGGGTAAACAGCTGCTCGATAAGTATCAGCTAGAGGCAGGTAAACAACCTCAACACTATGCATTGGGGTTAAAAGAAATATGGGAAGTTCCTACAGATAATACTCAATCTAATGCAGGTAATGTTATTCACGCAGCAGGTTGGCCTTTAAATGAATCGAATACGACTGGCGGTGGCTTTCTTTATCATTTAGACGGCAATCAGATCGCCGTTGGGTTAATCGTTGATTTGAATTACAGTAACCCTTATCTAAGCCCTTTCGATGAATTCCAGCGACTAAAAAAACATCCCACTTTCAGTAAGCATCTTAAAAGTGGACAGCGTATTTCTTACGGTGCGCGGGCTATTTCTAAAGGCGGATTATCATCTTTGCCCAAACAGCAATTTCCCGGTGGCTTGTTAGTAGGTTGTGATGCAGGCACATTAAATGTAGCCAAGATAAAAGGCAGCCACACTGCGATGAAATCAGGCATGCTAGCGGCAGATGCTATTTTCGAACAATTACGATGTGGCAATGCTCAAACCGAGCCGGATTATGACTTGTTATTTCAAGCGTCTTGGCTGTATCAAGAGCTACAAGAATCACGTAATTTTGGTGCAGAGCTACACAAATTTGGTAGTTTGTTAGGGGGTGTACTCGCTACCTTTGAACATAATGTATGGGCATCTATTTTTAAGCGTAAAACGCCTTGGACAATTACAGATCAAGAGGCCGATCATGAGTGCTTAAAAGATATCGCACAATGCCACCCTATTTCCTATCCCAAGCCTGATGGCATATTGAGTTTCGATAAGCCGTCATCGGTATATTTATCAGGCACACAGCATGAAGAAAATCAGCCTTGCCACTTAGTACTCGCCGATAACAACATTCCTATTCATACCCATTTACCACGCTATGATGAACCCAGTCAGCGCTATTGCCCCGCAGGCGTCTATGAAATCATCACGGTCGATGATAAACCTAAACTGCACATCAACGCTGCTAACTGCGTACATTGTAAAACCTGCGACATTAAAGATCCGTCGCAGAATATCACTTGGCATCCACCTGAAGGTGGCGGCGGGCCAAATTATCAAAATATGTAATAAAAAAGGAGCCCTATACCCAAGCTACCTCAAGATGCAGGATTCAGAGTGATCTCAGCGTATTTAATTCAAGGAAAATGTGTGTAGGAATGGCATTCCCTTTCAAACACATTTGACACAGAAGTAGATACGCTGAATCACTCCCGAAGGGCGAGTTTTGTTAGGCTCTATGCGGTGTTACTTATTTTCAACGTAGAACGACTAGGTCTATAAATAAGTGCCTTGCCTAGAGCCCAACAAATTCTCGCTGAAACGAGCATCTTGAGGTAACTTGGGTATATACTTTATCAATGCTAGGGCTCCTTTTGAACTTATGCTTCATTAATAAATTAAACGGCAAAAATATAATCTGGCTGTTTAATTTGGTTGTTTAATCTAGCTATTTAACAATCAGCAGCACCGTTGCTATTACGACTTACTGACACTTAGATACCATGATGTTTTCTGGTAAACCGTTATCAGTAAACTGAATACTCCAAACGTACTTACCTGCCTCAGGTAACATTGCTGCGGTATCTTTTCCGTAGCCACCAGCTTTAAGAATATTTTCGACACCCAGCTTCAACTCTAGGCCTTCAGCAGTATATTGTGACGACCAATCTTTACTTGCATACTGCATACGATAGCCACCTGCTTTTTCATCGACAACAGCTTGGTAAGTATTATTACCCTTGTATTCGAAAACACGGTTATCTTTATGCTTCCAGCCTGCATCTGCAAAATCACCAACTACGTACAATGTCTTGCTAACAGGTCCTACTTCATCAAGCGTAGGGTTATCACACTGCGCCATAAAACCTTCGCCAGTCATCATCACTGCCGCTTTTGTTGCTGTTGCGCCAACAGCTGAAGGAACTTCAACTTTCAAGAAACGAGCTACAAAACCATTTAATGGAATTTGATACTTACCAGAGCTAACAGAAAAACGTTCGCCAGTGATTAAATCCACTAAATCACCTTCTGATCCTACCTTTGATGCGATCAGTTCGATGTTATTTGATTGGGATTGCGTGCTCACCATGTACAGTAAAACATCATTACCAGACTTTTTATGATCAACATAGGCAGAATCATTAGCCAGCAGATTAACGCGTTCGCCTTGTGATAATGCAGGGTGTGCAGCACGAAGGTTCATCAGTTTGGTCACATACTTTTTCAGATCTTTTTGGCTAACACTCAGAGAACTATCAGACGATGTTGTAACACCCTCTATTTTTGCAGTTGAACGCGCAACATGATCATCACACAAACCATCAATAGCACAAGTTTCACCTGGTGCTTTATCGGTGAATCCTTCAACTTGATCGCCTATTTCATCGCCGTAATACAAGGTAATAGGGCCGGTGTACGCGGCTTGGAAAGACAGTGCTGCTTTGTGACGCTGCCAGTATTCATCATTATCAACATCAGCAATATTGCCACGTTGTAGCAAATCACCAAAACGGACCAAGTCATGATTTCCTAACATAAGGTTCGGTTTAGCATCTGCCGGATAGAGACTGTGTAATGACATGCCTTCATTTAGCCATTCACCGCCCTTTCCACCGTTGCCATTTTCATTTACGGCAAAGGTTTCAACAACACGGTAGCGCACAGGGAAGTCAAATGCAGAACATAGCGCAGGGTTTTCAGCAGAACCGTAGCCCGTTTCATTGATGTAGTTTTCGTTATTCCAAATTTCAGCCACCATGTAGCCAAGAGGATTAACTGTTTTGCCATCGGAATTTACATACGTAACAGACTTCGAGGCTTCATCAACGCTTTTACGCAGTTCAGTCCATGCATCTGTTGGAACTTGGTATGCTTGGTCTAAACGCCAGCCATCAATTTTTAATTCTGTTATCCAGTATGTCGCCACTTCCTTATAAAATGCCATGCTTTCAGGGTAACTAACCGGGTTACTCTCACCTTGAGGTAAATTGCCTTGAGGTGATGCGACAACGTTATCTTTATGGTGTCCGAATACCCCATCAAAGAATACATATAAACCACGCTTATGGGCTTCTTCGACGAGCTCTTTCGCTTTTTCCATCGAACCAAAACGCGGATCTATCGCAAAGTAGTTACTTGCAAAATACCCAGTGGCATCCAGTCTGTCAGCCCAGTGGTTCTGCCCTTCTACAGGAACAGAATCAAATACCGGTGTTAACCAAACCGCATTCATTCCTAAAGATTGGATATAGTCGAGTGAATCAATAATGCCTTGTAAGTCACCTTTGTGATGGCTAGTTCCATAACCAGTACCATGACCAATACTATCATCGCCATTTACAAAGCTTTCAACCATCACTTGATACATACGTAAACCATCAGTTTCTGCTGATGTTGATACATTACAAGCGTAAGGCGTTATGTTACCAAAAGATGGATCGGGTGAAGTCGATGAACCAGAACTACTGCAAGCAGATAAAGACGCCGCTATGGCAAGTGCAAGGCACGTTTTTACGTTCTGTTTTAACCCCATATTCCATTTAACCACGATGTTCTCCTTGAATTATTATTATGTGTATACCCAAGTCACCTCAAGATGCAGGATTCAGAGTGATCTCAGCGTGTTTAATTCAAGGAAAATATGTGTAGGAATGGCATTCCCTTTCAAACACATTTGACACAGAAGTAGACATGCTGAATCACTCCCGAAGGGCGAGTTTTATTGGGCTCTATGCGGTGTTACTTATTTTCAACGTAGAACCACTAGGTCTATAAATCAGCGCCTTGCTTAGAGCCCAATAAATTCTCGCTGAAACAAGCAGCTTGAGGTAACTTGGGTATCGTGATTATTTATTAATCACACAGCATTGAGACCATCCTTAGAATAATAATTTGAGGCGTAGCTTGGGGGGAGTAGAGATCTGCATCACATCTTTCTTACATTGTTGTTTTACAAAATTTTTTCACTTATTCTATTTCGATGAGTAACGCCTAATAACTTCTACAACCTCAACGGTATAATGCTTATACCATTTATTTTTACCTAACTTTTGTGCGACTAAATGTTCGGCATTCTGCTTCCACGCTTTAATGTGTTCGAGGTTATCCCAATAAGATATCGCAATTTCTTGGCTACCTTCAGCAGTGGCTACAAATTCAGTACAACCATATTCGTTTATGGCTAAATCACGCATTTTCGCTGCCATTTTGGAATACTCATCATCAAACTGATTGATCTCGGCTTTAAATATAACGGCGTATTTCATGGGTTATCCTTAATCCAAAGGTTAATTTATATTATAAATTCACAGTTAACCGCAATTGATTTATTAGACAAAAAAAAAGAGATCAAATGATCTCCTTTTTCTTATTTAAACAGACTTAAATCTTAGCTTATGTAGATTGATATTACACTTTAAAGCGTGACAGTGACGTTTTCAACATCGTTGCTAATTGTGCTAACTCAACACTTGACTGCGCCGTTTGTTCAGCCCCCATTGCCACTTCACTTGCTGATAAACTCATGCTTTGAATATTGCGGCCAAGCTCTTCAGTTACCGAATCTTGTTGGCTACACGCACTTGCGATTTGAATACCTGTATCAGCAACCTTCATCATGGTTTCTTCAATGATTTGAATCGATTGGCCCGTTTGAACACTTTGCTCTACACAAATACGAATCTTCGAACAACTTTGACCCGTCGCACTCTTCGCATGGGCTGCACTTGCTTGTAGCTTCTCAATAATATCAACAATTTCACTAGTTGATGTTTGAGTACGGCCCGCAAGAGAACGAACTTCATCTGCTACCACGGCAAAACCACGGCCTTGCTCACCAGCACGCGCAGCTTCAATCGCTGCGTTCAATGCCAGCAAATTTGTTTGATCAGCAATACCACGAATTACTTCAACCACAACACTGATGTTGTTTGATTCACGCTCCAGCTCTTCAACTAACTCACCCGCTTTCTCAATATCACGAGACACGATTTGAATTTGTTTGATATTAGATTGAACGTCTTGATTACCTTGCTTCGCTTCTTCAGACGCTTCTAACGCAGAAGTAGAGGCCGTTTCCGTATTATTTGCAACTTCTGCAACAGTTGCCTTCATCTCTTCCATTGCCGCAGCTACGGTTGTAATGTCTGATTGTTGCTGTTGCATACCACGAGCCGATTGCTCAGAGATCGTACTCATTTCTTCAACTGCTGCAGAAAGTTGAGTTACCGCAGAAATAGTATCTTCAATTAAGATTCGTAGCTGGTTTTGCATTTCGATGTTGGTATCAGCCAATACGCCTAGCTCATCATTACCAATTTCTTCGCGTTGAAGGTAAAACGTTAAATCGCCAGAAGCTATCGCTTTCGATTGTTCAACAACTAAGTTCAAAGGACGACAAATCTGACGAGCCAAGAAGAACGTAATAAATACCATGAAAGCAATCAACGCAGTGAAGGACACTTTGGTTATTGTGGTTACATTACTGACGCTACCTATAATCTCCGTGCGATTACTAGCAACAAAACCTAAGTTAATATCAACTAACGCATCCATTGCAGTACCTACTGCATCAAACTCATCAAGTGAACTAACTAACTCTTGATGAGCTTTATCAAGATCCCGGCTTTTTACCATTTGCTCAAAATTATTAAATATACTTAAATAATCTTTCCATGCCTTTAATACGTAATCAAATATTCGACGCTCTTCTGTACCAGCTACGGTAGCATCATAGCGACTTAGCATACCTTGAATTTTATGTTTAGTTGCAGCTTGACGAATAAACAACGCATCTAACTTAGAATTAGATTCTTTATATGTGAGGGCCGCATATTGACTACGGCGCAACACTGACATTTCAAAGTACATAGCTTCAACTGATAACACACTTGGAATCGTAGAATCCGTAAAGTTAATTACATCTGACTCTACTTTTTTTAACTCTTGGAATAGGAACATAGCAAACGCTATCATAACTAATCCGATCGCTGAAAATACAACGGCAATTTTTTTTCGCACTGCTAAATTTTTATAACTCATGTTTATAAGACCCTTGGATAATGTAATAACTCAGTCCATGAGTATTGCTATTATTTGAGTTAATATTAACTCATTCTCTATTTAACAGCAGATAACAGAAAACAAAATAAAATAAAACAGCGTAAAAGTCACACTTTTTTCATAATTAAAAATCGAATAAAAATAAGACGTTGTACAAACATCACCCACGCAAACCATTGCCAATATATATGTAAGTATAAAAGACGAACGCCTCGCAGATATAACCAACAAAAGTCTGCTCATCTTATTTCTAAAAAAAATGAATTTATTTATAAGCGAATATTTCCACCACCTAGCTTTTAAACGGACTTATTGCTAGAAGGCAAGGAATTACTGACATAACAAGGTTCACATTTCTGCGAACCCTATAAATATTACTTCATGATACAGCTCAAAGGCTCTTGCCTTTTAACAGCTATATTGGTTTATTCACAATGCTGAAATCGCAGTATTGAAAAAACCATTCGCACGTAACCAGACCCCACCAGGATCTGAATTATCAGAAAGGGTTAATAAATGCGGTAATAACTGTTCAGCAAAATCTTCACTGCTTTCTTTCGGTAATACCGTCGGTAGGTGATCTACAGCTTGCACTTCAATGCCTGCAATTTGAGATTGAACAATCGGTTGAGTTAACTTTGTACATGCAGTATAGATTCGGATTGGATTATCTGGGTTATTAGGATCGCAGCTAACATCACTGACCATACTTAGTCGTGGCGATGCTCCCAAACTTTCAGGTGTAATAAATGGCGCAGTACCCGGGGCTAAATATGCGCAATTAACTAAAATATCAAAATTGTTAATGTCAGTGAAAGGGCCACCCGCTTTGGTTTCATTGATATCCCATTGCACCGCTTCAATACCAATATCTGCAAATAAATCAACGGCACCTCGACCACTACGACCATACGCTCCAATAACCAACGCGGTTGGCTTTTGTGGTAGTTGCGTTATTAACAGCTTCAACTCAGTTAGGTAAACATCACGATTTGGGTAGCTATTTACCGCAGGAAACGTTGAATCACTGTTCAACCGATGGCAGTAACCTGCAAAACCGATAGCTGCACCTACATAACCCGCCCAATAACCAAACGCGCATACCCGTCGACCACTAATATCTTGTAAGAATTCAAGGTCTAATATTTCACCTTTTCCTTGGTCAAAACGCGCTAAAACTTGTGGGGCTTCATCTTGGCCTTTGTAAGCATGCGCAAAATATATATGTTTGTGCTGTAGCGGAAAATCGTCTTCTGGTAGTTCCTTAAGCCCTAGAATATACGCATTCTTTGGTGCAGTTACCCAACTATGCCCTTCAACCAGTTCACACCCTGCAGCAAGGTATTCAGCATCTGCGAAAATTCGTGTTGAGCTTTTTTCAACCATAACGACAGCACCAGTTTGGATCAATGCAGATGCCCCTGTTGGAGTAAGCGCAGCTCGACGCTCATCTTGTTTTACTTCATCTCTTAACCAAAAAATTGTTTGCATATGATGTTCCTTATCTTATACCTGAATCGAATTTGTTGTAAATTCCGCAAACATAAACCAATGCTGGTTGGCTTAAACAGCCGCTAATATGGCTGAAGGGAACTAGGTACGACACCTAAAGCCAGTACAACATGCTGGGTTGTAAAAGCCAACAATAAAACGCCCACTTCGGAAGTGACTCTTAGCCGTTACTACAATGGCATTCCGGCTTCGTCTGGTTCTGTCCCCCCCCTTTTTAGTATCCAAGATCAAATCGAGTAACTTTGAAACAAAGCCGACTTTGATAGTCGCAAAATTTTACTTACACATTTATTGCAACAATAAACGTTAATAGTTATCATTTACATCAAGAGCCCGTTACTTGAGATTAAAATGAGATTTTTATTAATGCTTATATTGTTAGCTCTATCCAGTGATAGCATATTCAATGCAAAAGGCAGCTTGCAACAAGCTAGGGAAGAAAAACAATAGCATCATATCTATAAGACCAAACATGGAATATTGCTTTTCAGGGTTTGCATCAAATAGATTCTTTAATCTTACAAATAATGTAGTAATGGCGATCTATAAAGAAAACCTTGCAGGGGGCTACATTGTCAGAATCTCACAAAAATTCTTACCTGCAATTTTGGTCCCAGCCATTATTGGTGGTGCTACTGGTATTGCAGGAAGTATTGGAGATTCGATCATGGACGGTAAGGAAATATGCGTATCAGATGTGATAGTAACCGCGTTTTCTGGTGTAATTACTGGTGCAGCGGTTCCAATAATGACCCCTGGGATAATAGGAGGCATTGCTGCCACTGGTCTTGGTGTATCTGCAAAGGGAATGTGTACCAGTTGTCACCTAGGCAGCTACTGCGGGGACGGTAAGCATTAAAATGATATACATCTCTTTTATACTTTGCTTCATAGTACATGGGTTTATTGTAAAGGCTGAGATATATAAGCAGGTTTTCAATTTGAGCCTAATTTCATTGATCACGATTTACCTTGGTGATAATTACGCCATCCTTGGCTTATTGGGCTCCGCTGTATCGATGGCTATAAACCCATTAATCAGCAGGAAAGCAGCACTTATGATTTATTTCGTAATTCCAGCATTTCCGATAATAATCTTCATTTAAATATCCTCAAACCTTATTAGTAATCAGAATTTAAGAAATAACACCGATCGAGTCTTTCAGAAGATTTATATGCATTAAAGGAGACATGGCTTCCTCCTTTACCTGCTGTTCACATTGTATTGGTTCCAGATGCAACGCCGCATCCGGCCTTGTCTGATAGCGCGATAAAAAAAGTATCGGAATCATTTCAAAATAATGCTATTAATCGTCGTAATTCTTTAGTTTTTAAGATTTATTCACGCTATTTTCATACTGAAACCAAAGGTTTGTTACTGACAGTGGAAGTTGCTGTTATAATGGGGGCAGGCCAACACTGTTATGCTGACTTCTAATGTCACTATAGGCAGATGTTGTGAGTGTAGATTTTAAGGTAACAGCATGAATTTAAAGCAAGAACTTCAACAAGTAAGCAACAAGCTAGATAAAACTAAACGTAAACTAGCTGGTGCAGTAGACCGCGGTGATAAAGCAATTGCGGCTAAAGCTAAGTTGGAGCTAACTAAGTTAAACAATCAAATTGCTAGCTTAAAGACAAAACAAGCACGTGATGTTAATCAACAAGGCACTGATGTTAAGTCAATGGCTTTCAAACGTGCTTTAACAAAAGCAGAACAAGCTGACATGGGAAAACTGAAAAAGTCTGTCCGTGGTTTAGTTGTTGTTCACCCAATGACGGCACTGGGTCGTGAAATGGGTCTTAAAGAAGTAACTGGTTTCGCACCAAAAGCTTTCTAATAGATTTTTGTGCTGTATTACTCTGTTTCGACGGGTATACAGCACAATCGTTTTACTTTCTTTACCTACGAACATGATCCGCAACAAAAGCCCGGCTCACCATGCTTTCCTTTCTTCTTCGTTTCTTCCTGCGTAGCGTCAGCATTTGTAGCTGTTGCTTGTGAAGATGCTTCTATACCTACTTTTTCCTGCTCTGCTTTGCTGTCATCTTTTTTGAAAATTTTCTTAAATGATAAACCCATAATAACTTCCTCGATATAAATGACGTAATAACCGATCTTTAGCTAAGTCTTTTTAGCTCTGACCAATAAGGTGTAATTTAAATGCATGTTATTATTTGTAGCTGTCTTAGTCAATACTTCAATTGATGGGGCTATAACTCATTAACACTTCCTATAATTAATTTACTCGAAATCTCCCTAGAAATATGGCATCTTCAGCCTCTTATACCGATCTTGATAAGTAGATGGTCAGAAACTTGTTAAGATGGGCATTATATGACGGAGAATGACTTTGGATAAATTTATCCCAATATTAAATAAAGTTGCAGCTACACTAGGGATGCTAATGTTTGTCATCGGTGGTGGTTTAGCATTATTTGTCATGGTTTATGGTAACTGATAAACGTCAATCATAAGCCATGAGCAACTCATGCATCTAGAACGAATGACTTAAAAGGTACGGGAATATTTTTGACTAGAAAGAGTTAATACGATTCCGTCCCTTTTAATATTCAGCATGACCAATACTAGACATATTAGCGCTACATTCGCATACCACCATCGACTTCTAGCACACGGCCTGTAAAATAATCACTTTCAAAAATGTACTTTGCAGCATGTGCGATCTCACTGGTTTCCCCTATTCTTCCAACTGGCACCATTTTTTTTAAACGCTCGACAGCTTCGGGTTTTAATTGTTCAGCCATCGCAGTGTTAACAACACCAGGTGCTATAGCCGCTGCGCGTATACCATAACGAGCAAGCTCTTTAGCCCAACACGTTGCCATCGTCGCAACCGCAGCTTTTGATGCAGCATAATTGGTCTGTCCGATATTTCCAGCACGCGCCACACTGGAAATATTAATAATGACGCCTTTACGTTCTGTCTGGATCATCTTCACTGCTGCCTCTCTTCCGCATAAAAAAGACCCTGTAACATTAACATCCATCACGGCATTAAATTGCTCTAATGACATCCTACTGATCTCGCCATCTTTGGCTTTTACCAACAACCCATCGCGTAATATACCAGCATTGTTAATCAACCCATCAAGCTGACCGAAGTCTTCAATAATGTCATTAAATGCCTGCACTACTTCAGCTTCATTCGTTACATCTACTTTATATATCATCGCCTTAGTACTTAGCATATGACATTGGTCTTGGGTTTTACGTAGTGCTTCTTCATTGACATCAAGCAGTGCGAGTTCAGCGCCTGACTGTGCCAAAGTAACGGCCATCATTTGCCCTAATCCTTGCCCAGCACCTGTTATTGCAATCACGCTCTCTTTTAGGTCCATACTGCATCCTTATTCTCGCTAGCACTATGATTGACGCTGATAAAACTTAAATAAACTTGAAAAGTCGAGTGCTTCATTACCGTTAGCATTATGAAATGCGTATAAATTTCTTGCTAATGTACCCATTGGAATGGAAGATTGACTTTGAATAGCGGCATCCATCCCTAAACCAAGATCTTTCAGCATTAACTTACTCATAAACCCAGGTTGATAGTTATTACTGGCTGGTGCGTTTTCCATTACACCTGGGCATGGGTTATACAATTCTAATGCCCAATTTCGCCCGGAGCTTTGTAGCATAATGCTAGAGAGCACTTTGGGATCGAGACCATTATCAATCCCAAGATTAAGTGCTTCACAGGTACCTGACATTAAAATACCGAGCATAAGGTTATTACAGATTTTTGCCATCTGACCATCACCCGCATGGCCTGCATGGAAAATATTTTTGCCAACATGCTGTAAAATCGCATGGGCTTTACCGAAAGCAGCCTCTGTTCCGCCAACAATAAAGGTTAATGAAGCGGCTTTAGCACCTGCAACCCCACCCGATACTGGTGCATCAACAAACTGTAACCCTTTATTTGCGGCTTCATTCGCCACTAAGCGAGCTGAATCGGGATCAATGGTTGAAGAGTCAATTAAAAATGTATTTCTACAAACAAGATTAAGCAGCCCTATACCACCATGATGATCACCAAGATACACAGCACGAACATGTGATCCAGCAGGTAACATTGTAATGACGGTAGTTGCCCCTTTGACAACATCTTCTAAAGAAGCTGACACAATCGCCCCTAAAGGCTCTAACTTTTTCGCTGACAATTCATTTAAATCAAATACTTGTACGTTAAAACCTGCTGCTAGCAAGTTTTTCGCCATAGGACTACCCATGTTACCCAGTCCAATAAATGCAATGGTACTCATGAAACGCCTCCTCTTTTGAGGTTATTTGAAGTTATCTAGATCATTCTAAGTTATAGACTAACGGTATTGTCTAGTTGCGCTAACGGATGTGTTTCTTCTGGCCATAACGACGTAAATAACGTATCGATAATGGTTGTATCAACCTCGTTCACTGTCTTAAATAACCAATTTGGCTCACCACTTTTATCAATTAAGCGAGCACGTACCCCTTCTTGGAATTCACCCAACGCCCCACACCTCACAGATAAGCTAAGCTCAAGTTTGAAGCATTCAACTAATGATAATGACTGACATTGCGTCACTTGCCTAAAGCATATATGTGCCGTTATAGGACTGCCAACCTCAAGAGTATGCTTGGCTGTTTCTATCCATTGCCCCATACCCTCCATGGCTAAAATATTTTGACAAATAGTATTCAAATCACTACCGCTACATGCTGCTTGGATATGCGAAAAATAAGGCACAAGTTGGCTAGCGGGTTGATGATGAATAGTTGGCTGGGACAAGCTATCGAGCAATTCACTGACCATGGCATGATTATCATCGATGCCTCGCCAAGAGTTGGCTTGTAAATGTTCTAATACTGTCGACTTATATTCAGAAAGTAGAAAGTTATCGGCAATATTGAGGGCAATAGCATCACTGGCATTAATGGGGGCACCAGTTAAGCCTAAGAATAAACCGATACCGGGCTCTAGCTGATTAAGGAACCACGTTCCCCCTACATCTGGGTACAAACCAATACTGATTTCAGGCATTGCTAGCCGTGACTTAGGAGTCACAACTTTATGGCTGGCGCCAATATATAAACCAATGCCGCCTCCCATAACAATACCGTCCCCCCAAGCAATAATCGGTTTTTTGTAGGTATGGATAAGATAATCACATTGATACTCTATAGCGAAATAATCGGTTAAAAATGCTTGAGATGTAGTGACCGTTTCGCTTTTCATTGCATGATACATCGAGCGAACATCGCCACCAGCACAGAAGGCTTTTTCACCCGCACCATCGAGAAAAACACTCACAATATGTTCATCATCTTGCCATGTCATCAGCTTGTCTTTTAATTGCACCAACATATCGAATGTCAGCGCATTTAACGATGCTGTGTTCTCTAATATTGCGACACCAATCTTATGATCGCTATCGTCACACTCTAATTCTTCAAAACTGACTCTGCCTGTCATACCGTCTCCTAGATTAATCAGTTTTCATGTAAATCATTACCTCATCAGGCAGGTATTACTGGTCTTATCAATGATTATTGATTCTTCCAATTAGGCTTTCGCTTCTCTAGGAATGCCTTTACACCTTCAGCTTGATCTTCGGTGTCAAATAAGTTCACGAACAATTCTCGCTCTTTCATCAAACCGTGTTGTAACGGCGCAGATCGAGTCTGTTGAATTAAGGTTTTACACGCAGTGACAGAAGATGGGGATTGATTAGCAACTGATTCAGCCAACACAATAGCGGACTCTAATGCTTTACCCTGTGGCACGACCTCTTCAACAAGGCGGATTGTAAGTGCATGATCGGCAGTGACTCGTTCACCACATAAAATAATGCGTTTTGCCCAACCTTCTCCGACCAGCAAAGTCAGATTTTGTGTGCCACCCGCACACGGTAATAACCCTACTTTTGCTTCAGGTAATGCCATTACTACTTGCTGCTCTGCAATTCTAATATCACACGCTAGGGCAACTTCTAACCCTCCCCCCATTGCATAGCCATTAATTGCAGCAATAGATACGCCTCGAAATAAAGATAAGGCTTCAAAGGCTTCACCAAAACAACATGCCATATTAAATGCGACGGTTTTATCACCATCGGCAAACAATTTAAGATCCGCTCCAGCAGAAAAGAACTTTTCGCCTTGTCCGGTGATCACTAAGGCATACACATCTTTATTTTGGTTAAGCGAACACACTAGCTGTTTAAGCTGATTGAGGCTGGTTTCTGTCCATGTATTCGCAGGCGGGTTATTCATCGTTATAACAGCAACATGATTATGAATAATGGATTCAATTGCATTTTCTTCAAGTAATGACATTACCAAGTATCCTTTGCCGCTGTTAATATTTTTGTTGGTTACATTTTGGGTTACATGCTTTCTGATTATATTGACCAACTACAAAATTTCGGTTCCTTCAGCTAACAACCTGCGGGCAATAATCAAGCGCATTATTTCGTTTGTACCTTCCAATATCTGATGTACTCGTACATCTCTGAAATAACGTTCAAGCGGGTATTCTTTGATATAACCATAGCCACCATATAACTGTAATGCTTGGTCACACACAGTAAAACCTGTATCTGTAGCAAAACGCTTAGCCATAGCACAATAGGCCGTCGCTTCAGGATCTTGTCGGTCAAGCTTACTCGCGGCATAACGAACCAATTGCCGAGCAGCAACAAGCTCGGTAGCCATATCAGCTAATTTGAATTGTAGCCCCTGAAACTGCGCCAAGCTTTTCCCGAACTGTTTGCGCTCATTCATATATTGCGTCGCTTGATTCAAAGCTTGTTGCGCTGTGCCAACAGAACAAGTGGCAATATTGATCCGGCCGCCATCCAGCCCTTTCATCGCAAAGGTAAAGCCTTCACCTTCTTGACCCAGTAAATTACGAGCAGGAATCGCAACTTTATCAAACGTAATTGAACGAGTTGGCTGGCTGTTCCACCCCATTTTTGGCTCTTTTCGCCCATAGGTAATGCCAGCAGCATCGGCAGGTACAATAAACGCAGAAATACCTTTTGCACCACTTTTATGCTCTGCCTTTTTATTGCTACCTTGGTCGTTATTAACCGCTCGCGCCATCACAACCAATACGTCGGTTTCACCCGCACCTGAAATAAACGTTTTAGCACCATTAAGAATGTATTGGCCTTTTACCTTCTTCGCTGACGTTGTAAGGGCAGCGGCGTCTGATCCCGCATTGGGCTCGGTTAAACAATAAGAGCCTAACCAGTCTCCTGTGATTAATTGCGGGCAGTATTCAGTCTTGGCTTCATCGGTCGCGAAACTCGCAATCATCCATGTCACCATATTATGAATAGTCATGAAGGCTGTAGTCGATGTGCATCCCATCGCTAGTTGTTCAAAAATAATCGACGAATCAAGACGACTTAACGCTAAACCACCTTGTTCTTCTGGAGTATAAAGACTAAGAAAACCGAGTTCTCCCGCTTCTTTTAAAACATCTTTAGGGAAGATGTGTTTTTCATCCCATTCGGCCGCCATTGGGCTGAGCCGTTCTAATGCAAACTGACGGGCAGTTTCTGCGAAAGCACGTTGATCTTCATTTAATTCAAAGTCCATACATCACTCCAATGTCACAGCATTACAGCCTCAAGTAATACCATTCTGGATAAGTAAATGGTCAGATAATTGCGCAGGAAAAATTGTTAATAACAAGGCAGAAATTGAAGTAACTAGTGGTTCTAATTATAAAATTTCTAACGCAGTTATAAGTAATTTTAACAAGCAAGAATGATCAGATACTTGTCTAGATTGGTATATACAGCTACTTCAAGTGAATAGTAAAGTTGGGACCTGATGGAATATCGTCATCAAACCAACGCGCTGTTACCGTTTTCGTTTCGGTGTAAAAACGAACAGCTTGCTTACCGTAAGCATGTAAATCACCGTAAAAACTGCCTCTCCAACCGGTAAACGAGAAAAAAGGTAATGGCACTGGAATCGGTACATTAATACCGACTTGGCCTACTTGAATTTCGTGCTGGTATTTACGCGCAGCACCGCCACTGGCGGTAAAAATGGATGTTCCGTTACCGTATGAGTTATTGTTCACCAGTGTTATGGCATCTTCCAAAGTGTCCACTTCGATACACATCAATACTGGTCCAAATATTTCTTGCTGATAAATCGACATGTTCGTTTTGACGCCACTAAATAGTGTTGGCCCTACCCAGTTACCATTAGGGAAACCGTCGACTGTACACTGACTGCCATCGAGTTCGCACACGGCTCCCTGATCTTTTCCTTCTTGAATTAAACCCAGCACGCGTGTTTTTGCTGGAGCACTAATTAAAGGTCCATAGCCTGCGTTAGCGTCGTCCCAACATCCAGGTTGAATCTTTGCCATTTCGTTTTTTAAATCTGGAATCCATTCTTTTGCCCCATCAATAAACACTGCGACTGAAATTGCCATACAACGTTGACCTGCGGCCCCAACAGAAGCTCCGACCAAATTACTGATCACCTGTGCCTTGTTGGCATCGGGCATTACCACCATATGATTTTTAGCACCCGCAAAAGCCTGAACACGTTTAAAGTGTTGCGTACTGGTTTGATAAATATATTGTGCAACAGGTACTGAACCCACAAAAGAAATTGTACGAATGTCTGGATGAGACAGCAGAAAATCGACTTGTTGCTTTCGCCCATGAATAATCTGCAGAACCCCTTTGGGTGCACCCGCTTGTTCAAATAATTCAGCTAAACGAATTGAGGTTAGTGGTACTTGCTCGGAAGGTTTTAAAACGAAGGTATTGCCACTCGCGATAGCAATCGGAAACATCCACAAGGGGATCATTGCTGGAAAGTTAAATGGGGTAATACCGCAGCACACACCTAGTGGCTGGCTAATGGAATAAGTATCGATGTCTGTTGCGACATTCTCGACCATTTCCCCCATCATGTTACTTGCTATATTGGCAGCTTGCTCAACCACTTCAATGCCACGCCACACATCCCCTTTGGCGTCGACTAGGATTTTACCCGTTTCTTGTGATAGTAGCGTTGCCAGTTCGTCATGATGTTCTTTCAATAAATGTTGATATCGCAGCATGAGTCTAGCGCGATCTGGCACAGCAACAGCTTTCCACGATTGAAAGGCGTTAGTCGCACTGGTAATAGCTTCAACCATTTCAGGTTCTGTTGCGCAGGGTAACTCGGCAATCACATCGTTTGTCGCAGGGTTGGTCACATCCACCCACTCTTCAGTCACTGACTGACGAAACTCACCATCAATAAATAAGGGAACAGATTTAATCATTGCTATGTCCTTTTTAGACGAGCCGTTATCACAAAAACTTATAGCGGAATTTCGATACCAATTGCTGTCGCTTCTCCCCCTCCAATACAAAGGGAAGCAACGCCACGCATCACTTTTTTATTCGACATATTTTGGCTATTCGGATCATGTGCAGTTCTTAATTCTTGAATCTGCCTCAGGCTATGAATAAGCGTAACCAGAATACGTGCACCACTGGCACCGATAGGATGCCCAAGCGCACACGCGCCTCCTTTAATATTTACTTTGTCAATATCCAAGCCTAATTGGCGCACCGCTATTTGTGTAACCACAGCGAAAGCTTCATTGATTTCCCATAAATCAACTTCATCGACCGACCAATCTAATTTTGATAATAATTGTTCAATAGCATAAACAGGCGCAAGTGTGAATTCTGCGGGCTTACGAGCATGTGTGGTATGCCCCCTGATAATGGCAAGAGGCGCTAATCCTTGTTGCTGCGCAATTTCAGCATCCATAACCACTAATGCGGCAGCACCATCCGAAATTGCACTTGAATTTGCAGCTGTCACAGTGCCATGCATCGCAAACACAGGAGTAAGTTTGGGGATTTTTTTGAGATCTATTTCGTGAGGGTGTTCATCGTAGCCTAACATCTTACTGTTATGTGTATTCGTACCGTCTTCTGGTGTTGTCGCACCTTTAGTTGATAACGAAATTGGCACTATTTCATCGCTAAATAACTGCTGTGCTTGTGCATCTAAAGATCGTTGAACCGACATAGTCGCCCATTCATCCATCTGCTCTCTGGTGTAATTTAACCTATCGGCAATATGCTGAGCATACACACCCATTAAGTCACCTTCATAAGCATCTTGTAAGCCATCTAAAAACATATGGTCATACATTGTTTTATGACCTATCCGCATTCCATTACGTGAATCTTTCAGAAGATATGGTGCGTTAGTCATGCTTTCCATACCACCAGCAACAGCACAACCTATTGACCCAGCTTTAATCAAATCATGCGCCAACATGACTGATTTCATACCAGAACCACAGACTTTATTAATCGTCGTGCAACCAACAGAATACGGCAGCGCTGCACCTAAAGCTGCTTGGCGAGCAGGCGCTTGACCACAACCAGCAGGCAATACACAGCCCATAAAGACTTCATCGATACAATCAGGTGAAATAGATACCGCATCGAGTGCAGCTTTAATGGCCATCTGCCCTAATTGAGGGGCAGAAAACGCTTTAAGCTTGCCTTGAAAGCTACCTAACGGTGTACGTTTTGCAGATACAATCCAAATGGTTTTTTCCATTACTCCGCCCCCGTTGACGACAGCAATTGATCACAGCCTTTCGGATTTAGTATTTTTCGCACTGTGATTTCTTGACGTTTACGTAAGCATAGCACTAACATTTACGTAAACGTAAAGAAACAAGCCGGCAACAATTCAAATCTTAACGATCCCAATCGAACCATATCGATTACCTTTACTTTTTTCTTATCATTAAGATCATGTTTTGTCTTTAACGTTTTGTTTCATGGTAAAGCTTTCCTGGTCGCCAAGCAGTTGGAGGACATAATCAGGTGGAAACATTTAAAATTAGCGAGCTCGCTAAAGAGTTTGATATCACGACAAGAAGTATTCGTTTTTATGAAGATATGGGGCTTATTCACCCAACCCGACAAGGTAATATTCGGGTTTATCAACGTCGAGATAAGATACGGTTGAAATTGATTCTACGAGGAAAGCGGCTCGGTTTTTCTCTTGCTGAAATTAGAGAATTGTTTGAACTATACGATACAAATCAAAGTGATAATCAGCTCAATCAAATGCTAACTATCATTGATGACAAACAAGTCACGTTACAACGACAACTTAACGATATAAATGTTGTAATGAACGAACTCAATGCTGCCCGTAAACGTTGCCATCAAGCGCTTAACCGTTCAAAACCAAGCTAAAAATAGCTTATATAACAACCGAAGTTTACTAAGCGACTTAGGAGATGTTATGAAAATTGCGTATACACCACTTAACTTCAACCTTGGTGAAACAATCAATATGCTACGCGAACAAGTCAATGGTTTTGCTGCGGAACATATTGCCCCGATTGCTGCAGATATTGATAAAGATAATCAGTTTCCTAATCATCTATGGCCACTCTTCGGAGAAATGGGGTTATTAGGTGTAACAGTTAATGAGGAATATGGTGGTGCAGATATGGGGTATCTGGCGCACGTTATTGCGATGGAAGAAATAAGCCGAGCATCAGCCTCTGTCGCACTTAGTTATGGCGCGCATTCTAACCTGTGTGTAAACCAAATATTTCGAAATGGCACGCAACGTCAACGTGATAAATACCTCCCAAAACTCATCGATGGCACCCACATTGGGGCGCTTGCGATGAGTGAGCCGAATGCAGGTTCAGATGTAATAAGTATGCAATTAAAAGCGGAATTAGACGGTGATCACTATATTTTGAACGGCACTAAAATGTGGATCACCAATGGTCCAGATGCACACACCATCGTCGTTTACGCCAAAACAGATCCTAGCGCAAAATCTCATGGTATTACCGCTTTCATTATCGAGCGGGATTTTAAAGGATTTAGCCATGCTCAAAAGCTCGATAAGTTGGGAATGCGCGGTTCTAACACCTGCGAATTAGTGTTCGAAAATTGTCGAGTACCACAAGAGAATATTTTAGGGAAAGTAAACCACGGTGTCGAAATTCTAATGAGTGGGTTGGATTATGAGCGCGTGGTACTTGCTGCTGGTCCATTAGGTATTATGCAGGCCTGTCTCGATCTTGTTATGCCTTATGTGCATGACCGCAAACAATTTGGTCATTCTATTGGTGAATTCCAACTGGTTCAAGCCAAAGTCGCCGACATGTATACCCGCATGAATGCCGCACGTGCTTACGTTTATACCGTCGCAGCCGCTTGTGATCGGGGTGAAACCACGCGAAAAGATGCCGCTGGGGTCATTTTATACAGCGCCGAACTAGCAACACAATTAGCGTTAGACGCCATTCAATTACTTGGTGGTAATGGCTACATCAATGAATTTCCAGCAGGTCGATTATTACGAGATGCCAAACTTTACGAAATTGGCGCGGGTACTTCTGAAGTAAGGCGTATGTTGATTGGTCGAGAATTATTTGAAGAATCACGTTAACGACGTTTCCAATTCAAGGCTCTTTGTTTAAAAAGATCGGTTCAAGTTTCTCTATTCAAGACCCTGTTAATGCTGTGCATTTAAAAAGGACAAGACATGGCAATTCTTCAAACCAAAGCTAAACCGAACGATCCGCATTTTCTCACCAACCAACAAATAATGGTCGAGCTAATCGATAATCTTCAATCAAACCTTCATGTTATCAAGCAAGGTGGTGGTCAGTCGGCTATTGAACGTCAACGACAAAAAGGCAAACTACCTGTCAGAGAGCGCGTTGCATTACTATTAGATAAAGGGACACATTTTCTCGAAATTGGACAATTTGCAGCATGGCGTGTGTATGATGACCCCATTCCATGCGCTGGTGTTGTCGCTGGCATCGGTAAAATTGAAGGCATCGAATGCATGGTGATTGCTAACGATCCTTCAGTAAAAGGCGGCACCTATTACCCATTAACCGTCAAAAAACATCTTCGCGCGCAAGAGATTGCTGAACGTTGCCACCTCCCCTGTGTATACCTTGTCGATTCTGGTGGTGCGAACCTTCCCCATCAAGCTGAAGTTTTTCCTGATAAAAACCATTTCGGACGTATTTTTTACAATCAAGCACGAATGTCTGCTAAAGGGATCCCTCAAATTGCGGTTGTTTTAGGTTTGTGTACCGCAGGGGGCGCATATGTTCCTGCAATGGCAGATGTCTCAATCATCGTGAAAGAACAAGGAACCATTTTTCTTGCTGGCCCTCCTCTAGTTAAAGCCGCTACCGGTGAAATAGTAACAGCGGAAGAACTAGGAGGTGCAGATGTACATTGTAAAAAATCAGGTGTTGCCGATTATTATGCCAATAACGAAATACATGCACTGACTATTACTAGGCAAACTATTGCAAGCGCGAACCAAGTACCCACCGTGGCACCACAAAAAACCATCCTGCCACCACGTTATAACGCTGAAGAAATTTACGGCATCATTAACGCTAATTTACGTCACTTGTTCGATGTTCGCGAAGTCATTGCCCGCGTCGTCGACGATTCCGATTTTGATGAATTTAAAGCCTTGTATGGCACAACGCTTATTTGTGGTTTCGCTCATTTATACGGTCATCCCATCGGTATTATCGCCAATAATGGCATTCTTTTTTCAGAATCATCCCAAAAAGGTGCCCATTTTATTGAGCTTTGCGCCAAACGAAAAATCCCCCTGCTGTTCTTGCAAAATATTACTGGGTTTATGGTCGGTAAAAAATATGAATCAGAAGGGATAGCCAAGCATGGTGCCAAACTGGTCATGGCTGTTGCGTGTGCTGATGTGCCTAAATTTACCGTGATTGTGGGCGGCTCTTATGGCGCGGGCAATTATGGCATGTGCGGGCGAGCCTATAGCCCAACCATGATGTGGATGTGGCCGAACGCGAGAATATCCGTCATGGGCGGAGAACAAGCAGCAGGTGTTATGGCGCAAGTAAAGCGTGATGCAAAAAATAGACAAAACGAGCAATGGTCGGCAGAAGAAGAAAATGACTTCAAACAGCCAATCATTGATCTATATGAAAACCAAGGACACCCCTACTATGCCAGTGCACGATTATGGGATGACGGCATTATCGATCCAAAAGATACAAGGGATATTGTAGGACAAGCCCTTACTGCAGCATTACGCGCACCGATTCCTGACAGTCAGTTTGGCATTTTTCGAATGTAATGGCTGTACATAGTCCAAATATTTAGCCCGAATATAGAGAGCGCTAAAAATGAAAAAATACAAGCTGAATCAAAGTAGACTGGCTGAACACACACAAAAAACATTCGAACAAAGTGATACAGAATCGAGTGATGTTTTATGTGAAATCGATGCAAATGGCATTGCAACACTCATACTTAATCGTGTGGGCAAAAAGAATGTCTTTGATGATTCAATGATAGAAAGCCTCATTCATTACATAGACACCCTCGCCGCTATTCCTACAATTCGGTGTTTATTGTTACGGGCAAACGGCACGCATTTTTCAGCCGGCGCAGATCTTCATTGGATGCAGTCAATGGCGGTAAAATCCGTTAAAGAAAATCATCAAGATGCCCAACAACTCGCCCATCTAATGCAAACTCTTGATACATTTCCTCATCCAACAATTGCTGCTGTACAAGGCTGTGCTTTTGGTGGTGCATTAGGCTTGATTTGCTGCTGTGATATCGTTATCGCACAGTCTGATTCACAGTTTTGCCTAAGTGAAGTGAAGTTAGGGCTTATTCCGGCAACAATCGGGCCCTATGTCTGTCGTGCTATTGGGGTTCGTTATGCGCGACGTTACATGCTGACGGCCGAACGTATTGATGCAAACACAGCGCAACACATCGGGTTAATACACCTTATTGTCGATACCGAGGCGAAAGCAAACGCAAAAGAATACAGATTAGAACAACAAATAACCCAGCTGACCCAAGCCATCTTAAACAATAGCCCAGCCGCTCTACAACAAGCCAAAACACTGTGTCATACATGTGAAAACCAACCTATTGATAAAAAGTTAATCAAATATACCAGTCATTTAATTGCCGATATTCGTGTATCAGAGCAAGGGCAAGAAGGATTAAGCGCTTTCTTTGATAAGCGCCAGCCATCATGGTGTACTAATACCAAGAACAATACAAAATAAGGGAAGAGAATGAATAGCATAAGTTCGCTCCCTACCGATGTTACGATTGTTGAAATGGGTGCACGCGATGGCTTACAGAATGAAGCCACTGTGAGTACAGAAGCTAAAATCGACCTTATCAATCAGTTATCTCTAACTGGACTAACCCATATTGAAGCAGGATCATTTGTATCGCCTAAGTGGGTTCCTCAAATGGCCGACTCAAAACACGTATTGGAAAAAATATCACGCCAACCCAATGTTATTTATTCAGCCTTAACCCCTAATTTACAAGGCTTTGAACAAGCAATTCAGTCGAAGGTCAATCAAGTTGCGATTTTCACATCATCATCTGAAAGCTTTTGCAAAAAAAATATCAATTGTTCTATCGCAGAAAGCCTTAAGCGCTTTGAGCCATTAATAACAGAAGCGAAGAAATACAACATACCGGTTAGAGGGTATTTATCTTGTGTTGCTGATTGCCCTTACGATGGTGCAACAAAACCTGAACAAGTTGCAGTTATCGCCAAAGAGTTATTCGACTTAGGCTGTTACGAAGTGTCGCTTGGTGACACCATTGGTACAGGTACACCACTGCGTATAGGTAGAATGTTAGAAGCGGTACAACGCAATATTCCAATTAATCATCTTGCTGTTCACTTTCATGATACTTGGGGGCAAGCACTCGCTAATATATATCAAGCGTTAACCATGGGTGTAAGCGTGATAGATAGCAGTGTTGCAGGGTTAGGAGGTTGCCCATATGCAGTAGGGGCAAGTGGAAATGTTGCAACTGAAGATGTGTTATATATGTGCCATGGATTAGGCATAGAAACGGGCGTTAACCTGAATGATATGGCTAAAGCTGGTTGGATGATCTGTCATATTTTAAATAAACAGCCCTCATCAAAAGTGTCATTAGCTTTGCGTTAAAATTGGCGATAATGATTTATGGAGAACAACAGTTATAAAAGGCATTTGATTAATAAATCAAAATATAACAACAACCTAAAAGCAATTACCGCCTAAGTGCATCCATCATTAGTTAATCACTTCTTTGTGTATACGCTCAAAACGTGATTCATACATAGCTAACAATCTGAGCGTAAATATCGCTGTTCCGCTTCTAACTCATTAACTGCAGTCCATAGTGTTTGCTCTCGACGTCTATGCCTATCTAAATGACAGCCAAGACCTTCAACCTTTAACTCATTCGCCGGGCCAATGTATTGATCTGCATGACTTGAAAAAATAGTTCTAAATTCCTCCATAGTCGGAAGACGGTGATTATCCTCTTCAAAACTCACAAAAATATCATTAACTGTCAATGATATATCCCTTTTTACGCCATCAAAATCCGTACTATTCATCCTATCCTCGCCTAGAATAACCAGTATAAAATATCGTACATTCACGTATGGTTTTTCAGTTAGATTTAAGTGTAGCTGAATTATTTTATTGCACTATTTATCACTCAATAAAATATGTAAAATTTCGTGTCTTTACGTAAATTAATACACACAGCCCCTTTGAAGTACATAACTTAAAAGTGATATTCTTGATACTAAAGTTAAAATAATCATTGCCTTAGATATTAAGTGTTAGTTCTTAGCAATAAGAACTAACCTCACCCACAAACAGTTATAGAGAACTATAATTAAGGTTATATGACAATAACGTTATTTTATTTCTACCAGAGGTAGTTAAATGAACACTAATTATTACCTTTGGAGGCACTACCGGAAATATTTGTCTTTCGAGCACAAAAATGACCTTCCTTTCATGTGCTTCACTCTTCCTTTTTTTTGTTTTTATACGGCCAGTATTAACGCTAATGAAATCACAAAAAAAAATAATATCAGCCCTTCTAGCCAAATACTGCTAGGGGAGAACAATGAAATTCGAAATGCTGACGATAACACTATTCTCGCGTGGATGGACGATTCAGAAGATAAATTAGCAGATACCATACACGATTACAGTGAATCACTGGATCAGTATGTCGGTAAAGAAGACGAAGATGAACCAATGATGAATCGTAGCTATTTGCGCATTAAGTTTAAGCCGCGTTATTCACACCGTGGTTATTCTGATTTCGATGCTAATGTTTATCTTAAACTAGACCTTCCGCATACCAAACGAAATTGGAAACTGATTTTTGAAACCGACCCCGATGATTTTGATAGTTTAGAAAGCAAACAACGAGGTATTTCTGGTGAGAATGATAGCAGCAGCTCTGCTGTTGGTGGGGTTAGACTTCAAGATAAAATACTGGGAAACTGGAAAACAAATTTTGATATCGGTGTAAAAGTTAGGTGGCCACCGGATCCTTTTGTTAGAGTAAATGCAAGCCGAGTTGATATTTTAAGCGAGCGTTGGACAAGCCGTATAAAACAAGAGATTTTCTTCTATCATGAAAAAGGACCAGGTGCTGTCACATACTTCGATTTTTACCGAGCGATGAATGAAGACGAGACACAAATATTTAAGGCTAGTACAAGTGGTCAGTTCCTTGATGAAGATAATAACTGGGAGTTAGTACAAATATTTGAATACTTTGACCGCCTAAATGATAATCACCTTATGGAGTACTCTATAGGTATAAGTGCAGATACACGTGAAGAAGATGAAATATCCAACTATTGGGTATCGGCATCGTGGACACAAAAGCTCTATAAAGATTGGATTTATTTAACAATAGAACCTGAGATCGAATTCCCAAAAGAATATGACTACCATATTAATCCCGGAATAATGTTACAGCTTGAGCTTTTCTTTATAAAGAATGGAAATTATGACCGACTAAATCGATATATACCTCTGCCCTATGAAAAAGATTAATCCTAATCTCATACCCAAGCTACCTCAAGATGCAAGATTAAGGGGAATCTCAGCGAGTATCTTAAGGTAGCTTGGGTATGAATATAACTACAACATAAGCATTAATTAAACGGGATACCAACACCTAATGTAAAGGTATAAGCATCTAAATCATCTAATCCAATTAAAGTACTAGCCTCTGCAAAACCATGCCACCCGTTATTAAACACACTTGATACCCCTAAGTGCGCTCGCCCATATAGTTGGTCATCAGAATTTATAATGATAGGCAAAATCATGCCTGAGTTATCTGCTTTCAACTGACTAATTACTTTTTCTGAACTTGAATCAAAATCATAATGAACATACGATCGTAAATATGGCTGGAATATACCTAAACTCGAGCGAAAAGAATGCGAAAAACTGGCCCCTGTAATCAACATCGTTGATTCTAAGTTATCAACATCATCCACTTTAGAAATTAGATAATTGGAATTCCCTCTTGATGGCCTTTCTGTATAGCGGTCACTATCCGATAGTGTATGTTGAATGGTACTTTCTAAAGCGATATTCCAATAACCTTGGTGTATTACATAACCACCACCGAACGAAAAAACCCAAATATCAGAATCTGCATCATCAGAATTGTTTATAACATTATCACTATAGTGACTAATTTTACGTTCAATATCGGTATCAACAAGCGCATAGCTCGCTGTAAAATCCATATACCATTGATCTTGAAAATAACTGAAGTAGCCTGATGCAACCAAACCATCAATTTCACTCTCTGCGTTTTCAAGACCTGAATCATAAAAGGGTAAACCCAGTGCCACACCAAATAAATATTTTTCATTAAGTAAGTAATCACCACCTAATGTAACTGAGTAACCTTCTCTTTCAGGGTTACTTTCAAACACCAATGTTTGTTGTTCTATAGTATTTTGTTCTTGTTCAAAACGTACATAGGCCCCTAAACGTGAAGAATTGTCAGTCCCTAACAAGCCATCTTGATAAAATGTTACTTCTGTTAATTTAGGCGTTACATTTTTGGGAGGGTAAGAATTTTTAGCACTATTTCTGACGCTATTTACTCGTTCCGTAAGATCAGCAGTGTTTAAGTTATTTTGTTGTAATATCTTACTTTTATTGATATTTGATGAACGATCACCAACGCTTTGATGAGTAAATTTATCACCTCGAATATCTGAGCCTACATCCATGAGAATTGAAATAACAGCATAAACATCTTCTTTTACGCTTGATGAATTACCATTGCTATCTTCAGCTGAAATAGCACAAAATGGTAATACAATCATAATAGGTAAAGTTCTAGCAATTACGATAGATAATGATTCATATCGCATGTGACCCCCTAAATTAAACACACTCACGCTTTATATTATTATTCAGTGTTTGCGTGAAACTTAACTATTTAATAATAGAGAAATGGGACAATTTAGGGTGTCGCAAAAATAAACATTCCAACAAATAAATAAAATAATAAATACATAAAAATAAACAATCAGAAAATTAATTACTTAGACCGGTAACAGCTAGTCATTCAATAGTATCAACTTATGAATAGTAAAATATTTTTGTCTATAAAACCGGTACTTTAGTGCGAATTTAATACGTCGAATTTAGCAATTTTTTATTACATGATTTTTATATTGGCTCATTGTATCGCTTTCAAAAACTCCACTTAACTTGTAAATTGACTAAGGTGTTCGGTGTCTCGCCGAACAGGCTATTATTGCTTCCATCAAAACGCTGTAAAACGGTCAACACTTGCCAATCATTAGATAAAGAATAACTGTTACTCGCCCCAAAAAAATACGAGCCATCATTATAATAAGTGCTTGATAACGTTAATCGACTTAGCGGTGTTATATCAAAGCCAATATCGGCATACCACGTATACTCTGTAAAACTCAGCGTGCGTGCTGTAAGCGGCAGGTTTAAGAACAGTTGTGCGTTATTTGGGTCTTGAGGATTAGAGATAAACAATAACGAAGCGCGTGTCATCCAATTTCTTTTTCCACCAAAGCTATAATCTGTTTCAATAGAGGCAACCGTTGAGGATTCTAGTGGCTCCCCCATCCACTCGCTTCGTTCAGGCTCAAACCAGCTAACTTCACCACGTAAACCTGCACCTTGAATGTCGCCAGCAAACCCTGCGCCAATAACATGATCTAGCCCAGATTTTCCCACCAGCAACTGCATGTCCCAGCCTTGGTGGTTAAACAAATATCGACCTGCGTAGCTATCCAATTCACTGTTTTTACTTGGGTTATACACCAGATCAATCGCACTGGCGAAATCCAGTTTACGACTTACTAGGATGGCGTCGGATCCCGAACGTTCTTCGTAATCGAAATCATATATAGAGTAAGAGTTGAAAATATCATTTGGATTCCATAATGTTGCCATTGCCCAGTTAATACGAAAACGCCCTGCACGAACTTGCCAATCATTTTCCTGCCAATCGAGATACAAGCGATCAAGCTGACTATTGCCTATAACGCCATTCTTATCTACCCAATTTTTAGATAAATCCATATAGCCGGGATCAAAGCCCACCAGATTGCCATACCCTGCGATTTCAGCTGAATCACCAAAGAGTAATCGATTTCTCATTCCTACATTAACGCGCAGATGACGATTAAATCGGTATTCAAAATTAAAACGCTGATGGATCAGGTTATCTAGGCTGTTCCCTTGATCCTTAACATCCGTTGTATTCTCGCTTTTACTATCAGGAAACGATCCTGTTGCCATATATTTCACGTAACCCGTTAAATCCCAATTTTTGTCGGGCTCTAATCCGGGTATTTGAGCCAATACGACTGAGCTACACGCACACGAGATAACAACGGCTAACATCGTTTTTAACACGGTATGTGATAGCTGACGTTTCACTGACGACGATCCTCTTTCAGCTGACCATCTTCAAACACAATAACTCTGCGTGCACGTTTAATGACTCGAGGATCATGAGTCGAAAAAATAAACGTCGTGCCTTCTTGTTGATTCAACTGCTGCATAATATCCAGCAATTCTGCTGTACTTTTAGCATCTAAGTTTGCGGTAGGTTCATCCGCCATTACAAATCTTGGTCGTGGTGCTAATGCACGAGCCACTGCAACACGCTGCTGCTGACCACCAGATAGCTTTGTCGGTCTTTTATGCCGTTGTTCAGCGAGCCCTACTTGTTCCAATAAGTCACTCGCTCGCTCGCGACATTCAGCTTCTTTATGGCCTTGTAACTGCATAACAAATTCTACGTTTTCTAATGCCGTTAATACGGGTAGCAAACTGTAATCTTGAAAAATGAAACCAATATGATCGCGGCGAAAAGCAATTAAGTCTTTTTCTGATAAATGGCAAATGTCATTACCGTCTATTTTCACTTCACCAGACGTGGGAACATCAATGCCACCAAGCATATTCAGTAATGTCGTTTTACCTGAACCTGATGGACCCATTACCGCGACAAATTCACCTTGTTCAATGATTAAATCGAGCGACTTAACAGCATGAACGGGAAAATCAGATTCCGGATTATATGTTTTGCACAATTGATTAATTTGAATGCTCATAATCAGTGTTTCTCCGCCATCGCATCTGCTGGGCGCTGCTTTAATATTTGACGCGCCGGATAAAGTGCCGCCAAAAAGCTTGCGGCAACCACCGTAAGAAAGATTAACTGGTATTCGCCGAATGACACTCTCGGGTATATAGTCGTATCAACGCCAAACGCCCCCAAGCCTTCAGCCATTGAATTTAATGAAATACCGGTTGTTTGTAATAACATCATTAATACAGCACAAATACCTACACCCAATAACGCACCACTCATTCCAAGTAAGCTTGTCTCAAGCATGATCAGTAAGAACACCTTATGTTTCTGCATACCCACAGCCATCAATACACCAAATTCACGAGTACGCTCAAACACCGACATCAACATGATATTTACAATGCCTAAGCCCATCGCTGATACAAAAATGCCGAGAATAATTGCGGTACTGGTGCCCGTTTGCTTAATCATCGTCGCCATCATAGGCTGAATCTGTTGCCAGTCTCGTATGGTATTCAATTTGCTGGTTTTAGTCTGTAACTGTGCTTTTACCGCTTGAGTAACAATATTCGATGATGGTGTAGCTTCATTTACCACTATGGCTATTTCATGAACACCATCTATATGGGCAAGAGCACTTAAATCACTGCGCCTAACATACACATTGCCGTCGTCAAAACTGCTCGACGGACTCTTAAAAATACCGCGAACACGAAACGCTGCCCCCGATACATCATTAGCGGCATCAGTAAACGTTAAAACGACTTTTGATCCTACACGTAAGCGCAAACGTTCTGCGGTTTTACTTGAAACTAATACCGGATTTCGCCCTTGTTCTGATAACCATTCGCCTTCAATAATGTGACTGACTAACGGCGTTACTTTTGCTTCCGCCTCCAGATCAATACCATTGATCTTTACTCCACGTGTCGAACGTGCAGAAGCCACCATACCATCAGCAATAAAGCGTGCCGACCACGCGCTAACGTCTGGCATATCTCGTAATTGCTCGATGATCTGCTCTGACCCAATGATGGTGTCGTTGATCTCGGGTTCATTAATATATTCACTACGGTGGATTTGAATATTACTGGTTTGCCACGCGATGGCATTATCAATCATGTTGCCATACATACCATTCATAAAGCCGATCATGCTTGCGACACCAATCAAGCCAAACACCATGGCGAAAAGCATAATGCTGGTACGTAATTTATTGCGCCATAAGTTACGCCAAGCGAGTTTAATCAGCATGGGCACCTCCTTTTAATGCGCTCACAAGATCAAGACGGTAAATGCGCCACATTGGGTAAATCAAACAGAAGAAAAGTAACCCCAATACCAGCATTATTTGTTCTTTAAACAGCCAAGGTGCAATCAATACTTTTAGAACAGGTTCCCAGCCTAACTCAAGTACGGCCTGTGCGAGTTCTCCGGTTAACTCATAAGGGTTGTAATAAAACCACAGTAAAACAGGCAAGGTTAATATCAACCCTAATACCACACCTAATACACCAATAAATGCCGATTCGATACCAATCAGCATTAATAGTTTTCTACGTAATAATCCGGTAGCTAGCATGACACCGAATTCACGCTGACGTTCTAATGTCATCATCAAAATCGTGGCAAACAACCCAAAACCAACAATGCCATAAAGCAGATACATCATGAAAATGCCGCCAACTTTATCCATCATAATTTGCTGTGCCATCTCGGGGGATAAGTCTTGCCAATCACGCACTACGGCACGGTTGATATAAGTGCGCGACAACTCATTAACTGTTTGCTCAAGATTGACTAAATCGTCGGTATGCAACACCCAAGCAGTAACTTGACCGCCTGTACTATATAAGGTTTGCGCTTGCGTTAGGGGGAGATAAACCAGCTGCTGATCGAGGGCTGGAATAGGAAACTTCACAATGCCTTTAATCGGATACAAACCCGCAGCGGTCTGACCGCGATAGCCCTGCCCGTATAAAATGATGTCGTCACCCACACTTAACCCTAATGATTTGGCTAAGCCCTCTCCGACTAATACCTGAGAATCACCGTCGGTTAAGTATTCACCAACGACAACCCTTTGCGAAATGTGTGAGTATCGGTTTTCGAGTTCAGGTGATATACCTAAAACCATGACACCTTTCGATTTTTCTGCTGCTGCAGCAAGGGCAAAAGATTCAATACGTGGCAATAAATGCGTTATATGTGGATTATTACGAACAGGTTCGATAAAAGCATCTGTGGCAGGTAATAAGTCATCAATACTTTGGCTTTCTTTAAATTCAGGGTGCTGTAGCTGAATTAATCCAGTAAAGAAGCGGGCACTATTGTCAATATTACTGGCATACCCACCCTCTTGCAGGCTACGCATAAACAAGGATAATAATAGCGCCAGTGCTAAGGCGGATGCTGTTAGCACTGTACGCCGTTTCTGACGCCACAAATTTCGCCACGCTAATTTTACTAACATACATGCTCCGCCAAGTATCAGAATGTTTTAAGCTAATCCCGCTATATTTTAACTAGCCTTTCGATGACATTCGTTAATCTCTCAATTCCTTCATCTGATTTTGAGAAAAAAAGCTGTCTTTGATCGCAAAATTAAACTGCGCCTGATGGGTGATCATCTCTGTCTTATTTCCCGGCTTATCAGCAGGTACCATTTCCATTCTGGTGGCAATATCACGTCCGCCAAGTTGCTTAATATCATATGTTTTCATGGTATTAACCAACTCATCAAATTCATCAAAAAATTCCACTTTCCGCTGTAAGTACGTATATTTCGATATCCACAAACGTACTTTACTCCACACCACGGGGGCATCAGGCTTTGCGATAGCATCAATCACGTAGGTATTATCATTATCAAACACTTCTGCACCGTGTATTGCATGGGTGTAATCCACGACGATAGACGACTGATTAATAAGGTCATCGTTGGTAAAATCTGACCCCATCCAAGATTGTCCTAGCATAGATGGCGCTATCTTGATCACACGTTCAATACTTGGTATCCAATTCCACATTTCGCGTTGACGCTTAAGTGATGCACTGCCTTTATCTTTGGCTGGTGCAGTCACCAATACTAACGATAACTCTTTCCCTTTCGTCCAACTTTTCATGCTCATCGAGCGCGTCCAATCAGGACGAATAATATTCATTGTTAGTTCGCTGTAACTCGAATCTCCGCGCATTTTCAGATCAGATTGAGTGACAATTTCTGTGGCAGTTTGTGCATGTAGCCCAATAGAGAATACACTCGCCAAACTCAGTAAAATAATCGGTAACATTCGCATGCTTTCTCCCTTTTATGTCCGTTTAACGAATTCATTACGTCGGTATGATTAAATTAGTCCGAAGTTTAGAAGCTAACAATATCAATACATTATTTCTGTGACCAACGTTCTTGTTAGTCATGTCATCGTCTTAAACATAAAAAAAACAAAAAAGCAGCTACCGAAGTAACTGCTTTATGTATTCATAAATAACGTAAAACGGGTTATAACAACCAGCCTTTATTCACCATAAATATCAAAACTAAAGTATCCAGCGGCAATCTTGTCGTAAGTACCGTTCTCACGAATCGTTTTAATGGCTTGGTTAAATTTGTCGGCTAATTTTTTATCTTGTAGGCGTAATGCTAACGCAGTGCCTTCGCCAATATAGGCTTTATCTGTTACTGGCTCGCCTGCTAATTCAAAGTTTTTACCGCGTTCTTTTTCTAAAAACGCTAAAACGAGTTGATCAGAGTTACCGAATACGGCATCAAGACGCCCACTTTCAAGATCGAGATACACTTCATCTTGACCAGTATAACGACGAATTTTAGCCACATCGCCATAGATATCGGTTACATAACGATCATGAATTGTACCCAGTTGAACACCAATGGTTTTACCGTCTAATCCCGCTGTATCAATAGTAATACCTGAATCTTTACCCGTTACAAAACGTGCTGGTGTTTGGTAATACTTGTCTGTAAACAGAACACGCTTTTTACGCTCTTCTGTAATACGCATTGATGCCATAATTGCATCAGCTTTACGTGATAATAATGCTGGAATGAGTCCATCCCAATTTTGTGAAACCCACTCACATTTTAGCTTCGCTTCGACGCAGAGTGCGTCTGCAATTTCAATATCAAATCCCTTCGGAGTGCCTGATGCATCTTTATAGTTAAACGGCGGGTAAGTGAAATCTGACGCGAGACGAACCACTTTTCCATCTGCGGCTTGTGCAGTAGTAAATAGTGCTGACGCCAGAATAATTCCGACACTCATTAGTTTTTTCATCATAAGATCCCTCTTCCTATTGATATTGTTGTAACGCATTTAAGGTTTCAAGCATACTGTTCTTTGAGCCAATGGAAATTCTGACACAGTGTTCAAGCATCGGTTCATGCGCTTGATTACGGGTCACAATGCCTTTTTCTAATAAGTAATCATAAATACTGTTTGATGTATTAAAGTGAATAAGCACGAAATTGGTTGCCGACGCATAAACCACATCCACAATCGGTAACGCCTGCAATTCGATAATAAACCATTCACGGGTTGTTATAAGTTCATCTGTTTGGCTGCGCATGCTATTCAAGCCTTCAGGAGCAAGAGCTTTCAGGGCAATTTCAGCCGTTGGATCTGCAATAGGATAAGGTGCAATCAATCGCGCAACGTAAGACATCACGCTTTCATCTGCCATTAAGAAGCCACAACGAATCGATGCTAATCCAAATGCTTTTGATAAAGTACGTATCACAATCAGATGCGGGTATTGTGCCATCAAATGTAGCGCACTCGTTTCTGGTGCGAATTCAATATAGGCTTCATCAACCACAACCAAAGTTGACGCTTTACTGGCTTCAAGTAATTCCATAATATCGTGATGATGAATGGTATTACTTGTCGGGTTATTGGGTGAACATAAGAAAAGCAAGCTTGTGTCAGCCAGTTGAGGTTTAATCGCCGCAACATCAAGTTGGAAGTTATCTAGTAGCGGCACAGCTAGCGTGTTAACCGAAAAAGCATCGGCACAAAATTCATACATGCCATAGGTTGGTGGGCAAATCATAATTTGGTCGTTACCCGGCTGGCAAAATGTACGGATCAACAAATCAATCGCTTCATCAGCTCCCCGTACAGCCACAATCTCGCAGCTCAATGCACCCGATGCTTGCTCACAGTACGCTTGATACTCTGATGCAATATCATGGGGTAAAAAGTCGGGGTAACGATTATACATATCGTCACGTCCTTTTGACTCATCACCATACTGGCAGCTGCTTTCTAGTTCATTCGCGTTCAACCACAGATGGCCACTGCCTCCTATGCGTCGAGCTGATTGGTATGGTATGAGTTTTTCTACTGCCTTTGGTGCTAACTTTGACGCTAATGATTTCATTCCCTAAACTCCCACGCGAATAAACAGGCTAAAGCTCAGCCATAATTTGGATTAAAATGCAAAATTACAGCATAAATAATCTCCAAATGTCTTTATATTTAGATTAAAGCAGACCTGGCTTGAAATCAGAATCGAAATGTCGGCATACTAGCCATGATTAAATCGCATGCCTTAAGTGTCAGTAGCGACAGGGAATAAGTATGATAAATCGACTACCATCAACAAAAGAGCTTCAAGCATTTTTGATCACAGCCCAGCACCTAAATTTCACTGCTGCAGCACATATTTTGAATGTGACACAGGGCGCCGTAAGTCGTCAGGTAATTTCTTTGGAAGAACAACTGAAAGTACGGCTATTTCACCGCCATGCGCGCGGGTTGACCTTAACTAATAAAGGTTCTGAGTTTCTTCCTCTTATTGAACAAGCAATGAATCAAATTCATCGTGCTGTTGAACAAGTATCTAATGATAAACAATTAGTCAAACTGAAAGCCCCAAGCTGTATTACACCTTGGCTGCTGCCTAAACTGATGACCTTTCAACAAGCCTACCCCGATATAGATGTCGAGCTCACATCCGCCATTAAACATAACGTCAACTTTTCAACCGAACCTTTTGATGCTGCGATCTGTTACGGGCAATCACCACAAGAGAAGTCCTTGCTCACTAACTTATTATTTGAAGAATTTTTAACACCAGTATGTTCTGCTTCTGTATTACCAGTCGATAAAACGACATTAAGTACCAATGAAATAAAGGGTTTTACGTGGCTACATGCCACTCCACAGAAAAGTGACTGGGCGTTATGGTTAAAGCAGGCTAACAGCTCACACTTAACCGCTGATCAAAACCAGCATTTTGCAACATTAGATTTGTCGGTAAGTGCAGCCATACAGGGGTTCGGTATCGCCATTGGGGATATCACCTTAGCTAAGCTTGATTTAGAATCAGGACGGTTGGTAGCTCCGCATACGTTAACAGTCGCTTCCGGTAACAGTTATTACCTTGTACGCCCGAAAACTATGCAGAACCCTTCTTTAGAATTACTGATTGAATGGCTGATCTAGATTTATTGGTGCTTAGTTATTCATTACTGCGTAAGCGGTAACGCAATGCCAATTACCACAAATAAACCACCACAGACTTGGTTAAAGCGTTGCCCTCTTTTTTCAAGCCAAGGGCCAATATAAACAGAAACACTAGCCAGCATGAACTCAACCGCAAACTCAACCACCGAGAAAGTTAAAGCCATGACAAAAAATTGTGTCATAAGTGACATCTGAGGATCAATGAACTGCGGTAAAAAGGCCCCGAAAAATAACAGAACTTTGGGATTAGAAACCGCTGCTATAGCACCTTGCATGAATAATGCTGAACGTTTTTTTTCAGCGATGGCTTTTTCTGAAATGATTAAATTAACAGGCGGTGTTCGCCATAACTGAATACCTAACCAAATAAGGTATGCCCCACCTACCCACTTCAATATGTTAAGTGCAGATGGTGATGTTTGAATAATTGCCCCAATTCCAAACATGGATAAAGCAATTACAACCACAAAACCGAGCACACCACCAATAATGGTCCAGATTGCTTTGCTACGTCCGTATAATACACCGTGTGTCAGTGCTAACAATCCATTAGGACCTGGCGCAAAAGCAAGGCCAATAACCGCAATTAAATATAAAAGCCACGTTTGAAGCACCATGAAAATATCACCTATATTATTTTGTTCATGTGTGCCTTTTGATTAAACAAAAGCACAACAACATGAATCATCTATCACCGTTGGAAGTGTGTGCATTTTACTGCGGTAGCATAGAAACAAATGGCCTAATTTAGACCTAATACGGTATAATATGGACATTAGTTAAAAGATCTCACAGACATGACAACAACAATAACGCCTTCCAATCAAAATCTAGCTGACGATAAAAGCCCTACCGTGACACCTGACGTTCGTTTCCTGCTATTGCCTTTGCCCGATTTTACGATGCTACCTTTTGGTGGTTTTATCGATAAACTTCGTTTTTCGGCTGACAATGAAGATTATAGCCAGCAGCGCCACTGTGGATGGCAGATTTTAGGTTTAAAATCTGGCACAGTTACTTCAAGCAGCAGTGTATCGGTAGAGGTGCAGGTAACGCCGGAACAGATACGTTTCGCAGATTACGACTACCTTGTTGTTTTTGGCTGCCGATCGGCACGTCATGCTCAACAAATGGCACCCAGTTATAAAGCATTGCTTAAACAAGCTGCCTCTAATGGCGTTACATTAGTCACAATCGACAATGCTTGTTTCATGCTGGCTGAAACTGGATTATTAAAAGGAAACCAAGTCTCGGTACATTGGCGACATGCACAAGAGTTTATGACGGCTTACCCCGATATTGAAGTACGCACAGAGCAATTATATTGCATCGACAAAAAACGCATCAGCTGTTCTGGTGGCAGCGCCGCCATTGATTTAGCCATAGAGTTGTTAACACGCCATTGTGGTCGTACACGTGCCATGAAAGGATTAGCAGATATGATTATCGATAAGCCTCGTGGGCAATTGCATCGCTTAGAATCATTGGATAATGAAACCAACGCAGGTCGGCATGTTAGCCGTGCTATTGGATTGATGCGCGACTTATTTGCAGAAAGAAAAACAACCGATGAACTTGCTACCATGATAGGCATAAGTCGACGACAACTTGATCGCTTGTTTAAAGATGAATTCTCTAAAACTGCACATGATTACTGGCACGAAATGCGCCTTCAGCATCTACACTGGCGATTAGTCAACTCTAATCATAGTTTGACTATATTAGCGGAAGAAATTGGCATTCAAGATACTAGCTACCTCTGTAAGGTATTTCGCAAACGCTTCGGTCAAAGCCCTGCAACATTACGTCACTCGAATAAATAGACCGTGCTTAATCTTTCGAAATAAACCAGCCAACCACAACACAACCCAGCATCCAACTAGAGCCCAATAGAAAGGCATTGTTCACATTTTCTGGAATTAACAGGCAGGCAAGAATGCCAATGATCATAACAATCGCAAATATTATCTGCCACAAAATGTCATATCTATAACTATCAACAGCTTTCGGATTATTTTTCATTTGTGAAACATCACAATATTGCCATATGATAATTAGAGCAGAAAAGACCTAACGTCAGCAATTACAAAAAAGTAACATAATGTAAGATTGTGATTCACCAATAAACATTAAAAAATCAATAATCTACATGAACAATAAATCACGACGTTTACATTCCATCAGAATTTATTATGTATGGCGATTTATTATATGCAATTAATGGGGTGCAATATATGTAACAGAGAAACTATAAACCAATGAAAGATTACCACTCATCTTTAACACATTTAATTACATCTTATCTAATTGAAATTATCGAAGGATTTAAATCATCAATTAATATATAAGAACAAACCGACCACCATCACAACTTCTTAACATTTACATCATTCAACAATGGGCATCAAGTTGCATCCTGTGTATTATTGATTTTTAGAAAAAACACTTAATTACATATTTACTATTTTATTACTGGTGACAATCACTGTATCATCTCCGGCTCGCTAAGGATTGCACTCACTTATGAAAGTACTTTCAGGAGAAGAGCGTAATTGATTTGCAACTGCATATTCTCAAATCTCGAACCGATTAAGATACGCTCTCACAGAGTAAATATATGCAGGTAGTCATATTACATTTAATTAAATAAGTAATTGCAAAAATAAGCAGTTATTTCATTGTTATCAGGCATATGCATTCAAAAATATCGCTTGAAAGTAAGGTAGAATGAATATTAAATTAACACATATTTTAGCCACACTTGTTGTCGTTTTTTCTACAGCATCACAAGCTTCAACCACTAAGTTTGGTAACTGGTATTATTCCGATACATACCAGACATTTGTTTCACAAGAAGTGACTCATGAACAGCCTAAGCAAGCTGAGATCTATCAAATTGCGAGCTCTAACGAGCTTAATGTTGGCTTTATTGTTCAAAGCCAAGCATGTATTGGAAAAGTAGGTAAATATGATTCAGCTGGTGCATATTTAATCAATACAAAACGTATAAACATGGCGTATCAATGTATCAGTAATAACACTGTACGTTTATTCCCAGTTATTAAACGTGAGCGTAAGTATGTGATTAATGAATTCAAAAACCAGTCGCTTGTTTGCGTCAAGCCAACCAAAGAATTGAAAAACGACCCGAACAGTATTTCACTATGTGTTTCTGGCTCTGGATTTAGTGATGCCTACCATGCTCTTTCAGTTGATCGTGATTAGGCTGCATAGTTTAGTTATTTTCCTCTTAGGAAATAAGTGATTCTATAGATGGAATGGGGCGCGCACTTCAAGGTATTGTGCTAGGAAATTGCGGCGCACCATTCTCACAACCATTTTGGTGTACACAGGCGCTGATTGAATCGCCTGAAGATTACTTAACATACACCAAGTGCTGATATGACGTTTTACAAAAACTTTTCGATCAATACTTCATCTATATATTTACCATTAATTTTCGCGTGTTTCTTAGCCTTACCTACAATTTCAAAACCTTGCTTTAGGTATGTTTTCAAGGCTATTTCATTATCATCACGCACATAGGCAAACAGTTTTTCATACCCCAGAGACTTAGCCATTGTAAACGTAGCATCAAATAGACTCGACGCGATTCCTTGTCTTCTATATTGCCCATCTACAAACGTACCAATAATTCCCACATGATCAAAAGCGCGAGTATAGCTAGCAAAAGGCTCGACGTTTTGAAAACCAACAACCTTAGATTCCTCAGTATTTAATGCCACATTAAACACCCCTCTTTCAGGGAAGTTTTTGATAAATTGCTCTTCCTCTTCTTCAGTGAAGATAGTGTCGAGGATGCTAAAGCGTCCATCCGTAATAATAGAGTTAAGTACATTAATAATGCCTAGAGCATCTTCCCTTTTTACTTTTCTAACTATCAAATTCATGCTTTTTGCTTTTTGCTTTTATCTAAGTAGTAATTGGATATTCGAGTTAATTCACACAGAATCCTACAGGAAAATCACTAGTAAACAAATAGATATAGAGTAGTCGTGTTAATGTTCAGTAACCCCCATATTTCATCGTTTTATTATCTAAAATCGAAAAGTCGTACTCACTATAGAAAAGAAAATTTTAGTGGCAACTGTATTTTAGCAATAGGCTAAAAAGGCAAGCTGTTGCTTTTATGACTGAAAAACACTAGGCTAACGAGGTTATTTTCAGCCTACTGAATTCTCATGACTTCCACTGTCCGCTATACATTACATCAAGAGCCGGTCATTATATTTTCGCCAGCCAAAAATCAAATTACAATCAATGGTGAAGACGTCCACTTAGAGCCTTTACAAGCACGCCTCTTAACCTTTTTTATTGAGCAACAGGGAAATGTTGTCAATGCGCAGCAAATTGCGGATAGAGTGTGGGACAGAAGCCATGTCTCAGATAATCTAGTGCGTCAAGTAATCAGTTTGCTTCGCAGCCAACTCCAAGACAAAACTCGCCCCTACTCGATCATTAAAACGATTCCCAAGCAAGGCTACCTATTTAATATAGAAGTGACTAAGGATTACGCCCCTCAAACAAATATTAATCATTCGATATTAGCGACTGAAAATTCTGCTGAAGATAATCAACTGACGATACAAACTGAGCCAGCATTGCAAAAAGAACAAATGGTTCACGCAACTCAGCAAGCAACAGCACGCCCGCGCCACACACGAATAAAAAAATCAGTTCTCTTTATAGTATTACTAACAATCAGTGGGCTAGGATTAGGATCGAATTATCTATGGCAACAATCGTCGCACTCCTCAGCGAAGTCACAACAACAAGGTGTGCTTCCCGTTTTCCTTCACGAGATTAATCTTGATACAGAGCAAGATTACGAAATGTCGCAAAGTGTCTATAATTACTTGTTCTATGGCCTTAATTCGTCGAAATCTATTTCGGGTTATCACTTTGACCAATTAACCCCTGAAGCAAAACAAAAACTCTCAGAAACAGGCATTGAGATCAAAAGCTGGATCAAAAAAAGCCACGACGGATATTCACTCACAGTCCTATTACAAAATAATCAGCAGCCTGCATTAAACACCAAAATTGAAAAGACCTTTAACAAAGAAGACTTCTTTAATTCCATTGGTGATGTAATCATAGAATTAAAAACAATTATTTCCCCAACGGATCAAGGTTACGAAATAACCAATCACCGCGTTACCTCAGTGACAGATTACAATGATTGGAAAGTGATATCAGAAGGTATTTCTCTCTTTTATCAAGGGAAAGGTAAAAAAGCTTTAGATAAAGTTACTGAAAAATTAAATATTATTCAAGTAGAAGGCCGAGGTAACTATCTTGTATCTTCATTATTATCTTATTCTGAGTCATTACATTATTTGAAATCAAATAATGACATTCAGAAAAAACAGGCGCTAGTACTCGCTAAACAAGCTTTTGAAATGAACCCTCGTTGTGATATTGCGAATTTGACCCTAGGGTTAGCCCTGTTATTAAATGACCATAATGATCAAGCATTCCCTTACCTTTTCTATGCAGCAGAGAGCACGCCAAGTCCAATCAGTTATTACCTGTTAAGTGTTGTTGATAAGAAAGCTGATAACCCACGCGGTGCCGCATATCATTATCAGTGCTATACCGAAATGAAAAAAGAAGTTAACGGACAACTCTTTGATCTTATGGACTCTTTACAAAAAACAAACCTTTTACAAACCGTAAAATAAACGAATTAACAACATCCACTAACCTAGACGTTAATCCCTCAGACTATAAGGGATTAACGTCTGTAGTTGATAATTTGTCTTTACTGACTTTGTATTTGCATCTTTGTTTTTTGTTTGTTCCTGGTATATATTGCCTTGCATCAACGTCAGACTTGCCGTGGGTCACCATAATTCAGAGCAAACCAATACTATCGTTTCTCTGAGGTAAAAATATCATGTTGAAAAAAGTGGCCTATCAAGTTGTTCCATTACAAATTTTCTTATTTGCATTCTGGTTTAAAAATGGATTCATTGATAAAGTAATGGGTGTATTACTTGGTATCGTGACACCAGAAACAGCTTACTCTGGTGATACATGGGCTGGATGGAAAGGATATATTGTCGGTACTTGGGATAAAAGTCAGGTCGGTCATGTTTTTCTAAGTCCTACATTTGATTTCATGTTCCCAATCCTTATTTTATTGCAGTGTCTACCTTTTGTACTAATTATTCGTTCAGTGCTTAATGGGGAGTTCATGAGTAATAAAGAACGCCCTTGGTTATTTTATGCTGCTATTTCTTCTTTATTAGTAGCGAGTTTCATGGCTTTTACTCAAACAATATCTGGCGCAAGTGATGGCCAGTACTTATGGCAATTCATGGGCTTTAGCATGGTTGCTGTTATGTATATTCGTAATGAACAAGGCAAGTAACCCTCAATTATCCAAGCACTATAGAATAAAAAACTATAAACGGATTTACTAAATAATATAAAAAAACCTGTTCTTTATAGAACAGGTTTTTTCATTTTCTAAATAACGTATAAAAATTACTTTTGAGCTAAAGCTGAGTTTAGTTCGTCAGCAAGACGATAACCAGCCAGAGTAATACGCTGTTTCACCAGCTCGGTGCCTTTACTGTAATAAGATTCCGACGGCTTTGCGTCAATTGCTACACTGTAACCGAAATCAGCCAGCTGGTAGCTTTCTGTTACCCACAAATCAACATCTGCAGTTTTGCCCAGTGTCATTGTTGTACTTGGGTATGCCAACTGAAGATCCGTCGCAAAATCATTGATATTATGCTCCGTATCCAATAGACCCATGCCGCTATCCCACAAGTGATGCAGATCTTTTTGTGGAACATCTAACGTATGCTTATTGGCACCCAAATCAGTAACACATGTATTTTTGCTCAGGCTTTGAGAGATAGAATGCATTGGCTGATGTGAGTCACCTGCAACATGGCTCATGAACATCATACTGGCAGCTTGTGGGTTTTGTTTAAAATCATCAAAAAGGTAGCTAGCAACAAGCTTGATATTTGGAACATGAATAAAATCACACTGGCTCGTTGCTGGATAAGCTTGGTTTATATAGTGCCATGCACCCGTTTCTTTCTCATCCCACTGGTTCAGGCTTGCAGGAATTGTTTCCCCCATTTGTACCCAAATATCTTCAGCCGGAATCTTACGGATCAAATCTGGTACCATTGCCAATTTGGCAAACTGGCTCGCCCCTTCAAAGCTATCCATTTTTTGTTGAATATCCTCAGGCATCGACTGGTAAGCCTTTGCTGCCAGTACATCCACTTGCGTACGAGCAGCTGTGTCTAGATTCTGATAAGCAATTTGTGCCACGGTAACATGCCCTTGATAATTCCAAGCATGGGCAACATTAGGAAGCAGAGCAAGTGAAGCTACTGCAGTTACGATAAGCGATGTATTTTTCATTGTTGCCTCATTCACACTTTCTTACAAAATTAGTGTAATTAGGCACCCCATGAACGGTAAGGTCAACCCAATATACCAATTAGGAATCTAGTTGCTTAGACAATCGATTAACTCTATACAATTTGCCTAATAATCAATCAGAAGATGACATGCTAAAGTTGAAGGGAAATAACAGGATATATAAGGAGAAAACAAAGCCCCGAGCGATACTCGAGGCTTTTTGAGTGGCATAGCTGATTATTCTTCCATCAAGTTTCTCGTTAACCTTCTTTAGGTGTAAGCATTGCTTCCATCTGTTGAGTCTTCTTGCCTATCAGGCGTTCTGATAATGCATTAACTTCAGTTAATGTCAGTGTCGACATGATTTTCTCCGGATGAATTGCCGCTTGTGGGTCGGAACCAAACAGCACATAACTACTGAGCATCAGCGCCTGTGTTTGCGGGTTAGTCTGATCCGATTTCAGATCTGCTGCCAATTGTGACTTAGCCGCCGCAAACTCCGTATCGGTAAAGCCCATCCTTGCCTTTTGCAATACCTGTTGAGTACTGCTTCGTACAGCATCTAATTTATCAGGTGCCGCATTTACAACAAATGACACCAGCGCCTCACCACTACCATCAAACCAAACCAACTGGATGTTGGGGGCATAACTCAACCCATGCTCATTACGCAGATTATCACGGTATCTCTTATCCAATAACCGATAGAACAAATTGGAGGTAAAACGATCACGAGTTGTTTTCAGCTCTCCCTGAGAAAAAAGGTTAACCTCATAATTAATCGTATTATCTACTGCTTCCATCACATTCATCGACGCAATAGAGACCTTCGGTTCAGTGCGATAATCAGTTATTGATTCTGCTGATTCAAAAGGAATACCAGCCACATAACGCCTGAGCATCCGATTAAAGTCTTCAACCTCAATATCAGCGCTGACAACCAAGGTAAAATTACGCTTTTTCTTCATCAAGATGTCAAAAATAGCCTGTACCTGACCCGATGTTACTTGCTCTAAATCATCCCCAGTTACAACCTTGCTTGAACTATCATCAGGATAAAGTGTACTGGAAACCTGACTGACAAAGTGACCAAACGGAGATAACAACCAATTATTCTGCTCAACAGTGAGTTCATGTTGTACTGCCGCAAATTGCTGTTCGTCCACTTTCGATGCTGTCATTAACTGATTTAGTACAGATAAAGCAAAAGGAAGCTCCTTTTTAGCTGTCTCACTGTATAAACCGTGTGATGTTTTCCAAAGAACGGGCTCAATATAGGTGTTATGGCGAAGCAGTAACTTATTAAATTCCGGTGCAGAAAAACCTGCCAATCCACTGCGGGCAAAGACAGGGCCTACCATTGTAGCTGCATGATACAATTCTGGTTGCAGTGCTGCTATACCACCAGATGACATCAGATACAGGTACACATTATCACCCGATTCAGGCATCTGCCTTAACCAGACTTCAACACCGTTTTCTAATGTCCAGCGGTGTGTGGTTGGTTCAATTACTTCATAAGACGTTATTTCTCCTCCTTTTTCAGGCAATGGAAAATCACCTGAAGAGGAAGCCATCAAGAGTTCTTTACCTGATGCTGAAAATTGCGTCTGAAACTGAGCAAATGTCGCTTTGGCTTTCTCTGTATTTTCTTCTCTTGTAAGCAATAAAACGGGTTTATTGTTTGCTGCACTAAGGTATTTATTGATCGCTTTATTCAGCTTTGCTTGATCAAGCTGTTTAATAAATTGCTGCAACTGGCTTCGAATCACTTCCTTCGACAGTTGTGTTTTACCTTCCATTAGAGTGTAAAGACGATCGTCAGAAAAATTGGCAGCTTTTTTGTTTAGCCACTGTGTATCTAGGCCATTAACATCATTTCGCCACGTTTCTTTAATCGTCGCTAGTTCCACATCATCAACGCCATGGTCTCGTAAGCTTGCTAATTCTTCAGCAAAAAAGTTCTGAGCTGCCAGCCGATCAGATTCTTCAAATTCAACTACAATCTCACCAATACGGCGATTGATATAAAGACTGTTATAGGCAAACGAATTGAGCAGCGGCGATTGAGCTTCTATATGCCGATCTTGTAACCTCAGCCCGATAGCCTGAATCACCGTGTCTTCAAGTAGCAAGGTCTGGTATTCAGCATCGGTCGTCACTTGTTTGTCACTCAATTCTACCAGCAAAGCTATACCAGCCTGCTGCCCTGCCGAACCAGAGATAAACAAAGGCTCTGATGTAAGATTCGCAATCCCTTCATCTTCTGACTCTGTTTTAACATCCTGAACGACGGCTTCTTCTGATGCACTAAAATGCTGTGCGATCATAGGCTCTAACTGCTTACGATCAATATCTCCGGTAATAATCAATTCTGTATTTTGAGGTAGATAATGCGCATGATAAAACGACAACAATCCATCACGATTCAGGCTATTGATGCTGTCTGTCGTGCCGAGTACATCTCTACCTTCATAGCGACTACCTTGTAGTAATGCCTCAAAAACTTTAAGATCAGCGGGCTTATCACCACGTTGGGCAAACCGAAATTCGCCTAAAACAGCCCCTTTTTCATTCTCGATAAGGCTTGGATCTAAGGTAAGCTTTCCAGTGGCAATATCACTAAGCCAAGTCATCGCACTCTCTAACCGCTCATTATTCGGTAGATCGATTTGATAAGTCGTTACATCATGTGTTGTAAATGCATTTAGGTCATTGCCAAACGACACGCCGGCATCAACAAACAAAGACTCAACATGCTTTGCACCAAAGCCCGAACTGCCAAGAAACGCCATATGCTCAAGGAAATGCGCATAACCGGCCTGCTCTGCAGTTTCATCAACGGCGCCTGCATGCACAAGCAAACGGAGCGAAACAGGCTCTCCGCTAATTGGTAGCAAGTGATATTGCATTCCGTTTTTCAATTTTCCTTGCAACCACTGGCTATCTGCCTGAAGCGATTGAGGTTCAGGCACATGCTGGCAAGCTACCAGCAACAAAGTGGCAAAAATAATTCCCCAAACTCTAACTAGTTTCTTTACTTCCATATACTGACATCCAAACTTACATACTCAACCAAACTATCATCATACAATTATCATTCATGTGAAATATATAATTATTTTCAATGATTTAAATGAGTTATCGCTCAGTAGCAGAATATAGAACCTTCTGTTCATTTATCTTGGCTGACCAACTTGTATTAGTACTGTGTCCGGTAGGGTTTAGAAAAAGCATTAAAAGACAAAATCTCTAATGTGACAATTAATTTATCGGTTGGGTGGCGTTATATACGGCGTCGCACGGTCTTGATGCAACACCGTATGGTCTATGATGTAGTAGCAGAACTTAACCTACTTGTCCGGTGAAATATTCTGATTTAAACGGAAGAAATTATCAGGGTCGTACTTGGCTTTGACCTCGGCAAGCCGTTCATAGTTGGCTCCGTATGCTCCTTGAACGCGATCTTCATCTTCACTAATGAAGTTTACGTATACACCACCAGTGGCGAAGGGTTTAGTGGCATCGTAAAACTCACGAGCCCACTCAAAGCAAGCGCCATCTTGACTCGTATTATCCCAACGTGTATGTACATTCATGATGAATTCAACGTCACGATGAGGATATGCATTCGCATCAGGTGCAACCCTATTTGTTGCCCCTCCCATTTGAGCAATGAAGATCTCTGACTGTGGCGTTGGTAATTTGGAACCATACTCCACTAACTGCTCAATCAATCCATCACTTAGCTCCGTGAAATTGTGTGATTTCCAGTAGTTCCGAGCACCGGCTGTTAATAGAGGGTCAAAAGCTTGCTGAAATCCAACAAATGGATGTGGTGCAAAGCCATCAGCAATCGCTTCGCCAAGCTGGTGTAACGGAGCCAGTGCCTGTTTGCCTGCTTCCATGTCTCCGCTGTAAAGAGCCACCAAAATCAATACTCGGGTACCGTGTACATCAGGTTTAAGAAAAGGTAATGGTGGTGCATCGCGAATAACGGCCCATACCGTCAACTCTTCAGGGCAATTCGCACAAAAGTCACGATATGCATGCAATACCGAATAAGCTTGCTCAAAAGGAAAAACAATTGGTCCAGACATCACTTCAGGGCCAACAGCATGTAGTTTAAATTCGAATGATGTGACTACACCGAAGTTGCCGCCACCACCACATGAAGCCCAAAACAAGTCAGCATGATGATTTTTATCACACCGCAGGCGTTTACCTTCAGCGGTTACCACTTCAATGGCAAGAAGGTTATCAACTGTCATACCATATGTTCGACTTAGCCAACCGAAGCCCCCGCCAAGCGTTAACCCTGCAATCCCTGTCGTAGAGTTAATACCTACAGGGACTGCCAAACCGTAAGCTTGGGTTTCATGATCGACATCGCCGAGTGTTGCGCCGGGTTCAACAACCGCAACACGCTCTTGCGGGTCGACTCGAACAGAACGCATATTACTTAAATCTATTAAAAATGCGCCGTCATACAGAGATTTACCAGCAATATTATGACCAGCACCTCGAATTGAGGTAAGTAACTGATGCTGCTTAGCAAATTGAATAGCATAGAGAACGTCTGCGGTTCCTGTACAGCGTACTATCACAGCTGGGTGACGGTCGATCATCGCATTCCATATTTGACGTACCTCATTGTAATCAGGATCACCGGGAACGATAATCTGACCTCGAACTCTTCCATGAAGCTCGCTTAATACCTCATCGTTTAGAATTTTCATTTCGCCATCAAGTGAGCGAACTTGTAATTCAGCCATAATTACTTACCCATAGTTTTTGGTGAATGCACGGTGCATACGCCAGCCTATCTAATGAGCAATCGTTGGGAGTAAACCTCAATCATTGCTTCAGGTTGATTGCTACAACAATGAGTGTAGACGAGGCTTAGATTCAATAGCACAAAACCTAATGAACAGCCATGCTTGGGAGCCGGATTCAAATACTATTACACCCAAGTCACCAATTCCATAAACGAGAAAAACCGTGGCGATATAAGGCCACGGTTTGTTGGAAGACGATCTTTATTTGGATAGATTTGCTCTATTTAGAAACCAAATTTTCCATTGTTATTTTTCCATGCATTTTTCGCTGGAATTGACTCGATAGTATCCCAGTGTTCTACAATTTTATTATTTTTAATGCGGAATAGATCATAGAAAGAAACGTGTTCGCCACCAAGGCTTCCTTCACTAATACTCAGAACGAAGTTGCCTTCACCTAATACGATATGGTTTTCTGTATAAACCATTTTAATGCCTTGCTTCGCCATCTCATCAAGTGCTTTGCCTAAGCCAGTAACACCGTCTGCTATGGCTGTATTGTGTTGAAGATAATCGGCATCACCATCATCAATAAAGCGACCTAGTTGTGCAAAATTACCTTTCATAAGAATCGTATCAACAAAGTCAGTAACGAGTGCTTTGTTCTCTTTTGTCTTATCTAAATCGCTAACCTCTGTTGGGCCATCTAACTGGGTACGATTACTTGGATTTGGGCCTATTTTTTCAGCAAGATTATCCCAGTGTTCAACAATTAAGCCATCTTTAAAACGGAATACATCAAAGCCAACTTTAGGGCCGAAGAAATTATAGTCGGTATGTGTAAATACGTAGTCACCATCAGTAAAGGCACGTTTTACATTAACCTTTGCACTGCCCTCTGGAAGCGCTTGTAGTACTGCACCAAAGCCAGCAAGACCATCTCCCACTGCTAGGTTATGTTGAATATATTTATCTGGATTTACATAACTAATCGCTTGCTGATCGCCAGTTTCAATACTGTTAAGTACAGCAACCGCTTTGTCTTTATTAGATAGGTCCATTGTATTTTCCTTCGCTGAAATCTGACTTGTGCATGCTGTACACACTAAAACTGTTGTAGCTAAAGCGGCTGATATACCTTTTTTCATAATTTTTACCTCTCGTTGGAATGAAGTAATAGTAATGATAAAAGGCAGAACTCACATGGTCAGTACAGGCGGAATAATGGTCAATGACGAACTTCAAACTGTTTCTGAAAGCGTGATGGGGTGATCAATGTATGTTTTTTAAAGTACTTTACAAAATTGCTGGCATCTTCAAAACCAAATTCATAAGCAAGCTGCTGAGTGGGCAACCCATCTAATACAAGTCGCCTTTTTGCCTCTAAAATAGTGTAAGCATCGATAAGTTGCTTAGCTGTTTGATTGGTCACTAATTTGCAGATCTGATTTAAAGTTTTATAGGTAGTGTGCAGATGATCAGCGTAATAAGTAGCATCTCGAGAGTGACGGTATTTTTTTTTGAGCAAATCAACAAAATCAGAGAACTTACTGAGTTGATCTTTGTTCAATCTATCATGATGATTTTCTGGCATCACTCGGCGCAGAATTAACGACAATGAAGAAAATAGAAACATGACAATTAAAGGGTCTGATTCCTGATGCACAAGCTCTTTACTGATTTCAGCCAATAGTTTTTCACTGCTGCTCATGGCTTCTGAGTCAGGAATAAACACGGGCTGATAAGAGTACTCTAAGTGGGTTGGCGTAAATTCTGGCAATCTCATGTTTGCAAGGGCTTGATTGATAAACTCTTGCGTAAAGAGCAGTATTTTACCTTTTGGTTTCTGGCTAAAATCAAACGCGTGAACTTGATTTTTTTGAATGAAAATAAATGCACCCGACTCATAAGGGTAGTTCACAAAATCTATTAAATGAGTGCCCTCTCCTTCTTCGATATGAATGATCTGATTGAAGTCGACGCGATGTGGCAAGGTAGGGTTATGATTAAGACTATCTTTACGTTGGTACAGTTGTTCTAAATCAATGATTTCGATTTCGCGGTTTGCCGTTTTTGTGTGGTTGAAGCCAACTTCAGGTATATTCATATTGCGAAAACCATTTATATAACATTCTGATTGTATTGGAGCCTAGATCATATCACTTAATGCTCTACCCTTGTAAAACCGTCAGAAGGGACACTACGGTGCCTAACACATTTCATATTTACGGGCTTGTGTTGCACTGCACCGCCTTAATGTTTATGTGTTACGCAGAATTACTTCATCAGAAGCAAGACCTATAATCAGCTCTCGTAACCATTTATGACTCGGATCGTTATCAAAATGGCGATGCCAAAGTAACGCATATCCACCCGGTTCGAGTTTTATTGGGAGCGGCTTAACAACGAGATTGGCATCCATTTTTAATGCTTTAACCGCAGAAAACGGATAACACATCAGTAAGTCACTCTGCTCACACAACTTCACTGCACTCTGTACATCCGACATATTGACCGCACTGTCGAGTTGCTTGCGCTCAATGTCGAGTACCTCTTTTAATAACCAACCACTAATGCCACCAATAGTGACTTCTAAGTGACGATATTTCAAAAAAGTATCAATATTCCATTCTTCTTGCAACGCAGGATGTCCTTTGCGCATCAGGCAAACCGAATAGTCCCGTACAAGCTCAGCATAATTAAGCTCATCAGGAATGCTAAGGTAATGAGACTTGGCTCGTTCGTCCCATTCAAAAATCCCAATCCCAAAATCTATTTCACGCCTCAATAACCTATTCAAACTCTCATCGCGCCATGTACGGCTATTGATACTAATACCAGGCGCTTGCTTAAGTAGGCTCGGCATAAAACGTGAATACGTTACTGTATATGCTGTTTCTACGAGGTCAAAAGTAAACGTACGCTGGCTTTTTTCTGGTTCAAACTTTGAAGGAATCGCCAGCTGATCAATCTGACGTAAAATCTCATGAATACTGGGTGCAAGAGACAACGCCTTCGGGGTAGGAAGTAACCCTTTAGACTGACGTTCAAAAAGCGGGTCATCAAAGGTTTCACGCAGTTTAGCCAATTGTTTACTAACGGCTGATTGGCTAAGGTATAAACGTGATGCCGCCGCTGTCACGCTGCGCTCTTCGAGTAAAACAGCTAATACCCGCAACAAGTTAACATCAAAGTTCTTCACGTATAACTGCCACCTAACAATGATTACAACCATTGATTGTATACCGAAGTTACATCAACATGCTCGTTTCATCGATAATTTTCAACCTCTTACAAAATGAAGTAAAGCCCTCATAGTCTTGTCTAGATAATACGATTCACACGGCGACATTTTTAAACAGACAAAAACAAGCATAGTGCTTTATTTGAATAGTCAAAATAACATCAAAAATAACTATTGATCTTGTTAATATGTTAGCCTTAATTCAATTTACAGGGTAATGAAATGAAGATTAATGAAACAGATGTACCTACCTAATCGTCGCGTAATTTGTGGAGCATTATTTCTTCTTATAAGCTCAATTGGCATATATTGGACTCATATGAGCCATGCGCTGAACGCCCAAGAACAGCACCTGTTGCTGAGCGATATCGTTAATGCACAAGCAAAAGCATTTGAACGCCGTCTATCACAATCATTATCTGCTACGCATATTTTAGCTCTGGAAGTTCAGCAACAAAATGGTCGAATCGACGATTTTGATCACTTCTCTGAAGAGGTATTGAGAACGATTGGTGGAATATCTAATCTCCAACTAGCACCAGATGGAATAATCCAAAAGATATACCCTCTTTTAGGTCATGAAAAAGCTATCGGACACAACATCCTTAAAGACGATAAACGCCGTCAGGAAGCGCTCTCTGCCATCAAGGAGCAAAAACTCACCTTGGCTGGTCCTTTCAAACTGATTCAAGGCGGGGTGGCGGTTATTGGCCGCAATCCGGTATTTATCAGAGACAGTAATAAGCAGGTATTTTGGGGCTTTACCTCTGCATTGATCTATTTAGATGATTTGTTAGCTTCAACGGAACTAGACCTCTTACAGTCCAAAGGGTATCGTTATCAACTAACTCGACAATCCCCTGATACAGGCGAGACGGAAGTGATCGCAGCCTCTAGAGAAGCTATCGTCTCTCCTCATCGTACTAGCACAATCAATGTTCCAAATGCTACTTGGAAAATAACCATAAGCCGTCCAATGGAAGGAAGCATCTGGCAGGCTGCGCTCGGTTACCTTACCAGTATTACCATCGCTCTATTTGGATCTTGGGCTATGTGGTTTGTACTTAGGCAGCCCGAAAAACTTCAGAAAATTGTTAAACAAAAAACACATGAACTGGAACAATTTGCGCTTTATGATTACTTGACAGGGCTTGCAAACAGGCGACTTTCAAATGAGCACCTAGAGCGAGTCATTCAACAAACCGAATGCTTCGGCAACTCGGCAGCTTTACTCTATTTTGACCTAGATGATTTTAAGCGCATCAACGACTCTCAGGGGCACGAGGTAGGTGATGGTGTGTTACAACAAATTTCTCATCGATTGAACTCCGTCGTAAACAAAAGTGATATCGTTGCCCGCATTGGAGGCGATGAGTTTACGGTTCTATTGTCTGCTTCCGACTCTGCCTTTGATACTGCCCGTATTGCAGAACGACTGATAAACGTTATTTCAGAGCCAATTTTCTTGAATAACAAGGAACTCTCGGTTTCTGCATCGGTTGGAATTACCATGATCCCTTCAGACGGGAATGACGTGTCCACGCTTCTAAGAAACGCGGATATGGCAATGTATTCTGCTAAGAAAAGTGGCAAACGGAATTATCATTTTTTCAATAAAACACTTCAGAAAAAAGCATTGGAAAAGGAGTCTATAGAAGAAGATTTAGACACAGCAATCAGCGAAAAACAATTTATTTTACACTACCAGCCAATCATTAATATCAACAGTAATAAGTTATGCGGTTACGAGGCCTTGATTAGGTGGAACCGTCCTAAAGAAGGACTCTTGTACCCCGAAAGATTCATTAGTATTGCGGAAGAATCCAGAAAAATTAGAGATATAGGCTATTGGGCTATTCAGGAAGTGTGTGACGTCATTAAAAGACGCCAGTTACAGGCAGAGGATCGACATCGTATATCGGTTAACTTATCGCCAAGGCAATTCAATGATCCGGATTTGTTGGAGAATATACGCAGGATTATCCTGAATGTGGGTATTGATGCACGCTCTCTTGAAATCGAAATAACAGAATCGACATTAATGGAAAATGTTGAGAGTGCAATACATACTTTACATCATTTCAAGGAGTTAGGCATTACAGTCGCCATCGACGATTTTGGTACAGGCTACTCTTCCTTGGCGATGCTAAAACGCTTACCCGTCGACAAACTCAAAATTGACCGCAGTTTTGTTAAGGATCTGAGCTCAAATAATTCTGATCAGAAAATCGTTCAAGCACTAATTTCCATGGCCCACACACTGCAAATTAGCGTAATAGCCGAAGGCATCGAGACACAGGAACAATTCAATTTACTTCAGCAATATGGTTGTGATTTCGGTCAAGGCTATTTTTTTAGTAAACCTGTACCGATTACTGAATTGACCGTGGCTATGAGCCCCGTAGTTTGACCAACGAGAAAAGAAAAAAGGACGCCACTTATTAACAATAAGCCGCGCACTTATTAAACAGTTCTATCTCATAAACAAGCTGGTACTCGATGCAAGACATTGAGATGCTAACGTTAGCTTTTACAAATAATTTAGAACTCAGACATTAGCTGTTTGTACTTCATATCGTCTTCATACATCTGATGGAAGATTTGATACTTCATATCATAGAAGCGCTTAATTCTGTCTGTTTGTGGTGTTACAGCTTTTCCAATACGACTCATTGCATTCATCGCATCTGGAATATCGGTATAAAAACCTGACGCGACTGAACCTAGCATTGCAGAGCCAAGTAATACTGCTTCGCTTTCTTCGGGTAGTAACATTAAACAGCCAGTTGCATTGGCATGCTCTTGCACAAAAATCGTATTCTTTGTTCCACCACCACACCCCATAATGGTATCAATCTCATACCCCGACTGATTCATTACTTCAATGATATGCCTTGTTCCTAACGCAATTGCCTGAATTGTTGCTAGGTACGCAAGTGCCATATCATCGAGTGTCTTCGACATTTTTAGACCAGTAATCGTACCGGTAAGGTTTGGATTAGCTCGTGGAGAACGGTTACCATGAAAATATGGCAATACATGAATATCTTTAGTTAGAAACGCAATATCTTCTTTAGTACCTGCAAGTTTCAATAAATGATCATTTAGTATTTGATAAACCGTTGATCCATCTTTTGTAGCTTGTGCTTTTAGTTGTTCATATAACGGATTCGACGTGATGATATGGTCAATTAATGCACCTGTAGCAGATTGACCTCCTTCATTTAACCAATGATTAGGGATCATTGCGCCATAATAAGCCCCCCATACACCATCAATAAAGCGGGCTGTTTTTGATGCAGCCATATGACAAGATGAGGTTCCGCCTATTAATGCCAAACGCTTATTAAAATCGGCAGTCTCGCCAGCCATACCGGCGGCTCCTAGAACACCGATACCACCAGCATGAGCATCGATAATAGACGTACCCACTGGCGTACCCCTTATTAAGCCTAAATCATCAGCTGCGTGTGCGGTTAAGCCTTGCCCTACGGGCTCACCCATTGGCTTAATAACATTACCAATAGACTTTGCACCATCAGCAAGTAAATCATCTAACCCAATGCGTTCGAAGAAGTGTGTATCCCACTTATCTTCATGACCAAGGTATGTCCATTTACACACGGTAGAACAAAGAGAGCGACTATCATCAAACGTTGCTTTCCATGTTAAAAAATCGGGTAAATCAAAAAAATACTTAGCTTGTGACCAGGTGTTTGGCATATTTTGCTTTAGCCAAAGTAACTTCGGGGTTTGCATTTCAGGGGAGATACGATTTCCCACATATGCCAATACCGGATGTTCTGTCGCATTAATACGCTCTGCTTGTGCAATGGCTCGGTGATCCATCCACATAATGATATTTTGTTCACTTCGTCCTGTTGGGCTTACTGTTAATGGTTGACCTTTCTTATCTAAAACAACTAATGAACACGTTGCATCAAAGCCAATGCCTTTTACTTGAATCGGATCAATACTCGCTTGTGAAACGGCATCTTTTACCGCCATACAAACACTTTGCCAAATATTTTCAGATGATTGTTCAACAAAATCGGCACGAGGTTTGAACATTTGTGTGTCACGCTTTGCTTCGCCGACTTTTCGACCAGAGGCATCGAAAACACCCGCTCTTGCGCTGCCACTACCAACATCAACGCCAATAAAATAAATACTCATTTTGCTCTCTCCACTAAGCTTTACGTTTTTGTAGGGTAATGAATAGAATTAAAATGCCACCCCAAAGAGCCATCGTTAAATAACTGCTGACTCCTAATAAGTTCAGACCGCTTTCTAACGTTTGCAATACAATCAATGCCAAGCCAATACCAATAATTCGACCAAAACCACCATCTGGATTAATCCCTCCTAATACCGATGCTAAGATGGCAATCAATAAATAGGATTCCCCATAGCCTGCTTTGGCCGAGTTGAATTTCGCCATCATAATAAGTGCAGCAACCCAGCAAAGAATCGATGAAATTGCATACACATAAAGAACCGCTTTTTGTGTGTTGATACCTGAGAATCGTGCTGCCTTCTCGTTCGAGCCCATTAAATAGATAGTACGACCAAGGCTGGTGTGCTCAAGTAACCCCCATAAACCAATAGCGAAAAACACGAAGAGGATAAGTGGCATTGGAATACCCAATACTGCGCCATTACCGATTACTAATAATGATTCTGGAAAGCCTGACATAACACTGCCACCAGAAATCAAAACGTTTAGGCCATTAATTAATGTCATCATTCCTAGTGTTGCTAATATTGGAGAAACCCCGACATAAGCAATTAAAGCACCGTTAAGTAAACCAATCACAACCGCTGTAACTAAACCGGCCACCAAAGCTAACAACAGTACCATTCCATTATCGGGTGCCATTGTGATAATGCTTGCCATAACTAAACTGCACGCATTGGTCGTTGCAATAATAGAGAGATTAATACCACCTGTAAGCATGCACACAGCCATGGCGAGCGCTAACATCCCCAATAATGGCATTTGTGATGACATAGACTGTAAATTAGCCACCGAGAAGAATGTGTCACCACTGGCGACAGCCATGATGGCCATAATGCTGACTAAAATCACTAATAAGTAACGAATATTTCTGTCCGTTGGCAGCTTCAATGCGTTCAATACCTGATCCATTACGCCCCCTGCAATGCTTGTTTCTTTTCGTTCAGAGCAGTCATACTGATACTGAATACAATGATGAGACCAGTGACAACCGCATGCCAATAGGAAGGAACCCCCAGCAATGTTAATCCGTTCTTCATAATGGCTAATAAAGCCACACCAAGAACAACTCCCATTAGCGTACCTTTTCCCCCAGTCATACTCGTTCCACCTAATACCACCGCGGCCAAAACCGTAAGTTCAAAGCCCATTAATGAATTCGGTGCAACTGACTGTGTAATTTGGGTTTGCACCACAGAAGCGATACCCGCTAATGCCCCCATATAGCCGTATACGAACAAATGAATGCCAAATAAATTAATACCAATTCTACTCGCGGCATCTGCATTACCACCCATCGCATAAATCTGACGACCTAAACGTGTTTTAGACATTAAAAATGACGTAAATAAGACAACAGCGACAAGCGTTATGATTGGAAGAGACAGACCGTAGTCGTATCCGTCGCTACCCACAAAGGTGAACCACTCAACCCCATCCATAAACCAATCAGGGAAACCGTATAACCAAGCACCATTGCTAAAGTAAATCAGCAATCCAAAGAATAAATTGAGTGTTGAAATCGTAATGATGATGGCAGGTACTTTCAGCTTATATACCAATACGGCATTGATAAGGCCAAGCAGCATACCTACAGCAGCAGCAATCAAAAAAGCAATAAAGAAGTTTCCACCAATAGATAATACATAGGTCGCCATAACGTACTGTGCTATTGCGGCAGTCGCTGGAAATGAAATATCAATACCGCCAGCAATCAGAACAACAAAAAGCCCACAAGCCATGATGCCTAAAATGGCAGAACTCACCGACATATCGAAAATATTGCCCAACGTTAAGAAATCTTCCGAGCTGATTCCTAATCCAACAACCATGAGACCAATAAGAGCCGCTAGATAAAATTCATGACGCTTTATTAAAGCACCCCAATGAAAACGAATATGATCACGCATTGACTGCCTCCATGATTTCTTTTTCTGAAGATGTTATTGGATGAAAGTCATGAGAGAAATACCCATCTTTCATAACAATCACACGATGGCTGTTGTAAAAAACTTCAGGAATTTCATCACTCACCATGATGATTGCCATCCCCTTTAATGCGAGATCTTTTGCTATCTGATAAATACTTTCTTTGTTCGCAATATCAACGCCCACGGTTGGAGAATCGAGAATCAACACATCTGGCTCTGCCGCAATCCACTTAGCAATAGAAATTCGCTGAGCATTACCGCCCGACAAACTGGTCACTGGTAACATGGGATCAGCAACTTTAATTGATAACGATGAAATGAGTTTTCTCACTAAACTTGTCGCTTTAACATGGTCAAGAAAACCATTCGGCTTTTTCAATCGAGACAGAACAGTCGCTGTAGTGTTGTCTTGTATGGATTGTTCCATAACTAACCCAGTACTCATCCTGTCTTCCGATACATAGCCAATGCCATGAGCAATCGCTTCTCTGTTAGAACTAAATTCAACAAGTTTGCCATTAACCTTCATTTGGCCACTATCGGGCTTCGTCATACCAAATAATGCCAAACATAACTCAGTACGACCTGAGCCTAATAACCCTGTTATAGAAACAATCTCACCAGCACGAACTTGAAGATTAATATCATTAAACTGAGCCTTTTTAGTCAGGTTAGTGACCTCTAATTTCACGTCTCCTTGCTGTTTATATTCACCTAACGGAGAATACTCAAAACGTTGCCCCGTCATTAAAAAAGCCAATTCATCACTATTCATTTCATCTGCTGGATAAGTACCAATAGTTTTGCCGTCACGAATAACCGTTATACGATCAGAAATCTCCATAACTTCATCCAGTTTGTGGCTAACAAACACAACAGTGATACCCTTGGATTTTAAATCTGCAACCACCTTAATTAAGCTATTTACTTCAGTGCGAGTCAGAGAAGCCGTCGGTTCATCCATAATGACAAGCTTGGCATCGGACGCCATTGCACGACAAATCGCGACCAACTGGCACTCTGCAATAGAAAGTTGCTCTACCCGTTTAGTTAAAGGAAGTGATACCCCCACTTTATCCATCGCAGCTTTGGCTATCGCATCTAAACGTGTTTGCTTAACTAAGCCTTTCGTCCATGCCATATGATCTTGCACTGCAATATTTTCAGCGACAGTAAGGTTAGGAAATAAAGATAAATCTTGATAGATAACCTGAATCCCATGCTCTATCGATTGCTGCGGATTCAAGCGGGAATAGGTTTTCCCATCAAGTACAATCTCTGCCCCTTTTTCAGGTGCATGTACCCCAGAGATCACTTTAAACAAGGTACTTTTTCCACAACCATTTTTCCCTGCTAAGCAATGCACTTCACCTTTATTAAAAGTTAAGTTGATGCCATCAAGGGCCTTAACGGAACCAAAATGTTTGGATACACGCTTTAAGGTAATAAATGCTTCGTTTGACATGATGGATTTCCAGCTAAAGGGCAGCATTGCACTGCCCAGAACAAAATATTAATAGTGCGATTAGAAACCAAGGTCACGAGCGTTTGACTTGTCCACAACGAGGATTTTATTAAACTTAATCACACGCTTTTCTTGATCAATCTCTGCAACACCAAGATTATCAACGGTCACACCATCAACCACTTTTTGACCGTCCAGCATTTGTTTAGCTACCGCAACCATCGCATAACCTGCATCGGCCGGATTCCATAAGAAACCTTTATCAATTTCGCCACGCATCAAGTACGGTGCCGCTTGGCTTGGCATCATAATACCAACGGTACTCATTTTGTTTTTAGCACGTTTCTTCTTAATTGCTTCACCAGCACCAATGGCACCGAGTGAGCCATAAGAAACAATACCTGTCATGTCTGGATGAGCTTTCATTAAATCATTCGTTGCAGCATACGAAGCGTCAATACTTTCTGCGACAGGCATACGACTTGTCACTTCATACATGTCTGGGTAAGCCATTTTTTGGTAATCAATCGCTAAATTTGCCCAGTTGTTATGCAGTGGAACAGTTAATGACCCAACATAAACGGCATAGCCACCTTTTTTGCCCATATTTTTCGCAAGCTCATCCATTGTCGCTTTCGCATAAGCTTGATTATCAATGGTTTCGATATCCCAGTCGGCACTGTGACCATCTGGCGATTCGTGAGTTAGTACAATAATGCCCTTCTCACGTGCTTTCTTAAATACGGGTTCTAATACCGTTACATCATTAGGAACAACAGTTATAGCATCCACTCCTTTAGCAATCAGATCTTCAATGATCTTCACCTGCTGTGCTGGATCGGGAGTAGATGGACCTAGCTGACGGGCATTAACACCAAAATCAGTAGCTGCCTGCTCAATACCCTTGTTCATTTGGTTAAACCAAGGGATACCTGATACTTTCACGACGTTCACAATTTCATAGTCTTTTGCCTGAACACCAGCAGTAGCAATAGCCAGTGTAAGAGCAGCAACTTTGAACAAGACCTTTTTCATCGTTTCAATCCTTTATTATGTGTATAGGGTATTGGAGATTCGATAAGAAGAATATGAGGCATACACCAATAACAAACTGAAAGTCGCCCTCACAATGTGACTTATGCACATTAATGTAACCATACCGAAACGTCACAGTTGAAATATTGTTAAACTGAAACCATTACGTAATTTAAGCAAATTAATTCACGCCAAACAGCACAATAAAAGATCAATTAAACACAAGGTGGCAACAATACACTTTGCGATTACCTCGACGATGAAAATTAATTGAGAGAATAGTCATTACTGACTGATAGGAATATTATGATTTATGATCTAGTTCTTATTTATTGATTAGCATTACATTGTTGCACTAAAAAAACAGAGGTTCAGCCAGAATTTAAAAACACCTCGACGAGCCACTTTTAAAATATAAGCAACTCATGATGTATTTTTATTACAAATAGCTCTTTACGAATATACGAGCACCAGCCTCATTTATGATGCTATCCCCCCTCTATATCACCAATGCATTTTGCCATTGTCATCACGTTTTTAACCTATCAAAGATACTGAATACCTTGGATATCATTGCGGTAGATAACATTTACCTATGTGATATGCATTTTTTCTATGGCTGCCCTTTATAAAAGCCATTTCACCCAATACCACCAACGGCCTATGATAAACCTAATGACGTTTAGCTTTATAAACAGACAAACATGTATCGCAGGAAGCACTCTAAGAGACCGCTTAATAAGAAGCATAAGCTGTTGATACCATCGAATTAGACCAACGTGATTTTATCGGCTCAAACCTCTTTATCCCTTTCAGGAGAAACTAAATGATTAAGAAAATATCGCTTGCCGTTTCAACCGCCTTACTATTAAGCAATACGGCAATGGCAGCAGAGAATATTGTAGTCGGTGTAGAAAAAAGCTACGTACCTTACTTCACCGAGTTGGCAGAACAATTCAACGAAGGTAAAGACTTTAAGGTTGAAGTCGCCGCGACAAGTATGTTTGACCTATTGAGTGCATTGCCAACTCAAAAAGGCAACATTGCTGATATTTTCATGATCCCTAATGACCGTATTGGTGAATTAGCTGATCAGCATTTAATTTCTTCAACCAATTTCACAGTTAACGGCTTTACCGATGCCGCAACTAACGCCGCAACGTACAACGGCAAAACGTATATGGTGCCAATGTCTACGGACACGACTCTATTTCTTTACAACAAAGATATGGTGAAAGAAGCACCAAAAACATTGAAAGAAATTCCACCTTCAGACTGGGCTGCAAAATTTACTGATTTCTATTTCACTGGTGGCCTATTCATGACCAATGGTGGTTACATTTTCAAAGACAACAACCCACAAGACATTGGTTTAAATACCGCCGATTCAATCAAAGCAGGTTTAGCGGCTCAAGGGCTATACGACAGTGGTGTTAGTCACTGGACATTAATGCAAGATGACACTGTTGCTTACGACATCATGATGAAATATTTCATGGAAGGAAAACTAAAAGCGATCATCAACGGACCGTGGGCGATTGCTGATATTGAAAAAGCTGGCATTAACGTTGGCGCAGCACCAATCCCAAGCTGGGATGGCAGCCATCCATACAAAGCCCTAACTGGGACAAAAGGGATGACAGTCAATGGTTACAGTGATAACAAAGAAGGCGCGAGTGCCTTTCTTAAATTCCTAGCTACGCCTGAAAATGCACAAAAATGGTACACCGATACACGCGAAGTTTCGCCGAGTCTGTCTGTGAGCTACAAAGAAGGGTCATTGCACAAAGCCATTTTCGATGCAACAAACATTGGTCAACCTATGCCAAGCATTCCTGAGTTCATGAAAGTGTGGGGCCCAATGAAAACAGCTCTTGCTCAAATAGCACAAGGACAAGATGTGAAAGCGGTATTAGATGCAGCGGTTGATACTATCGAAATCGATATTGAAGACATGTAATCAACGTTAATATTCCCTTTCTATGAGCCGCACGATGCCTATGACATTAAGGCATCGTGCAACACAAATAACGTGACATATCTACACAGCACTTATAAATAAGTAGGTTATTTACATGAGTCAACAATTTGTATTCTGGCTCTCTATAGTTATTCCCGGCAGTGGACATCTCCTACTCCGTCGAATGCGAGAAGCCCTATTTGGATTTTCGATACTGGCTTTAGAGATATTGGTATTTATTCAATTCACCCTTCCGAACTTCCGCCTATTAGCTGTCGAGCAACCTAATGGAAAAATCACCATTGGTGCTGAGCGTTTTGTTGATGATTCTTTTCTGATCATGGTCGGTTCAACCGTTGGCGCCATGATGATTCTGGTTTTTTTAGCCCTTCACTACGCGTTTGCTCGTGATGCTAAAGATGTAAAGCGCCAAATAGAAGAAACTGGTTTTGCCATTACGTTTACCGAGAAAGTTCGTGGCCTATCACACGAAATAGTTCCAAACCTAATCACTGCACCTAAATTTATTTTATTGTTTATTTTTGCTCTTTTACCTGCAATTGTCTCTATTATCGTTGCATTTACTAACTTCAAACGCCCTGTACTTCCGCCTGCATTCCTTATTGAATGGAAAGGCTTTACCAACTTCGAACGTTTATTTACCAACGAACGCACCGCAGCTGCATTTCAAGAAACACTCACTTGGACGTTAACATGGACATTTTGTGCCTCAGCACTGACCATTGTTTTAGGCACTGTACTGGCGGTTGTAGCAAACAATAAACACATCAGAGGAAAGAAATTCTTCCGTACCGTGTACATCTTGCCTTGGGCCGTTCCTGCTTTCTTAACCATTTTAGTCTTCCAACTTTTCTTCTCGAAAATTGGCGGAATGAACACCATGGTTATCCCATTTTTCACGGGGAATGAATACGATGTCAGTACCGCAATTGGCTTCTTCCTTAATGCCGATTACGCCAAGATAACGATCATTTTAATACAAGCATGGCTTGGGTTTCCTTACGTCTTTATTTTAGTGACTGGCGTATTACAAACCATTCCAGACGATCTTTATGAAGCCAGTGCCATTGATGGCGGTAATGCATGGACAAACTTCTTCGATATCACTTTGCCCTTAATATTGATCAGTGTCGCTCCCGTGTTTATTACTCAATTTACCTTCAACTTTAATAACGTCACCATCGTTTATATGCTGGGTGAAGCAACGGTACAAACCGTGGGGTCGATTTATAAACCACTCGATACCATTTCATCGCTTGGTTTCCGTTTAATGATGGACGCCAAATACAACGAAGCCGCTGTGTATACCTTAATCACCAGTACCATTGTCGGTGCGGTTGTCTTGTATTCATGGTTAAAAGCCGGTGCCTTTAAAAATGAGGAGGTTATGTAATGGACAACGCTATCCGTTTAGAGCGCCCAGTCAAAGCCAAACGCCTAAATCGTCATTTCATCACCAAAAATATAGGACTGATTTTTAGTTACGCGTTTCTTATTTCAATGGTGGTCGTGATTGTTTATCCGATACTGGTCACTCTTATGAGCGCGTTTAATGTGAGTAATTCACTGTATTCAACCTCATTTTTCCCAGAGAATTTCAGTTTAACGGAAAACTTTGTTCAATTGTTTACTGAAACACCTTATTTAAGTTGGTATCGAAATACCTTCCTTGTGTCGGTTATCACCATGGTGCTCTCTACCTTTATTGTTACGATTGCTGGCTTTGTTTATTCCCGTTATCGTTATCAATCACGAAAAAGTGCGTTGATATCGCTGTTAATCATTCAGATCATCCCATCTGGCAGTGGCTTAATTGCTCTGTACGCAATTGCAAACTCTATCGGCATTTACAGCTCTTCAAATGCCACGCTTTATACGTATATCTATATGATCCTCATCTACACCACAGGTGGCATCACAATGAATACGATTTTAATGAAGGGGTATTACGATTCGATCCCTCGTGCGTTAGACGAGTCAGCGAAAATTGATGGTGCAACCCAAATGCAGGTCTTTAGAGAGATATTACTGCCGTTGGTTAAGCCAATGATCATGGTTATCGCCATCTTCTGTTTCTTAGGTCCTATTGGCGACATCATCATGCCAAAATTCCTTATCGCCAGTATGAATTCAGAAGCGAAAACACTGGCCGTAGGCCTAATGGGACTCATCAACAACATCAAAGAGTCTAGCTATAACGTATTCGCAGCAGGAGCGGTCTTAGCAGCAATTCCACCTGTCATTGTGTTCTATAAATTTCAAGATTATATCGTGGGCGGCTTAACGTCTGGTGGAGTAAAAGGCTAATGAGCAAGATTTCATTAAGAAACATCAATAAAAAATACCCAAATTCGGATACGTGCTCGGTACGTGATTTCAATTTAGACATTGAAGAAGGTGAATTTATTGTCCTTGTCGGCCCTTCCGGCTGTGGCAAATCCACCACTTTGCGCATGATTGCCGGGTTAGAAGACATCACCGATGGCGAGTTCCTTATTGATGGCGAAGTCGTGAATGACGTCAGTTCAAAAGATCGTGATATTGCGATGGTTTTCCAGAGCTATGCCCTTTACCCACACATGTCAGTTCGTGACAACATTGGTTATGGCTTAAAGCTGCGTAATTACCCAAGCGGTGAGATTAAAGCGTCGGTTGATAATATCTCTGAAGATCTTTTCTTAACCGAATACCTTGAGCGTAAACCAAAAGAGCTTTCTGGTGGGCAGCGTCAACGTGTTGCTCTTGGCCGTGCCATGGTTCGTACGCCAAAGCTGTATTTAATGGATGAACCACTAAGTAACTTGGATGCAAAATTACGTACTACAACGCGAACTGAAATTTCTCGCATGCACAGAGATAAAGGCGCAATCACCATTTACGTAACGCATGACCAAGTCGAAGCAATGACGATGGCAGATCGCATCGTATTAATGTCGATGGGTAAAATTCAACAAATTGGCTCTCCAAAAGAGCTATTTACCAACCCTAAAAACTGCTTTGTGGCGACTTTCATGGGCATGCCATCAATGAACTTGATTGAAGGAACATACGAAGGCGGTCAGTTCATGTGTCACTCTTTCACTATTACCTTAAATGAGAGTGACCAAAAAATCCTCAATAACGCTGGTTACAATGGTAAACCCATCACGTTAGGTGCGCGTTCTAGTGCCATTCGCTCAGGTAAAAAATATCGCGATGCTTTCCCTGATTGCTGCTTTGAAACCACAGCAATGAATAGTGAATACTTAGGCGATGCCATTAATGTATTTTTCAATGCCTCACCAATGAACCTATTTGTTGGCACATTGGGCACAGGCGAACCCGATGTGGCTATTGATGAAAAGATCACCTTAGTTATCGACAATACCAAGCTGCACTTTTTTGATACCAAAACCGAAGAATCAATCAAGTATTCAATAAAATCGGCTGAGTTCAAAAAATAATTACATTTTAAACATACCTTAAATAAGGTACTTCACTGCCCTCTTACGGTAAGGGGGTAATGAAGAGCACAATCTATTCCAGACAGTTCATGGAAAGGAGTCACACTTTGAATTTTCGCGGCCAACTTCAACGCATTCACGACTATATGTTTCATATTGCCGTCGCTGTCGTCATTTTCATCACTGGATTTATCATTGCGTACAGCACCCTTCCCAAGCCATCTTTTGAGTATTCAACGTTTACTGAGCAACAAAGTAACTTTAAGCAATGCGTAAATAATGATGAGCTATTTCTCTTGGCACAACAATTTGAGAGACGCTATTTAACGCTGCCGTTAGCAGAAATTAATACCGAATACAAAACGCTGCGTGATCAGATCCCAAGTGATTGTGGATCATTTCATGTCGAGAGCAGTTATGAGCAACTGCAAGAGATGGCAATTCCTGTATTAGCCGAAGCTCAACGCTTTTATGGTTCTAAAGACGTAAAGGCGGTGAATGCTGTCTACACCACACCATCGCAATACAACGCACTGCTTAAACAACCTCAGCCGTATCTCTTTTTTATCTCAGATAACAAGCAAGAACGTATTGTGGCAATTAAGGTAATGCCAACCAAAGACGCCTTTGAAATCACCCCGCTTTGGGGATACGAAGAGAGCCAAGATCTCGCGTATACACAAGGTGAAGTGCAAAAACTCTTACTCGTTTATAACGAAATTAAAAGCTAGAAATCAGCTATCGAAACTTGAAATATTACGAAGAGACGCTTCACTTACGAATTCGTACCGCAAAGGGTGAAGTTGCTAATAACAGCGAGAATCCCGTTGAAGTGAAGCTTCCTCGTTTACTTTCTGACCATAATGTCATTGATATTTATCACGAAACGCCTTACCAGTTAACAAAAACACTAAAATTGGCACCATTTGGCTTCGCTATGTATCAAAATTGATAGATAAATAGATATATACAAATAAGCGTCATAAAATAGCTCTTTCGGTAAAAGCAAAGAGCTATTATGTTTAAGTTAATGATCCAATTCATTCAAGTAGCTAAGACTCAGAACGTCACCCAAGCCGCTAACAACCTCTGCCTAAGTCAGCCGACGTTAAGCCATAACATGCAGAAGTTAGAAGAAAAACTTGGCAGTAAACTGTTTAATCGTCATTCCAAAGGGATCACGCTTACATCAAGCGGTGAACTACTTTATGAACAAGCAAAAATGATGCAGAATCTGTACGAAAATACCCTCAATAAATTAGAAAAAAATAAACTGAGGCATCAAACTGAACTTAAAATTGGCTGTGGTGATGCCTGGTGGCACCTGTTTATTCGAGACAGCGTTCAAGACTTTCGAGATACCTATCCTCACAGTAATATATCCATCGATGTTGGCAATCACTTACAGCTGATGAATTTATTATTAAGTGATGAAATTAGCATCTTTGTTGGGCATGAGATACTCGGACTAGCGCAATACGAAGGCATACAGTTTCATCCTCTATTTAGCAGTTGCGAAGAAGTCTATGTCAGAAAAGGTCATCCTCTACTTGAGATCACTTGCAGTAATGAAGATATCGCACGCTTTCCTTCTGTCGATTTAGGCGCGTCTAAAAAACGTTTTTCACACTTAGTTCAACAGCAAAACGAAGAATTAACGTCTTTTCAAAAACGTCACTATTTGCAAGAAAAGGTTATCTATAATACCAACTCACTATTAACCGCAATTGATTTATTACAAAACAGCGATGCAATTTTACCTTACCCAATAGGAATGAGATCTTACTTTAGTACCTTTGATATTGTGCCGCTTCAAATGCAAGAATGTTTTAGTAAGGCAACTATTGGAGCATACCTACATAAAGATGGATTAGAAAATAAACAAAGTATTGCACTATTAGAGCAATTTAAAAACCTCATTAAAAACAATCCGTATATCAATGGCGATATAAATTAAGTAGATAATAAAAAGCTAGTTCACTCTATTTAAGCTTAGAAGGGATAACCAGCCTCTTTTACAAGGCTGGTAACTGCGGACTAACTACCTTGATTAAAATGCCGAAGGATAGCGGTTACTTCAGTGATCCTTCGGATAAAACTACTTTTTGATGCCCGTTCGAATTCAGTATGGTCCCCATCACCATAAGGGCCAAAACCATCAAGAGTGGGTAAACCAGCCCCAGAGGTGACATTGGCATCACTCACCCCGCCTCGTTGTTCAGTTTTTAAAGGGTAACCAACAATTTTCCCTAATAGGTCAAGAAGTTGCTGCTGTTCAGGCGAAGGAGTCATAACATCACGTTGCAAACCACCACTCAGCTTGGCTGTCACCTCTTCTATCCCATGATTTTCAACCATGAAAGGAATGGCACTTAACACTCGTTGCTGCTCAATCGCTTGGGTAAATCTAGCTTCAACCATTAACGTGGCCTTGGGGGAAATGGTATTGGTGCTAATTCCCCCATTTATTTTTCCTACATTAACTGTGGTGCCTTCAGAAATATTACTCAGATCAGTCAATAAAATGAGAAGTTTTGCTGCGGCAAGGTTAGCATCTCGGCCTTGAAGGTAATTATTACCAGCATGAGCCGCGACACCTTGAAGCTCAATGCAATAAGTCGCAACACCTTTACGCCCATTCACCACTTCATGATCTGCCCCTGCCGCTTCAAAATCTAAACACGCTTGATAGTTTTTGGCTAACTGGCGAGTAATAAGCTTGCTGTCATCACTACCCGTTTCTTCATCACTGACCATTAAGAAGTCGATATTACGGATTTCACCACACTCTCTTTTTATATTACGTAGCGCACTGAGAGCAACAAAATTGCCGCCTTTCATATCGCAGGTTCCAGGGCCATAGATCCAGTATTCATCTTCCCTAAACCCTTCAAATATCCCTGGTGGGAATACCGTATCTAAATGCCCCATAAGAAGCAGCCGAGGTTGGTCTTTTTCTGTTGAGCTACAAAATAACAAATGGTTCCCAACCTCTTTTCGCTCAAAGACTTCACATTCAAAGCCAAGCATTTTCATCCACACTTTCATCTTTTCACCGTGACAATCAACGCCACTTTTATTGTTTGTCCAAGAGTTTATTTCAACAATTTCTTTCAAATCAGTGAAATCAATACAGTCCATAATTTGATTCCTTGCACAGCTTTAGTAATTCGCTGCATCGTTAATTAGAATTTTCAACTTAGCTCACTGTTACAATCAATATGCAACAATATGATGTGAACATATATTACTATTGTGTCCGTTTTACTAACAATGCCTGAACGGCATATTTTTGATCTAGTCGTAATAAGGAGTTACTCATGGCGAAACATCGGATCGGTTTGTGGATGTATGAAAACTGTGGAGGACAAGATATTGAGCGTAAAATCGTTGCGCAGCTAAAAGATAGAGAGATTGATGCAATTGGCGGACTAAACTTGGCGCATGCCTCTGCATATGACAGCAGTATTTTTTGTAATGGTCATATGTTAGATGAACTCGATCTGTTCTTTTCGTATAACGCAGGGCAGCAATCACCGTTTCAGGTCTATCTGTATCAGACACTCAACACCATGATGCCAATGATCAATAACTATGATTCATTCGCTCTGACGGAAGATAAGTTCCGAACTGCACACCGACTCAAGAAAAATAATATCCCAACCACCGATTATATTGTTTGCAGTAAGAACAATATTGAACAGCTCAAAGAACACATGCGTTTTTGGCAAGGAAAAGCCATTTGTAAGCCTGTTGACGGCTGGGGAGGCAACGGCATTATTAAATTAGAACACGAACGCGACCTTGACCTGCTAATGCCCTATATTACCCAGCAGCATGCACCGCAATTCTATTTAGAACGAGTGATCGAAAACGATTTTACCGATTACCGAGTAGATATCGTGGATAACAAATTTGTTGCCTGTTATGGCCGAAAAGCCGCACCCGGTAGTTGGAAAACCAATGTGACTAGCGGTGGTAGTGTAATAATGCGCGAACCTGTACCAGAAGTGGTTGAGCTTGCATTAAAAGCCGCAAAGGTTACAGGACTAGAAGTGGCTGGTGTCGACATCATTTATGATATTGAGCATCAGCAATATGTGGTCATTGAAGTGAATGGCATACCTGCTTTTGCCACCCCAGAACAAGAAAAATACGGGCTAAATTTTAACAACACTAAAATTCAATATTTGGTTGATCTCATCGACCGAACAGTAAACAAAAGCAATCAGCCAACGACTCTTTCTCCTGATATTGCCCTCTCCTTTCATGAGCCTGTTATGAATCCATCCCTCCACACTGAGGTACCTTCCGTATGATTTCTGTAAATACTTCCAATATTAAAAGCAGTACTAAAAGCTGCCCTAAAATTGGCTTACTGTACCTTGACCATGTCTTACGTTTTTTCAATTGTTCTAACTTTAAGGGCTGGCCAGAAAAAATTGAACAGGTGGTATATCACTGGGGTAATGATAAACAGCGTTTTATCAATGAGGTAAAGCGCAAAAAAATTGAGGTATTAATTGGCAATATTCCGGCAACGGCATACGAAACATTCCGCGCTATCGCCCGTGAATTACCGAATGTTCGGTTTATCCCTTCTCTTGATACTCAGTTCAGTAATAAATCAAAAGAAAACGTCACACACTTTTGTGAAAAATATCAGTTGCCCGTTCCGCTTACTAAGATTTTTTATCAAGTAGATGAAGCCTTGGAATACCTAACACATACTGATTATCCAAAAATTGTTAAACGTTCTTATGGTCCATCCAACTATGGCGGTTATTTTGTCCATAAAGTAGATACAGCCGAAGAAGCGTTACGACTATTTTCAGAAAAGCGATATTACCCTGCTTATATTCAAGATTTTGTTCCGATGAAAGCCGATATTCGTGTAATGCTAGTCGGACACCAACCAATGTGCGCATTTTGGCGCCGTCCTCCTGAAGGTGAATGGCTTACCAACACCAGTCAGGGAGGTAGCATGGACTATCAAGATATCCCTGAAGAAGTACTTGAAATAGCAGTAAAAGCATCGAAAGCGGCCAATGCTGAATACTGGGCTTGTGATATTGCCGTCAGTACAGAAGATGAATATACCATTTTGGAATGCGCGACAGCTTTCGCTGCTTTTCCCTATATCCGAGACTGGATTGGCCAATATTTAATGTGGTTATTAAATCCTCAAAAATTCACCAAGCCTCATATTGTTCATAAAAACTGGGAAGAGCTAGGAAAAATTGACTCATCATTATTGCGAACCATGCGTCACATTACATTTGGTCAGCCAGATTTCTCGACAGATACTGGCGAGTATGCGCCAACAGATGAGCACTACCGTCTATTGCAAACGCACTATCAGCCAATTGAAGAGTGGCCAAGCGAAGCATGGAACTTTCAAGATATGCACAACAGTCTGGTCATTGAATCTAAAACATCGAGCGGTGTTTTAGAACAATTAAGCACTGAACCTGTATTAGATTGTACTATTGAAGAAATGGATAGTGGTATTGAGGAACATAGTGTTGTTAATGTCTCGGCACAGCAAGCCTGCTTACATCCTGATGACATAAGTAGCCCTGATATTGATTGCTCTAATGTAGATTGCTCTAATATAACGACAGATAGAGACGACTCTTCTGTAAAGGAAATACCTTCAATCACTCACGACCAATTAGTAACATTCTTCTTGGGCGTAAAAGGAATTGGGCAAACACTAGCCAACGAGATTGTTGATACGCTTAGTGTTGAAGGCACGTTACACGCTTTAAACAATGCCCCACAGCAACTCACAACGTTTCGAAATTTAAAGCAGAAAAAGCTGAAAACAATCCTTGCCGACTGGCACGCGTATGTTAGGGGTTAAGAATGAAAAAACGATATCTTTCTTACCAAGATACTATCGACTTCTTAACAGAAGCGATGGCTAAATATCCTGATTTGATCCGGCTACAGAATATAGGTGACACCCATGAAGGGCGCCCTATTATGATGGTGACTATATCGCAAGATGTAGCCTATGCCGATCTTAAACCAGCCTTATTGTATACAGGTACGATACATGCCAGAGAATGGATAGGTATCGAGCTAGCGGTTAATTTTATTCAATATTTATTGGATAACTACCCGAGTAACCCCGAGGTTGTTGAAGCCCTGACGCGCAACACCTTATATATCGTGCCTTGCCTGAACCCAGATGGTTTCGAGTATTCCCGTAATCACTTTTCGTTTTGGCGCAAGAACCGACGAGATAATGGTGATGGAACCTTTGGGGTCGATCTAAATCGTAATTTCGGTATTAACTTCCGTCAATCGACAAACACCCAGTCGAATATTTACGGAGGACCAGCTGCATTTTCCGAACCAGAGACGCAAGCGATTAAGCAGTTTGTCGAGCTACATAACAATATAAAAATTGCACTTGATTATCACTCTCAGGGCAATGTATTTTTTCCTGCTCATAAATTTAATCATGAAGCCGAAATTGAAGGTACGGATCTTAATATTTTGTGCGCCAACATGGCGAAAGAAATACATAAAGTGACTCGTCGTCAGTATGGTATTCACCGAGGAAAGCCACCTGCAAACCTGATCCATGGTAGTGGCCGTGAGTACTATTATGACCGAGGAATTTTATCAACCGTCGTCGAGGTAGGCAGTCGAAATATTCCTGATTACCTGATCAATATGTCACAAAGTGTTGATGAAAATATTCCGGCATTACTGTATGCACTTGGTACTGCCATAAACTATTCAGATTTAGCACCTAAACGCCCAGAAAATTTCACGGTGCGTGACATATCAGCTAACCATGCAGAGCTAGTCTGGGATCATAACCCTGAAGATGACGGCTGTTATTATCAGGTTTACCGTAATGAAGCCCCCAAAGACCCCTGCACACGTGACAACCTTATAGCCATTACATCACAAAGTGAATATACCGATAAGCAACTTAAATCTGGGCATCGTTACTATTACAACTTACGAAAAGTTAACCGCGTCAACCGGGTAAAATCACCGTTTGCGCCTGAAGTAAAAATAAAAACGAACCTTGAAAAAGATGAGTTTTCATTCACCTTATTTCCAACGCCCGAAAAAATAGGCTACACCGGAGAGTTTCTTGCCACACAAAATGCAGAGCACTTTGGTAATAACTCCTTATTTATAGGCGTAAATAAAACCAAAGGGATCTGCTACGGTGTTATTGACTATGATATGAGCCGGATCCCTACCGATGCACAGATCAAAGACGCCGCGTTCTCTTTGTACCCGATGAATCGAGTTGGCGCCAAAATAGAGAATTATGGCGAATGGTCGGTATCCATTCTAGATCCTGATGATATTTCTGATATAACTGATTTCGAACAAATCCATAACGCAGTAGCATTACAAACATTAGGCGATGCAATTGATTCAGATCAGCTCACCCAAGGCATCTGGAAAAATTGGCGTTTCAGTGCCCTAGAAAAACAACTTATTCAAGATCAGTTAGATAAAGGGCGTTTGTTATTACGGTTACAAGGCCCAGATAACTTACCGCAAGGCCACGATTCGCAAATGATGCAATTCGATATCGGCTATGGTCGTTTTGGCGGTGGTATCCATTATCGACCAAACCTCGATCTCATCTATCACCGCCGCCCTAATGCATTAACCTGTAATGCCACTGTGTGCCACACCGTAAGCCATATAGGGGTTACTCAAGGAGAGTTACAGAGTGGGTTTGATGCCGATGGTCAGCGAATATTTGGTCATGTAGAATTCATGCTACCACAGCTATCAGAACGTACAGATATTGTAATCACTGATGCGTATTTTGTATTAGAGAGCGAAGCTACAAACGGTATTTCACAGCCAATACGATTTACCGTTGGGATGGTTGATAATGACAAGCTCAACTACAACAGCATAAAGTGCAGCGAATTAATCGAATTTCTTGGCTACGAAGTCAGTAGTCACGAACTGGTTAAAACACCAAAACAAACCTTTATGTTTGATAGTTCAGCCCGTCAGCATTTAGAAGATCTGCATGATTCAGGGAAACCCATCAATTTAATCATTCGAGCAACCTCAGCCTCTCGTCAACAAGACGCTATTGTGCAATGGAAAACACTCTCAGCTGATGAGACCACCGTTTACCCACAACTAGTTGTGGAATATATTGAGCGACACAAACAGCCAATGGATTCTCCTGAAAACTTTCAGGCCTCATTAGAAGACGGCTTGGTTAGGTTAACGTGGGATAACCCTGATAGTGAAGACTGGGTAGGCACATATGTGGTGCGAAATAGCTTCCACCCACCCCGTTCTCCCTTTGATGGCGTAAAGTTGTATGCGGGTAAAGATGGGTATACGTTAGACCGTTTTGGCAATACGAATATTCCCAAATATTATTCCGTATTTAGCTACGATAATGTACCTAACTATTCTATACCCGCCACCTTGAAATTCAGTACTGACGAGGTTACTCCCGTTATTTACGACGAATTTGAAGCACAAGACGAGATGGAACAACGTTATCGAGAAGGTGACTAATTACTCCCTAAGCCTAAGAACCCTAAATCTAATGTTATAAAAATCACTGGCACTGACGTTATATAAACTAAAGCGCAATGTAAACTAGACCGTAATAAGTGCCAGTGATTTAATTCAATATTGAAATACCGCTGAATGTGGTTACAAAGAATTACTGGCGTAAAAGAGAAATATTATACAAATGTTTACACAGAGGTTACAAACCACCGAATAAAAGCGTTAAGATTGCTATTATTTGCTGCCATTATTCACACTATGAATCGCTTTCAACTTATGGGTTTACTGGTTGTCTTTTGTATCAACGCTTCATCAGCTGTTGCTCAAGATAATACAACAAACCTTCAAACGTTATGGCAACAATTTTATCAGCAAGCAGGCTTGCTCTCACCAGAACAAAACCTTAGCCAAGCCGACATTAACCGCTACCCTAAATCACTACTTCTCAGCAGCAGTCAGTACCCTATTTTCAGCCAATTCCACTGGCAGGAAATACAGCTTCTGTGGCAAATAGGTGATCAATGCCAACAAGATCGATCCTTAGCTACTAAACCAGATCGTAAAGAGATTAGGCTACAAGATGCTATCGAATTTGAACTAGCGCGTTGCCAAAAAAAGCCACTCACAACTAGTTGGTTTGATGAGAAAGCCTTGCTTCACCCAGCTGGCGGCAGTTACGCAGACCGCTACCTAGCCTCGCTTGATAAACCGCATCGTGAACTTTTTTTAACTCAGCATCGCAGGCAATTAACGCTCGCTAACCAAGAGCATCCGTTGCACGCTTTACTTTCAGAGCTTTCTCCTCAAGGAGTCGATGCGTTGTTATCAGGCTATCGAGCTTACATTACCGAACAGAGCACACTGTGGTTAAACAATGACTCGGGGTGGAAAGCCATCGACGCCAATCAATGGCAGCCTCTTGCACATTCGATGAAATTAGCGATAGCAGACAACACAGCCGCAATTTGTTCATTTCGGTACAGCAACATTTGTTTAAATGTCGCGACACCAGCGCCTCAACTAACTCGTTGGATCTTGGCCTTTTTAGCTTTAGCTATTGCATTTTTGATAACACGTAACCTTTACCAACGACGACAAAATGCAAAAGAACGACAATTTATCCTCCAGCTTCTAACACACGAGCTAAGAACACCAATTACCAGTTTAGGTTTTACCGTAGAGATGTTTCGCGATCAATTTGATGAGTTAAGTGACAACACACAACAAACGGTTTGGCGCTTAATGGCAGACCACCAAAGGCTGGCTCAATTAGCAGAAACCAGTAAGGGCTATTTGAGTTCTCAACCTGAAGATCAATTTCAACATCAAAGCGCTTATCTCTCTGACTGGTTAGATCACTATTTAGAAAAATATTCACTGGATTACACATTGAACGAAGATCGAGAATTAAACCTACCCTACTATTGGCTTGGGATCTGTCTCGAGAACCTGATAAAAAATGCTCAGCAACATGGTAAAGGTAACGTCGCTATCGATATTCATGTTGATCAAGTACTGCGAATTCAAGTGTCTGATCAGGGTGAATTCCCGAGTATCGCTCAACGCTGGTTAACACTTGTTAGCCCTTCAAAGAGTCAAACCAATATGGGGATCGGTCTCGTTATCGTCTCTCGCCTTATGAAGCAAATGGGTGGCAAGCTTATCTGCCAACGTAAACCAACACGTTGTATTTTGGAATTACCATTATGAACCAAATTTTATTAATTGAAGACGATAAGCTACTTGGTGAAGGGTTAAGTGAATATCTTATACAACAAGGTTTTTCCTGCAAATGGCTCACTAACATCAAAAATATTGAGACACACTGGTATCGTGCTGATCTGGTTATCCTTGATCGTCAACTAGCTGAAGGCGACAGCATTACACTTTTACCACAATGGCTTATGCTAAAGGCACTGCCTGTAATCATCCTGACCGCAAAAATCGAGGTCGAACAGCGTATTGAAGGATTAATGGCTGGTGCCAAAGACTATATGGTGAAGCCCTTTTCTCATCAGGAATTATTGGCGCGTATTTGTGCCCAGCTTCGTCCACTCGGTGATAGCTCTGTTCGCTATCAACAAATAGAGATTGATGTATCTAATAGAGCGTTAACCGACAATGGTTCTGCTGTCGAACTCAAACCAAAAGAGTTTCAATTGCTACTGATGTTGATTCAAAACCAAGGGCGCGTTTTCCATCGAGAAGAGCTACTGAATAAAATTTGGGGGTATCAAGCCTTCCCAACAACCAGAACAGTAGATAATCATGTATTACGCATTCGTCAAAAGTTACCGAGTATTCATATAGAAACGTTACGCGGGGTTGGCTATCGCTTGGTGAAAGCGCATGAATAAACTGGTTTCATTACTTCTGAGCGGTCTATTTATTAGCCCAATCACTCACGCCAAAGCTGATAACTGGTTTCCTGATACCCCACTGCAATCAAGCTATTCAGCTTTATCTGCAGATCAAACCTTGCTTGCTTGGCAAGAACTTCAACTCAGCTTGAGCCAAAATCAGATCAGTGAGCACTATTGGCAACCGATCAAAGACGCGGTATTGAGTAAAACACAATGTGGAAAGCAACTGATTAGCTCAGTGAGTTTACCTGCCAACATCAATATCTCTTTTATCAATAAAAATAGTGTGAACAATCAGGGTTATCAGATCAAAATATCGACCGAGCAAGTCACGCAACCTCTTATTTTAATGTTATTTGACGAAAATAATACGCGACTTGTCACTGCCGATATTCCCCAGCCAACTAAAGAATATATTGAGTTTGAAAGTAACGATTTATTAAGCGCACCAAAGGCAGGAATATACCAACTATCGATTAATGACATTCGCTATCCGCTAGTCATTTCTTCTTTCACAAACACTACATGGGTTCAGCAGAGTACAGATCAAACATCAAAATCATTCATTGTCACACCACCAGAAAATAAAATAGCTTGTGCACCAGCCGTGATGAATTGGCAATGGTTTGATGAACAATACAACCAGATAGGTAAGTATATTTCAATGCAGCTAGCACCTGTTATGCCAATTACATCAGCCGCAACTGATAGCAATTTACAATATGCAGCAAAACGCCCAGCAACCACTCCTAGCAACGCGACATGGCTAAGTGCGGTAGTCAGCCAATTTGAATACCAAGGCGAAGTGAAAGTGGAATATGTCCAGCGCTTTAGTTTGCCTATTTCGACAATAGAGACATATAGGTGACAAAACGACATTGGATTTGCTCTGTAATAAGCGTAAATCCAAACGGAATAATCACCATGAAAAAACCAACGTTTTTATTTACATTATTAGCAAGTGTTATCAGTTTCTCAGTCCACAGTGCAGACATACAACTTAACCAAAACAATCAGCAAATCTCTATCGATCCTGATAATTTGCAGATTAACTGGCACAAACAAAATCACAACCTCTCAATAAACCAAGCCGCACTGGCGATTAACGATAAACCACAACACGCGATTCAGCTTGTGCAATCCAGCGACAATCAGGCTCGCTGGATACTTAAACCCAGTAACATTGAGGTAGCAGCAACATTTGATGAAAGCTTAAATCTGGCTTTTACGGTTAACGAGAAAACAATCATCAAACGAAATCAGCCAATCAAACTAACGTGGTTTGATTTAGCAGAGCAAGCCACGCAAACTTTACTAATCCCTTTCAACGAAGGCATGCGTATTCCAACTGATAACAAAACATGGATAAAATACTTAAGCGCTGAATACTCAGGATCTAACACCACACAAGATCTTAAAATGCCGTTTTGGACCACAGAGCAAAATGGCCAGTTTGTCAGTTACCAATTCGTAACAGCTACAAACAACACACTGCATTTCACCCCATCTAAGCAAGCAGGCAATATATTATTAGACATGCAAGCAACGCATGACTTCACGCCCCTTAATCGCTCACAAGCCTTTAATGTACAAATATCCCTTGGTGATGAACCATTAGCGGGCGCAAAACAATACCGAAAGTGGCGTATTAACCATCAGCAAGCTCGGCCCCTTTCAACAAAACGTATTGATAATCCTGAATTGAAAAAATTAATTGGAGCGAGTCATGTCTATTTGTTTGGTCGTGACGTGCTTGCCGTTGAAGATGTTCTGGACTGGTGGGGACTAAAAGATTGGTACTTTAATCAACCGCAATTTACACCGTCTAAAGAATCGATGAAAGAGCTCAAATCGCTTCATCAAGGTCAAGATTGGCTTAGTAAATACCATAAACGTTTACTGGTTGAGAGCATAAACCAGTCAATCAATAATACCATGCCAGCCCTTGACCATCCGCTGGGTAACAACGGTATTAAGGAACAGTACCAAGCCGCTCAGCAACGTAAAGCTTGGCTAGCAATACAGGCGAGGAGCTATTTGATATCTCCCGACCGCTGGGGACAGGCTATTTCAAAAGATATGATCACGAACCTGCAAAAAGTTGGCTTAAAGAAACTTTGGCTTGGCTTAGATAATTGGATGCCTGCGTTTTATCAACCCGAAGTCGTGGAGCAAGCAAAAAAAGCCGGGTATCTCGTGGGGGTTTATGATTCCTACAATACTGCAATTGCCCCTGGGGTAAATGACGCTTGGCTTACAGCACAACTACCACAAGCAATGCACGAAGACTGTGCGATAGAAAAAGCCAACGGCGATCAACAAAAAGGATTTCGTGGCAATGGTGTATATCTGAATCCAAGTTGTCACCTAGATTACGTAGAAAATCGCATAAAAGACGTAATTAATTACGGGCGCTTTAACAGTATATTTCTAGATGTCGATGCTACAGCGATGGCACGTGAAGATTACAGTGACTCAAGTGGTGGGATGAATCAGACAGATATGCTCGCTGCGTTTAACGCACGTATGCAGTGGATCGCTACAGATCAGCGTGTACTATTAGGATCAGAAGATGGCAACGCTTTAACCACTCAGGGAATAGCCTTTGCACATGGTATGGAAACTGTGGGATTTGGTTGGACAGATCCCGATATGAAGAGTAATCGTCAGTCTCCCTATTATTTAGGTGCTTGGTACCCTGATCAGAAACCTGCTTTTTTCTTTCAGTCAGCCCAAGTCAAAGAACCGTACAAAACGCTACTGTTTGCACCGCAATATAGAATACCGCTATATCAAACAGTATTTCATGATGAGTTGATTAACAGCCACCACTGGCACAGCGACAGCCTAAAATTCAGCAACGTGCAAATAGAGCGAGACTTGATTGCTATGCTCTACAACACGCCAGCAATGGTTCATTTAAGCCGTGATGAAGCGAACACTACAAATGAACCTCGTTTACAGGCACTTAAACACTATCAAAGCGGCTTTCTTCCTATTCACAAACAACTATGGGATAAAGCGCTGGTGGGTTTTAAATGGCTCGATAAACAAGGGCTGTTACAGCAAACCACTTTTAGTGATGGCAGCAAAATTATTGCCAACTTCTCTGAACACGCTATGCCACTGACAGTACCCAATACCAAATACCTACCATCAGGTGCAATTTTGGCAGTACTAAGCAATGGAAAAACCATTCAATGGCGTTCATCAACAAAAAATAATGACTAGCCGGAAACGCGCAAGGTATCAGTAAATATTAATTTTCACTATTCATATAATAGTCAGTGTTTTTAGCACTGACTATTTCATTCTTTCAACGTTTGAGTTTTTTTCACTCGCGTTTTCATGAAAAATATCCGCCAAATAAGACGCTAGTTCACTCTCTTTAAACTCAGAAGGAATAACAACATCGTATATACGAACTCGCATTGACGTATCCGATTCCAAATACAATAACCATTCTTCATTTTTCCGTTGAGCAGACATTTTTTTGCCAAATACGTTAAATTTAAGCAGCACCGTTCCTCCCCAATATCTAGCGTCTAAAACAACCCCGTAAGAAACCCACTAGCTAATTTTTTCCATTATATAATTTGTTAATGTCTGCCCTCTTATTTTTACATTTTGCGCTTTTACTACCTTAAAACCAAAATGCTCATAGAACGGTTTTGCGGTAATACTGACTTCTGAATAGTAACGGTGAATATTTTTTTTACTGCCACAATTCAAAATATGGGTCATCAATGCTTTTCCAATCCCCATACCTTGAAATTCATGGTGGCAAAAGAAATGGTCAATAAAGCCATCACTCTGTAAATCAGAATAACCCACCACCACACCGTTAATTTCAGCAATAAAGGGATTAATGCTATCCATCTTTTTTTGCCAAAGAGCAAAATCAAACGATCTAGGTGCCCATGCCTTTACCTGTTGTTCAGAGTAGTCTCGCGAGTTGATATTGCGAACAGTATTAAAGAAGATGCCCCACGTTTCTATTGCATCAGATTCAACATAACGTCTAATTAAAATCAATGAATCACCTATCTACAGTTAACATTCAACCGCTGTTTCAGCCGTACCACTAAATCTATTTTCGGTGTAATCCGTAAATCGCATGAGTTAAAATACGATCGCCCACTTTCTCGGCATTCGTGATTACGCCTTCTAACTCTATGCCTAAACGCTCACACACAGCCCGGCTTGCAGCATTGTCTACTGCCGCTGAAATTTCGACTTTATTCATATTCAAATGAGAAAAAGCATAATCAATAAGGTATTGGCACGATCACGTAATAATGCCCTTTCCTTGCATATCTGCGGCTAGCCAATAACCGATTTCAACTTTCTTGGTATCGTGATTAATGGTATTAAAGCCCATATTGCCGACAATTGAACCTTCATATTCAACCGCACAAGTCATTGACTTATTATCGGCATAATTATGAAGAGAGTGTTGAATAAAGGCGTTAAATTCAGCTTCTGTTTTACAAAAGTATGGCCATGATAACCATTGAGACAAATACTCATGATTCTCTTGTGCTAACTCTACATATCGAGGGGCAAACGACGGATGTACTGATTCATTAAGCCACAACACATAATTTAATGTCATTATCGACAGTTACTGTAAACATGATCTCTTCCTTGAAATATTTTTGGCAGCTGTAAAACAATCAATACCATTAAAGGCAGCAAACACTTAGCTTCCACTCTTGTATGTATATCATCGTTTACAGTATAAATACTATAACTCACTATTTTTAAACGTGAACCTCATTAAAAATAGACATATAATATTTAAATTAATCACGTGCTTACATTTATAGGGACGATAATGACAGCTACTGCCTACCTTAACTCACTCAACGAACGTTACTTGTCTATTCACCGAACAAAAGAAGATTTCTTTTGGGATACCTACATGGGTATGAGTGATGATCATGATGGCTCGACGAAAGCAGAAACCGCTTGGAATGCTTTTTTAAGCACCTCTTCTCAAATATCTGATGTACAAGCGCAGATCAAAATCGCTGAATCTCTTGAAAAATCAGATGAAAAGACACAAACCTTAATCGGACTAAAAGGATGGCTGGCTACTTTTCAAGCACATGCTCTAGAGTCTGAAGAAGCGCAACAACTTAAAGCTGAACTCATTAAGTTCGAAGCCAGTTTGTTTGAAAAAAAGCAACAGTACGTTATGACGTATATCGGTGAAGATGGCGAGAAAGCGGAAGGATCGCTGCCTGTGCTGTCATCGAATATTCGTACAAGTGCCAACGAACAAGTACGTCAATCATCGCATCAAGCACTATTAGATTTAGAGCAGTGGTTACTACAGAACGGTTTTTTAACCTTAGTAAAGCTGCGTAACAAGTTCGCAAAATCATTAGGCTATAACAGCTTCTTTGATTACTCCATTGTTAAAACTGAACAGATGACTACCGCCGAGTTGTTCACTATTCTTGATGATTTCGAAGTAAGAACAAAAGACAGTCATCAAAATAGCCTAAACAACCTAATCAACTCTCTTGGTCCGCAATCGGTACAAGGGCATAACTTTGTATACTCGTTTTCGGGCGATGCTATGCGAGATTTAGACCCATATGTTCCATTTTCTCAGTCATTACGTCGTTGGGTTGAATCATTTGGCCGTTTAAATATTGACTACTCTGGTGCTGAGTTAACATTAGATCTACTTGATCGTAAAGGTAAGTACCAAAACGGGTTCTGCCATGGGCCTGTGCCATCGTTCTACGATCAAGGTAATTGGGTGCCGGCGAAAGTGAACTTCACCAGTAACGCGAAGCCCGACCAAATAGGCAGTGGCTATGACGGTATCAATACCTTATTCCATGAAGGCGGGCACGCTGCGCATTTCTCGAATGTAAAAATGAATGCGCCATGTTTTGCCCAAGAATTTGCACCAACTTCTATGGCTTATGCTGAAACACAGTCGATGTTTTGTGACAGCCTATTAGGCGATGCTGATTGGCTAAAACAATATGCATTAGACGCAAAGGGTAATGCCGTACCTGATGAGATTATTAAGGCGATTATTGATAGTAGACAACCGTTTATGGCTTACGGTGAAAGAAGTATTTTGGTCGTTCCCTATTTTGAACGTGCATTATACCAACTCAGTGATGAAAAACTGAATGCTGAAACGGTAACGAAATTGGCAAGAGACATGGAAAAGAAAATTCTCGGTCTAGATGCTAGTCCACGCCCGCTAATGGCGATTCCGCATCTTTTATCAGACGAAGCGTCATGTGCTTACCAAGGCTACTTACTTGCTCATATGGCTGTCTATCAAACAAGAGCTTACCTAACAGAGAAACTTGGTTACTTAACCGATAATCCAGAAATTGGACCGCTATTAGCAAAATATTACTGGAATGGCGGTAACAGCGTTAATCATAACGGTACCATCGTAAATTTGACTGGCGAAGGCTTTAACGCAAAATATCTAGCCGATGAATGTAACTTATCATCTGAGCAAGCATGGGAAATCGAGCAGAAGAAAATATCAGCGCTTGAGTCGAGAACTCGAGCTGAGGTTGCTTCTTTGAATGCCACCATCAATATCATTGATGGTGCCAACAAATTAGCTAACAATGCCCAGTCAGATAACGACATGTGCAATGAATTTGAGCAATTCATTGTATCAACGTATGGCCGCTGATAACCGCAGACTTACTCATCGTAATTAGAAATCGTAAAATCAGTTACTAAAACAATAACTAAAACAGCTACTCTAGGTTCTAGGGTCGCTGTTTTTTTTATGTCTATAGAACAGGGAATAATAAGGTAATACGCAAGCCACCCTTCAATCGATTATCTGCTTCTACCTGCCCTTTCATTAAGGCCATCGATTCTTTTACAATCGCCAGCCCTAGCCCGTAACCACCAGATTGCTTATCTCTGGCTTCTTCCAAGCGTGTAAATGGGTCAAAAATACGTTTAAGGTGCTGAGGTTCAATACCTTTACCATCATCTTCAATAATTACTTGAACATACTGCTCTTCATGCTCTTGCGACAGTTGAACAGTTAGCGAGATTATTGCCTGCTCTCCGGCATACTTGCTGGCATTAACTAATAAATTTTTAATTACGCGTAATAACAAGCGACTATCTGCAAGTATCAAGGGGGTTTCATTATCAAAGTACCCCGTTAAACTTTGCATCGGTTTCAAGCCCATCTGGCTTTCTAATACTTGCGCTTGGCAAAAGATCTCAAGCTGTAATGGCTCTAAGCTTGCAGAGTAACTTGCATTCTCAATGCGACTAAACTCTAAAATTTCAGTCACTAGGTTATTCATTTCATCAGATTCATGCTCAAGACGATCTAATAAATGCTGGTTTTCTTCGGGCGTTCTTTTTCGAAGTAAATGTAAAGCCAGGTTATGACGTGCTAGCGGTGTACGCAATTCATGAGAAACATCTCTAATTAGACGTTTTTGCTGTTCTGCCAATGTTTGAATACGAAATGTCATATGATCAAAGTCATGAGCTAACTCTCGAAACTCTTTGACACCACGTCCCACTTCGCTTGTCACTCGAACACTAAAATCCCCTTCAGATAAACGACGACTGGCTTCTTGTAGTTTATTTAATGGTCGTTGTAAGTATCGAGCCAGTAATAATGAAAATACACATAGAATAAGAGCGGCAATAAATATTTTAATTAAGCCAAAATACAGTTTAAAATGATGGGCAGGATGCTGATCAAGTGGGAATTGAATAACTAAACGATTACCATCGCGTAACGGTATTTCTATGATTGGTCGATTAACACGACTTTCCAATAATGAATCTATTTGCCTGATATACGCCAATTTAAATTCAAAATGTGGGTGCATGTCTCGCCCACTCAGTGACCTATTTTCTTTATTTAATACAAAAAGGTAATAAGGTTGCCCTCGCTCCCAATCTGCCAATTCATACATATCACCGTCAGCTATCATGATCTCAGCTTGATTTGCAAGATCGCGCATCTGCTCTTGTATTCTATCTGGAATACGTAACATTGCTTTGACTAACGCAACTTCTGCCACGTTTTGTATACCAAGGATCAATAATAAAATAATGGCGAAATAGGAAAAAAGCCGTACAGCTAATCCACAGCGGTCATTAATAGCGTGTAAGGGAGAAAAAACATTAGAGCGAATTAAATTCATTATTCATTAAATCAGTATTGTTACTATTAAAGTGCTAATTAAAAAGTGCAAATAGTGAGCTAGCATTGCCGATAATTAATTAAGCATCAAGCCATCGATTAGCATCACAGCTACGCTGCATTAACACTTTCGTAAAAGCTATAGCCTTTACCACGTACCGTCTTAATGTGTTGCTTTGACAGGCCTGACTGCAGCATTTTCCGTCTAATATTGCTGATATGCATATCGAGGTTACGATCAAATGGGCAAAGATCTTTTTTCAATACTTCTTTTTGCAATTCAGCTTTAGAGACCACAATACCGTCATGCTTAATAAGGTATTCAAGCAGCTCAGATTCGGTGCCCGTTAACGGCAATCTTGAAAACTGTATCGATAAATCAGCCGTGCAGTTATTCAGCCCCTGACGCTGACGTTCAAGCCCGACTCTACGTAATATCGACGTGATTCTTGCCAGTAATTCAGGTACACGAAAAGGTTTCGCGACATATTGATCGGCCCCAGCTTGCAAGCCATCTAGCATAGACGCTTCATCACCCAATGCGGTTAACATCAGAATAGGTGTGGCAAAACGTTGGCAAATGCGACGTGCAACCTGTAACCCATCAATATTCGGTAGCATCACATCCAGTAAGACTAAATCAACAGAGTGTGCTTGCATGTACGTCAGGGCACTTTCACCGTCGTGAATATAGTGGACATCGTAACCTTCTTCACTCAGCACTTCGGTTAATAACTCGCACAGCATTACATCGTCATCAACAACCAGAATATTTGACACAGCACTTACTCTTAATAAAAACGATTCGTATTCTAGTTAATAAAATCAGATCAATCAATAATAACAATGCTTTTTCTAAGTCACTTAACCTTTCATCTCGCGTATTTGACTAAGATACCGAATCCAACTTGTTGACGCAGCAGAAGACGTAATATTATTCGCTAGCTTGGCATGAATGATGGCACGGTCAAAGTCCTCTAGCTTGTAATAGGCACGTACTTTTGCAAGCTCTACATCCGCCTTTTCAGCTTTACGTTTCACACGTTCTAATTCTATTAACGCCTTACGATAATGCCCTTCTTGCAACAATAACTGAGCTAACTCCCAGCGATACCTATTATCTAACGCGGCCGCTTTAGCCCAAGTGGAAATCGCTTTATTCCACTCTTTGGCCAACTGCCAATACATCGCTTGATCAGAGAGTAATTTAGCGTCGGTTTCTGCCCCGTCTAACTCACTAAATAAGATAGCTGCTCGTTCAGGAATACCACGTTGCGCATAAAGTTGAGCGAGTGTTTTTAAATCTTGCTGACGAAGTTCGACACCTTGATGCTTGGCTAGAGCTAAAGTATCCAATGCATCATTCGAACGCCCAATTCGAATTTGAATACCAGCCAATTGCTGCCACCATACGGTTTTATTCGGCTCTAGCCCAATCAAACCGTTAAGGGTAACAATTGCACCTTTCCAGTGTTTAAGTTGAAGTTGAGCTCCCAACTTAATCGTCATCGGTTGTACATCTGCTTTTTTGTTGAAAGCATCGTACTGTTTTAAGGCAGAAAGCACCTTATCCCACTCTTCAATCTGATAATGCGCTTGTGCAATTCTCAGCCATAATTCATCAGCTTTCTGATTATCAGGTATATTTGTCGATAACGTATAATAATGAGGAAGTGCCGCTGTAAACTGCTGCTCTGACAATAGAATATCAGCTAGCATTCGCTGAGTTACCCAAGCTTGTTCATCATCCAATAAACCACTGTCGACAGCATAAGACAGATTAGCAATAGCATTTTTCGTATTGCCTTTTTGCCAATAGAAAATCCCCAGCATACGTTTAACAAATGCTTTGTCGTACGCCCTAGAAGGATTGAGATCAGCCAGTAGCGCGATGGCTTCATTTAATTTTTCGTCTTGCTGCAAATTATGAGCTCGCTGTACTTTGCCAGCTGTAAATTGAGAGAGCTCTTTCGCTTGAACGCTTGTCGAGATACAAAGCATTAAGGTACAGGCAATAACGACGTTTTTTATATTCATCATTTATTTAACTTAAATTCAAGGCGAACAGTTTGACCCTGCTGAGGAATGGACTTTCCATCAACAACTTTAGCCTGATATTTCCATTTACGTAGTGCTCGAATAGCTTCTCTTTCAAATAAGCGACGCGGCTTAGCATCTAGTATTTCAACATCGGTCGGACGACCTTGTGCATCAATAGTAAACGACAACACAACAAAACCTTCAGCGCCTTGCTTCATTGCACGAGCTGGATATTTAGGCTCTACACGGTATAGCGGCATGGCTTGTTGGTTCGCCCCAAAGTCTGAGAATTGAGGCACACTAATGGCAAGCCCTGTAATCGCAGTATTCAAACCTAGGCTCGGCATTGATGGCGCAGAGGTAGCTGTAACCGCAGATTGAGAACTTCTTGGTACAGCCTCTGGTGGCGGCTCCGGTGTGTCGGGTTTTTCTGGCACGGTACGCTGACGGCGTTGCGCATCACGCTCTTGTTCAACCATAACGATATCGAACGCCAGAACGTCAGATTTCTCTGGTACCCTTTTATGTCCATTGTCTACCATCCACGCCATAAAGGTGAACAAACCCAATGCCACAACGGCAGAGAGTGGTAGTGCGACCAATAGCCGAATAAACGATGACTGAAAAATTGAACAAGAAGGCACGGTGGCATCTGAATTCAAAGGCATTAGCGCTTCTCCGCTGCCAACGCAATATTATTAACCCCTGCGCCTTTCGCTGCATCCATCACTTTTACAACAGTGCCATTATAAGCGTGTTCATCAGCCTGAATAACTAATGTTGCTTCAGGTTGTTCGAGTAATAAATGCTCAATTATTGCTTGTACACGCTCAACATCTACCACACGCTTATCAATGTAAATATCATTTGCTGATGTGATGGCAATAAAAATACCTGCATCTTTTTGGCTAACGACATTACTCGCCTGTGGTCGATTAACCTCAACGCCAGACTCTCGAACGAATGAACTTGTAACAATAAAGAAAATCAACATGATAAAAACAATGTCTAGCATCGATGTCATGTCAATTTGTGCTTCTTCACGAGCAGAAGACGGACGACTCAGTCTCATCATTGGCTCCTTAATAATTTTTCTAATTTCAATTCACGCAGATGACACGCTTTAGACAAGCGTGCGTGAACAAACATACCCGCAAGCGCAGCCACCATACCAGCCATAGTAGGTAACGTTGCGAGTGAAATACCCGAAGCCATTAATTTTGGCTGGCTACTACCTTGAGTAGCCATCACATCGAAGACAGAAATCATCCCCGTCACCGTGCCAAGTAGCCCTAACATTGGACAAATGGATACCAGTACTTTAATCAAATTTAAGTTTTGATTTAAGGCAGTACGCGCTTCATTTAACCAGCCGTCACGTACTGCATGGGCATACCATGATGTTTGATCATCACGATCATGCCATTTAGCGAGCCAAGCTCTTCTCTGGTGGGGGTATTGGAAGAACAGATAAATAATCCGCTCTACAACCAATATCCAGCAAAGCATTACTACGGCAGCCAACCACCATAGTATTTGGCCGCCTTGGTTCATAAATTGCGATAATGAGAACCACCAGGCTTGTAAAAGACTGAATTCCATTATGCTGTTGTTCCTACTTTTTCAGCCTGTTCAGCAACAAGGCTAATACCTTGCTTCTCTAAAATATTTCGAATGGTATCTGCTTGTGTACTCAATATATTATGAGCAAGCAATAGTGGCATTGCAGCAACCAAACCTAACACTGTTGTAATAAGCGCCATTGAAATACCACCCGCCATGACTTTAGGATCACCATTACCAAACTGGGTGATTACTTGGAAGGTTTCAATCATACCTGTTACCGTGCCTAATAAGCCTAGCATTGGGGCTAAAGCTGCAAGGAGCTTCAACATGGACAACCCTTTTTCAAGGTGTTGTTGCTCATCGACAATTGTTTCAAGCAAGCGTAATTCCAACGCTTCTACACTTCGTCCTTGTTCGGTGTAATGCGCTTTATTATCATAAAATACGCTAAGAACACGACCCAGTGGGTTATTACCAGGAACCTGAGGTTGCTTTAACTGCCCTTTAATTTGCTGACGGATAATGAATAACTTAGTGCCTCTAAAGAGCGCAATAATGCCGCCTATCGCAAGTAACCCTAAAATGACCTTACCAACAACGCCGCCATTCTCTAACCGTTCTTTTAAAGATGGGGTATTCGCCAATTGTTCCAGCATAATACCGCGTGATGGGTCAATCACTACAGGCAACATGCCTGCCTGATCGATAGTCGATAAATCGGCTAAAACTGGCCCTTGCTGAGGTTGCTTTAAATACGGTTTAGCAACGTGACGTTCGCTGCTCCATTGCACATAGCCTTGTTCGCCTACTAAGCCAAAGCTACCAATACGGAAGGCGTTAATATTTGCTTTGTACCCTTCCCCATTAATATAAGGCAAAGAAACCGCTGCAATTTCACCACTTGCCGTTACCTGCTCTACCATTCCTTGCCACAGCCCTGTTAACTGCAACATAGATGGCAATGCTTTTGCCTCTACAATTTGATTAACAACAGAGGCATATTTGGTGCTATCAACACTGGTTACCGACATCTCAATTTCAGTATTAAGATCTTTTGCAGACTGGCGCACAACGCCAAATAACTCACCCAAGCTGCCCGTATCCAAACGTAACTGTTCTTCAAGGCTCGATAAGTCCGCTTCATTTTTACTGAATGTATCACTCAGTTTTTCAGTTTCACTTTGTAATTTCTCGCGCATAGCCAAAAGAGAATCACGTCGCGCCTGAATTGTTTGCTCCGTTTGTTTGAACCCCGCTTCACGTTGAACATTATGAACACGTTGCTCTTTCTGTTCTTGCTGTGTTTTTGATACCAGTGACTCAGCTGAAACGGGTGATTCGGCTAGCACAGCGAATGGCATAGCCAGTAGACAAGCAGCCGTTACTAACGTTTTGAATTTCATATTAGTGCTGCTCCACGTTAGTTGACGCTGTTACATTTGTTGTTACAGGTGGTTGTTCAGCGACTAGCTGAGCTGATACTGGCAAGGTTATTAAGCTTGGGGCAACCTGTTTGAGTGCAATCGAAAACGCTTTATCGATATTTGAACTTTGACTGCTGTCGACGGCATGCCAACCATTATCGATATCATTCCATGCCCAGTAACGCGTACCATCTAAGCTTCTGGCAACGAAAGAAATACGTCCTAGATACAATAAATCTGTTTCAATAGCCGCGCCATCTTCTACTGTAATTTGACCTTGGTACACACCTAATTTCGTACCGTAATCCATTTCAATTTGATAGGCTTCAAGAATACGGCGGTATTTTTCAGCGTCACTGATATCAGCTTGCGACATCATGACGTCTAATTTATTAAAGCGAGCCAAGCGTTGTTCATAACGAATAGGCTTATCATCGGTAATAATTTGCTTCAACCCATCAAGCATTTTATACATCAGGGGTACTACACCCTGCCGTGTTTCTTTAATATCTTGAATTTGCTGATTAATACTGGTCACTTCTTCATTTTGATTGACAACAAGACGAGACAAGTGATCGCGATAAACCGTTAAATTTTTCACTTCTTCTTCAAGTTGCTCAATCTCAGCTTTCATTGTTAATGCAGCTTCTGCACTTTGATCAACTTTTGTCTGGCTCTTAGTAGAAGCAGCATTAGTTTTACTTTCGATTGCACGAGCGGCATCAATATTCGCATATGCACTGCTTGCCATGCAGAGCATCAAAATTACTAGGCTAGGTTTTATTGCTTTCATATTGCTCATCAATAGTATTTAGGTGTAGTCAAAATTAAAAATACGCCTAGCAGCCTAGGAGTAAGATGCATCACTCTAATTGAAAATGAATCTCATTTAAAGGGGTTTTATCTGTAAATATAGGATTGAAAACACGGTAACTTCCTACCTAGACACATTAAATGTATAACGTAAGCCATTTTAAGGCGAAACACCCACCAAGTATCCATGAAATTACTACTGTTTTTTTGAAGTTCGATGAATTATTTGAAGATCAATGTATAATGCGTGCGATTTTATTCATAACGCGGTATTAGAAGTGACCCAACTAACTTTAGAAGCAATTCGCGAGCAATTAACCGAATTGAATTTCAATGCTGAAAACATCCGAATGATAACTGTTGAAGCGATGGATGATGCGCTTCTAGAAAGCTGCACCACAAAAGAAGACGAAAGTTTTTATAATAGCTACATGAACGTTATTTACCAAAAAGGTGAACGTTACGTTTTGGGCTATCGCTGCAATGAAGATAAAATCATTGATCAGGCGATCATTAAAATTGGTGATAAATACTTTGACCCAACAGAACAATCTAAGGGCGACTTCAAGCCTTATCAGTTTGCATTTTTAACTGAATTCAAAGTGTTCGACATGATGAAAAACGCTAAATCAAATAAAGATTTCCCGCCTGATGTGGATTTTTTGTTTACTAGAGCTAAGCACTACAAAAACATCATTAATAAAGCAAAGTAACACACCACGTAAAAAGCATTCTAAAAAAGAGGGGCAACTAAGAATGTCCCTCTTTTTGTTTATTTAATAACTTCTTCTACGCTATTTATGCACTACTTTGTTACCGTAATAAGTGCATTTGCTAAGTAATCTACTTGCTGCTCTTGCAGGCCTGCAATATTGATTCGACCATCACCAACCGCATAAATGCCGTATTCAGCACGAAGACGCTCGATCTGCTCTGGGCTTAAACCCGTTACAGAGAACATACCTTTATGCTGCTCGATGAAATTAAATGCATCTGAACCTTGTGCTCGTACAGCTTTTGTTAAACCAGAACGTAAGCTAAGTAAACGCTTATGCATTTGATCAAGCTCTTGCTTCCATGTTGCGGTTAACGCGTCATCTGTCAAAATTGTAGCAACTAATGCAGCACCGTGATCAGGCGGCATAGTATAAGAAGCTCGCGCCAGCTGTAGGATACGTCCTTTCGCTTTTTGTGCTTCTGGCAAAGAATCACTGATAACAATAGCTGCGCCAGTACGTTCTCGGTATAAACCAAAGTTTTTAGAGCATGATGCCGCTACAATCATTTCTTCAACGTTGTCAGCCATGTACTTTAGACCAGCACCATCCTGCTCTAAACCATCACCAAAACCTAAATAAGCAATATCAACAAACGGTAAAAAACCATTCTTATTTGCTAGCGCAGTAATAGCTTGCCAATCAGAAAATGAAATATCTGCACCCGTGGGGTTATGGCAACACCCATGAAGTAATACAACATCTTTAGGGCCCGCTTTTGCTAATTCAGCCAACATTGCATCGCTATTTACTTGCTTCGTTGCATGATCAAAATACGGGTAATATTTAACGGTTAAGCCAGCCGCTTCCATTACGGGTTTATGGTTAACATAGCTTGGGTTTGTTAACCACACAGTAGTATCTGGCTGCGCGAGGTGCATCAAATCAGCCAACATACGCAGTGCACCACTCGCCCCTGGAGTTTGGACTGCAGCAGCACGGCTATGAGCAGATGTACCACCAAGCAGCAAATCCATCATCGATTGGTTGAAGACTTCACTTCCAGCAAGACCAACGTAAGATTTAGTTGTTTGTGTTGCTAGTACTTGCTGTTGCGCCTGCTGAACAGCTTGCATAATTGGCGTTTCACCTTGGCTATTTTTATATACGCCAATACCTAAATCCATTTTATCTGCACGATCATCTGCACGATAGGCAATAGAAAGCGACAAAATTGGGTCAAGTTGTGCTTGTGTAAGCTGCTTAAACATAGAAGAAATTCCATTTTTTACGGTTGATCACATCAAATTATCATTTAGCTCACAAAACGTCACGATGAAATCGCGATATTTATTCAGCATTATTCACACCACACGTAAAGATTCACAAACCTTATTGTAAATAAACACTGATCAAGATTAACATTTTAGAAACTTAACTTGCATGTACGGTTGAAAAGCCTAGATTTATATAAGAAAAGAGATTTTATTTCCCACTCAGTACCCCATTTCGGCACCAAGCCGATGTACGGAGGAATTATGAAAAACAGCGTTGATGTCCGTACCCTATTAAGTGTTTATGAAAAAGTGAAAACCCAAGGCCAACATTTTGAAAATAGCTGCAAACTAGAAGATATCACCTGTACTGAAAGCCCTGATGGTTACTGTGTAAATTTGGCAGACAACAACGTAAGTCTTGATATCAATTTTCACAATACATACCACTTTCATACGATGAATGAAGATCCAGAGTCTGTAATCAACCAAACAACCACCGAGTTTCACAATAACAATGAAGCGCAAGTACAAGAATTTATCCACAAATTAATGCAATTAGATAAACGATATTAAGTTAGTTTACCTTATCGCTAACGATGCCATCGACAATGCAAGCAGATTGTCGATGGCACACGTCTCGAGCCGCTTATAAATCACCCAAACATTCGTGTATTTTTACTTTAACGCTCATTAAGCCATCAAACGCACTTTTTGCTATTTACAGCCACATCGTTGCACCGTATTATTCGCCGCGTTGGAGAGATGGCTGAGTGGTCGAAAGCACCGGTCTTGAAAACCGGCAAGGGTTTATAGCCCTTCTAGGGTTCAAATCCCTATCTCTCCGCCACATTTAGAGAAGGGCGCTGATTTATCAGCGCCCTTTTTGCATTTAGCATTTGTAGCTAGAGTGATTTGTTCCAAATCACCTTATACCAAATCCATTAATTACCTGTTCAGTTCAGCGAGAGTTAAAATGCTTTTAGGCAAGGAGATAAATTGAGGATCTAGTTGCTCTAAATTGAAATTTATTAACGCAGTATAAAAGTATTTTAAACTCGCCCAAAGGGAACACCACTGGAAGCCAACTTCTGTGTCTAGTGATTTCAAAAGAGAACCACTCTTCTATCAAACACTATCCTTGAACTCAACTCCCAGTTGTATTCTGAATGGTCAGATAATTAATGGAATTGGTATTAAACAGACTGGAATACTTTAAAACGAATTCATCTGATTTTAGCATCCTTTCTTTCTTTCAAAATGCTGGCATAATATTGCCACAATAAAACTATGGAAAAAGTCCCATGACAATCGAACAAGCCTTAAAGCAACGTAGTGACTCTAAATGTGAACTATGTGCATCTGACTCTAACTTGACGGTACATGCTGTTGCAGCATCACCTGATTCAAGTGCTGGTAACTGTGTATTGCTTTGTGAAACTTGCCATAGCCAGATTGAAAACCCAGAAATAGCTGATACAAACCACTGGCGTTGCCTAAACGACAGCATGTGGAGCCAAGTACCAGCGGTTCAAGTATTAGCTTACCGCCACTTAACTCGTCTTGCAGATAAAACCGACTGGGCACAAGACCTAGTTGAAATGATGTACATGGAAGACGATGTTAAAGAATGGGCTGATAAAGGCCTTGTTGATGACAACGCTGAAAAACCACGTGATGTTAACGGTGTTGAATTAAAGAAAGGCGATGACGTAACTATCATCAAAGACCTTCCAATTAAAGGTTCTAACAACGTAATCAAGCAAGGTACTGTTGTTCGTGGTATTAGCTTAAGCGACGATCCTAAATTGGTTTCAGGTAAAGCAAGCGGTCAGTCTATGTACATCATTGCTGAGTACTGCCGTAAGAAATAAGTTATTTTTCACCTTTGCGAAGTAATCTGATTGCTTATTCCAAGCACTTAAAAAGCCCCAATCATCGTCGGAGATTCTCCGATAATGATTGGGGCTTTTTGTTTTATTACTGGTAATTGATGATTATCTAAGCCTATAATCGAACCAAATTTATCGCAGCAGAATATTTTTACTTCTGTTGTGAGCTTGTTAGTCGGGGAGCCTTAGGCTGAGACCACTTCGGTGGGACCCGTTGAACCTGATCCAATTAACATTGGCGGAGGGAACTAATAGTAATGCCCTTCTCTTTTGCCAATAAACATACTTGGCATCGCTTTCAAGGCAGCTGTTAACCCTTCGCGTATCATTTAGGGATTAACACATGACGTCTTTATCAAAAACACCGATTACTCTTACTATTGCAGGTTCTGACAGTGGCGGCGGCGCAGGCATTCAAGCCGACATCAAAGCAATTTCTGCAACGGGTGGTTATGCTTGCTCTGCGATTACTGCGTTAACCGCACAAAATACACTGGGCGTTTCTGGCATATTTCCGATTCCACCAGCGTTTGTTGAACAACAACTCGATGCTGTATTTAGCGATTTAGACATTAAAGCCGTAAAAATTGGAATGTTAAGCGACACAGTTATTATTAAAGCTGTTGCTAACAAGTTGCATCAATACCAACCTCAACATCTTGTTATCGATCCTGTTATGGTTGCTACCAGTGGCGATCTATTATTGCAGCAAGATGCCATTACGACACTAAAAGATGTGCTATTACCTCTTGCCGATATTATTACCCCAAACCTTCCTGAAGCCGCTGCACTATTGGGCTGTAAAGCGCCTGAAAATGAAGCTGAAATGGATGCAATGATTCAAGGTTTACGCTCGCTTGGTGCTAAATCAGTACTTCTAAAAGGTGGTCATCTTGAACAAGATGAAAACAGTACCGATATTCTGATTACAGCTGATGATGTTTATCGCTTTAGCACAAAACGTATTATCACCCGCAATACACACGGTACAGGTTGTACTCTTTCTGCGGCTATTGCCTCTTTCTTAGCGCAAGGCTACCCACTCGTTGAAGCCGTTACTCACGCCAAAGGTTATATTTCTCACGCTATTTTTCATGCTGACGAATTAAAAATAGGTTCAGGGCATGGTCCTGTGCATCATTTCTTTGCGGGTCATTTTAACCCTGAAGCGTAATTCGACAGATCAATGTGAGAGCAACCATGACGACAGATACCATGATGAAATCAGGTGTTGGGGTTAATTTAGCGAATTGCCAATTACGCTACCTCAATAGCCCAACAACACTATTTGAAAACTTGAATATACAACTCCCTACAGGGCTATGGACTTGTATTCTAGGTCGAAGTGGTTGTGGCAAAACGTCGCTATTACGTTTACTTGCAGGCTTGTTAGATGGTGAAGTGCAGTGGCAAGGCCAATTAACAACCAATAATGACCAGCAACTATCTGATCAGGTTGCCTATATGGCGCAGCAAGATTTATTGTTTCCTTGGTTAAATGTACTGGATAACGTGTGTTTCAGTATCAAGATAAGTAAAGGGAAGCCAAGTGCTGATGACCAGCGCCGTGCTTTAACCTTGCTAGAACATGTTGGGCTCAGCGATTGTGTGAACGCTTTTCCTGACAGCTTATCAGGTGGCATGCGCCAGCGAGTCGCCTTGGCACGTACTCTCATGCAAGACAAACCTGTTGTTTTAATGGATGAACCTTTTTCTGCATTAGATGCAGTTACCAGACATAAACTTCAAAACCTCGCCACTCAACTACTGAAAAGCAAAACCGTATTATTAATTACTCATGATCCTCAAGAGGCATTGCGTCTAGGACACCAGATCTTATTGATGACCAGTGCACCCGCAGTCATGCAACATTTACCCGTACCGTCGACAAGTACTCCTCGTCAATTTGATGCCGAACTTGCAGGGTTACAACAAAATATTATCGAACGATTGGAGCAAGATTATGTCTGATCTACAGAGTACCCACCCTCAATTTGCAGCTCAGTCCGTTTTACAAAAAAGCGCCCTTAGTCAGGCAACGTCACACCCTATTATTCGATTACTTATTAGTGCAATTGTTATTATTGGATTATGGCAAATTTTGATTATGGTATTTGAATTGCCATCCTTTATTTTGCCAGGGCCATTAGCTGTTTTTAATAAACTGATTCAACGCTACGATGTACTGCTTAGCCATGCTTGGGTAACAGCGTCTGAAGTCATATTAGGTTTATTATTAGGGCTATCCATGGGCTTATTCTTTGCCCTACAAATGTTGCTATTTAACCCGCTGCGCCGTTGGTTATTACCGATTTTAATTGCGAGCCAAGCCATCCCTGTTTTTGCTATCGCACCGATTCTAATGCTATGGCTAGGCTATGGTATTGCTTCAAAAATTGTCATGGCTGCACTGATCATCTTCTTCCCTGTAACAACATGTTGTTATGACGGACTAAGACACACACCTACCGGCTATTTAGACTTAGCAAAAACCATGGGGGCATCTAAATGGCAACTACTTCGCCATGTACGCCTTCCTGCTGCACTACCCGCTTTAGCTTCTGGTATTAGGGTTGCTGTTGTTGTCGCGCCTATCGGGGCAGTTGTCGGTGAATGGGTAGGTTCTAGTGAAGGGCTTGGTTACCTGATGCTGCAAGCAAATGCTCGTATGATGATTGATGAAATGTTTGCTGCGCTACTCATTTTGGCAACATTTTCTATCACTCTTTATTTTGCTGCCGATCTATTACTTAAACGTGCAATACCGTGGCAATCAAAACAGTAAAGAGCACCACTTACCTATTACCTATTACCTATTACCTATTACCTATTATAAAAATACAAAAAGGACGTTAAACATGAAAAGAACGCTATCTAAAAGCTTGCTTGCACTCGCACTTTCAGCCACTACTTTCAGTGCAGCAGCTAAAGATTTGACGTTAATGCTCGATTGGTTTGTAAACCCAAACCACGGACCAATCATTATTGCTCAAGAAAAAGGACTGTTTAAAGAACAAGGGCTAAATATTGAGATTCAAGAACCCGCAGATCCGAGCATGCCAGCCAAGCTTGTGGCTGCCAATAAAGTCGATTTGGCTGTTTCTTACCAAACAAGTTTAACTATTGATGTTGCCGTGGGTTTACCGCTTATCCGTTCAGCAACGTTAATTGCCGCACCACTGAATACCTTAATGGTTCTCGATAATAATAAGATCAATTCACTCGCAGATCTTAAAGGTAAAAAGATAGGTATTGCCATTGCCGGTAATGAAGAAGCAACTATCGGTACAATGCTAAACACTGCGGGGGTTGAGTACAAAGATGTTCAAATTATTAATGTCGGTTGGGCACTTTCTTCTTCTTTAGCATCAGGAAAAGTGGATGCTATTTGGGGGGGATTACGTAATTTCGAAAGTAATCAACTTGAGCTTGAAGGCTATAAATCAAAAGCGTTTTTCCCAGAAGAACACGGTGTACCTTCGTATGATGAGCTCATTGTTGTCGCCAATAAAAATAACTACGACAAAGCAACAATCAAGAAATTCAATAAAGCCGTTGAACTGGCGACTCAATACATCATTAACCACCCAGATCAAGCATGGAAAGAGTTTGTTGCCTACAACCCAGACACTCTCAATAACGAATTAAACCGCAGAGCATGGCGAGATACTCTGCCCCGCTTTGCGCTTCGTCCATCAGCGGTTGATTTAGAACGTTATGACAACTTCGCAAATTTCATGTACCAACACAAAATCATCGCTAAAGCACCGAAAGCGGTTGATTACGTACCAACACTATAAGCTGTTTGTTATTTATACTCATTTGATAAAAGGTACAATACGATGAACCACTTGGATCTTATTCAGGCTTGCCAGCAAGAATACACAGAATACACCGAGCACGCATTTGTTATGCAGCTTGCTAATGGTCAATTAAACCAAGCCGCTTATTTGCATTATTTAAAGCAAGACTTCCTATTTTTAAAACACTATGCCCGTGCTTATGCTTTGGCTATTTATAAAGCGCAAACCCTTGAAGAAATGCGTGCACCGCTACCAAGCTTACTAGCATTAATTGAAAATGAAACCTGTCATCATGTTACCTATTGCGCACAATGGGGGCTCACTGAAAGTGATATGGAAGCAGAGCCAGAAGCTTTTGGTACTGTTGCTTATACTCGTTATGTTCTAGATACAGGTATGGCTGGTGACCTAACTGATTTGTATGTCGCCCTTGCACCTTGTGCTATCGGTTATGCTGATATTGGTAAAGCATTGATTAATCATCCTGAAACCATCGTTGAGGGTAACCCTTACCATAGCTGGATTGAGCTATACAGCGGTGAAGACTTCCAAACGGGAGCTCGTGCAGGTATGGATCGCCTTGATACTATGATGGCTGATATCGATTTGAATAGCCCTCGAGGTCAGCGTCTTTGCGAGATATTCAAAACAGCGACACGTATGGAAATAGCCTTCTGGCAACAAGGCCTAGATGCAGCAAAAGCATAAACACCCCCTAGTTAATCCAATACGTTAGAGTTTAAAAACAACTTGAGTGTTCGATTTGTCATAGCATAAGTCGAACACTTTTATTCTTTATTGGGTAATACGTAATGCATCTAACATTGCGATTAATACAACCATTGCATCATCAATAAAATTGTATTGGCGCGCTTTACCCAACACACGAATACCTTGCATTTGCAGCACTAAAAATCGGCTCATTTGTTCAACATTTATGTTGTTACTGATTACACCATCCTGCTTTGCATTCTCAAATGCTTGACCCAGTGCGGTATCTAACTCGGTATAAAGCATTGTTCCCGTATTAAGCACTTCATCATCACTATGTGCACGTTCTAGAATCGCATTTTGCATAAAGCAGCCGCACTGTTGTTCTCTTTGCAATAAAGCAAAACGCTGAAGATATACTTTAATCGCTTCTAACCCTGCATCACCCTTCCCTAATTCCGTTAAAGATGGAAAAGAAATCTGAGTTAAATAGTAATCAAGGCATTCGTGGTACAAGGTTTCTTTATCAACATAGGCGTTATACAAGCTAAAACGATTAATGCCTAGATGATCCACCAGATCGGCAATCGAGGTATCTGCATAACCTTTATGCCAGAATAGCTCCATTGCGGCGATGAGTTTTTCTTCACGATCAAAATTTTTGGTTCTCGCCATTTCAGCACCTCGTGCAACACGTTACGTTTTCGATTGATCTTTTTCTTGACTGATCGTTCTGTTATTGCGTAAATTATAATCTAACCGATCGTTCTGATAAAGGCTTACCATGAAAATTTATGAATTAGCACCCGCTCCAAGCGCTCGCAGAGTCAGTATTTACCTTGCAGAAATGGGGATTGATGTTGAACGTGCCAATATTGATATCCGTGGTGGAGAAAACCTGAGTGAAGCCTTTCAGGCGATCAGCTTAAACGGAAGAATCCCTGTTTTAGAGTTGGATGATGGCACTACAATCTGTGAATCTATCGCGATTTGTCGTTACTTTGATTCAGTCACTCAATCAAAAACATCACTTTTTGGTGATACACCAATAGAGCAAGCAAAAATTGAAATGTGGCAACGTATGGTCGAATTTCAAGGGCTTTACGCTGCGTTCCAAGCATTCCGTAATATCACAGGTATCTATGAAGATCGTGAAACGTGCGTTACAAGCTGGGGGCACGAATCTCGCCAGCGAGTTATCGACTTCTTACCGGTTTTAAATAAACAACTCGCAACATCAGCATACATCGCTGGTGATAAATTCTCGGTGGCAGATATTACTGCATTTGTAATGTGTGGCTTCATTAAAAACTTAGAAATTGAAGTCGACGACTCATTGCCTAACCTGTTGAATTGGTTCGATCGTGTTAGTCAACGCGCATCCGTTCAAGGCTAAACAGCAGAAATAACAACAACAACGGCAATAATACGAAGAAGGGATTAAGGTTATGATCGATCTATATACCGCTGCAACACCGAATGGCTTTAAGATTTCAATCGCACTTGAAGAAATGGGATTAGAATACCGTGTTCATCACTTAGATTTGATGTCTGCCGAACAAAAGCTTCCAGATTTCCTAGCGATTAATCCTAATGGTCGTATTCCCGCTATTATTGATCGTGATAATGATGATTTCGCCGTATTTGAATCAGGTGCGATCTTACTTTATCTTGCTGACAAATCGGGTAAGTTCATTCCAGCTGAACCTAAAAAACGTTCGCAGGTAATCCAATGGCTGATGTTCCAAATGGGCGGTGTCGGACCAATGATGGGACAAGCGAATGTCTTTTATCGCTATTTTCCAGAAAAAATTCCAGCAGCAATTGAGCGTTATCAGAATGAAAGTCGTCGCTTATTTGAAGTCATGGATGCTCAGCTAGCAAATAATAAATACTTAGCAGGTGATGAATATTCAATTGCGGATATGTCGACATGGCCATGGGTAAGAAGTTACGACTGGAGCGGCGTAAGTATTGAAGGTTTACCTCATTTACAACGCTGGGTTGATGAGTTAACCGATCGTCCTGCTTGCCAGAAAGGAATTGTAACACCTCCACCTTCCGAGCTAAGCGATGAAGATCAAGCAAAAGAAATCCGTAAGATGGTAAGTAAATAGCGAGACTTGGTACTTATATTCAAGCTATTTATACAAAAACTATGTAGGCACAAGCTATTCAGCAAACATTAACACCGAGAGCGAATTCATCGCCTCGGTGTTTTTTAATACCATTCTTGAGCGGTATAACACGATGTTTAGCTTGCCACATCGATAAGGTGCTCATCAAAACCCAATCCAACCAAACACTCAAAAGCTTTCCACACATCTTGAGGGATATCTTGCGGAATAGAGTAACCATACTGCGGGTAATATTTAATACGCTGTAAATCCCCTAGCATCACGTTAATCACATCAGAATACGACAGACCTTCGTTTGGGTATTCATCGAATGAAATATCAGGTGATGTCACAATGATCTCTTTTCCCGGCCATTGCCTCATGACTGTCGCAAAGGTTCGGCGTTCCATAAATGGCTTCTGCACTAAAATCATTTTATTGGGTGTCAGATCTTTTGACTCAAGTAGCTCACGAGTGAACTGAACATTCTCTCCCGTGTTCGTTGATTGAGGTTCAATCAGAATCTTTTCAAGTGGTACCCCCATATCTGCCGCAATATGAGCAAAGTACTCCGCCTCAGAGCAACCAAATAAACCTTTCGTTAACTCACCTTCTCCACCAGAGAATACAATGTAGGGTGCATAGCCTGCCAAATAGATCTTCGCCGCATGCTCTGCAACTCTTACGTCATTGCTGCACAAAACAAAAATACAGTCACTTTTTTCTAACGTTTGATTAAGAAGATGGAAATCCCAGATTTTCTTTGCAAGAACATGTACATGTTTTGGCATAAATGATCCCTTCTTAATTCAAAATAACGTGAATACGCTTTACACAAACCAGCTTTGCGACAAACTAGCAAATAACAACTAGATTGCATAAAGAATGTGAATGGACGATGACAGTAACAATTACTGTCATCGTTTAAACACACTTAATTTAGCAAGAAATTGAGTAAGATTCAGGGTTCAAGACTTATATTTCAAAAATAGAAAAGTGCGAGGGAGTTTAGCGGTGCCACCATTCAGGGGTAATTGTGATACTTGTTTCACCAGAAGTTAACCAAGCTTGCTCACTTTCAATCGTTAGCTGAATCTGCATTGTACGAGCAAGAATCGATTCAAGCTGGCTAAGTGTTTCGTCATTAACGTAAATAACAGAAATGTTATCAGACTGCGTTATTTTACTCTTGTTTTGCTGCCACCAAGCTGTTGCTGCATTATTGCCATAAGCAAAAATGATCACTTTTTTAGCACGATTTGATGCTTTACGGATGCGTTTTTCATCAGGAAGACCAAGGTCAATCCAAAGCTCAATTTCATCACTTAGGCTTTTTGTCCAAAGATCAGGCTCATCTGTCGAACTCATCCCTTTCGTGAAGGTAAGATTTTCATCTGCATTTAATGCCCATGCCAACAAACGCAACATTAAACGTTGATGCGTTTCTGATGGATGACAAGCAACAGTATGGGGCACATCTAAATAAACGTGACGATCCATATCAGCTACATTGATATGAGCTTTGTAAATAGTGGCTTTTTGTGCCATAGGAAGAACACCTAACAGGTATATTAATAAGTATAGTATCAGTATTGTTATACTACATTTTTTATCTATTTTTCAATGTGATAAACACCAATAGATCTCAAAAATACAGCTGCATTTTGAAAGATAAAAGTACTAACCATTGATGGTTTGTATAGTTACCAACCAGATTTCGCTGTTTGATTTGGTAACTCAAAGAAAAGATTAAACCAAGCAGAGCAATTCTACGTTATTCCGCAAGTAATGTACGGAATTTTGTTATAAACGCAGTTTTAGGGGATAAGCATTCTTACATTCAAATGCTGAGTAATGATCGCTTCTTTCTTTATTTTAGGTAGCTGTTTAATACGATATTCAATTTGCATCGCAAATCGCTTATCACCGACTTCTTCATGCCATGCTAACGTCAGTGGCCCCTTCCCTTTTAGGTATTTTGCCCCTTTCTTTCCAGATTGGTGCTCAGTATAGCGCCGCTGAACATCTGTTGTGACACCACAGTACAGGGTATTAGATACCGTTCGAATCAAGTAAACCGACCAGGTTGGTTGCTGATTATCTAAAGAAGCAAGCTTGCTATCAACACCCTCTAGAGGCATTACATTTTGATTTTTCATAGTATTCTACACAATATAAAAAGCTCGGCATAAGCCGAGCCACATAGTTGTTGAAGGTATCTTTTCTTTACGACGTAAGCGATTCTAATAATTCCTTCAATTCAGCTATTTCTAACTTCATTGCTTTCACTTCTTCTTCTAACTCTGCCAGTCTTTCGTTATTGACACTGGCAAGCCCAGTAGGAGATGCCAATTTTGCCGCTACAGCTAACGCTTCAATATCAACTTCACCGCTGAATAAATGCATATAACGGCAATCACGCTTACCTGATTCACGCGGTAATTTAACCACATAAAGGCCTTTCGCATGCTCTGCTAAGCCATCTAAAACGGCTTCTACTTCTTTTACGTCACTAAACGTACACAAACGATTCGTACGTGTACGTATTTCACCAGCACTTTGCGGTCCACGTAATAGCATAACGCAAACAGCGGCAAGTTCTTGAGCTGTGAACTTTAAAGAGCCAAATTCAGTATTACAAAAACGGTGTTGGAACTTTGATACACGACTGCCAAAGCTAGAAACATCATTGATTAAACGCTTCTCTTTTAGTTGCTCAACAGTATCAAGTACTGTTGCTTCATCTAACGCCATTACTGGTTCACGATTGCTCTTCTGATTACACGCTGTCGTGAGTGCATTCAGTGTCAATGGGTATTGATCTGGAGTGGTAACTTCTTTTTCAAGTAAACAACCAATCACACGCGCTTCATTTTGTGAAAAGTTAATATCCATGATCTTCCTTCACCCTATTCATTATGATTATTTAATACTTTATCGCACTATGTTTAGTTGAGAATATTTAAAGCAAACATAGTCGCAAAGTCTATTAGCAGATTAGCATGAGATGCTATAACGACAAGGGTTGATAGAATCAAGTGATGGAATTTTAATCATTAGATAAACAAATATCAGACTTACTTCAAAAGTTGCCATTTTGAGGCTATTTTCACAAACAAAAAAGCACAATTCGTTATGCTGTGCTCATGCGTATTCAGCTAACTTTCAAGTTCAGATAGGACCAGCGTTCAATTATGTAAACTCAGCCGCAACAAAACGGTTACGCCCTTGCTCTTTGGCTTTGTACAAGACTTTATCAACAATCTGATACATATTCTCAACCGTTTCTAGCCCTGTCGGCACCCAAGACACCATACCTTGGCTCACCGTTACGATGTTTGATGTTGCTGACTGAAGATGCGGTATTGCTAATCCATTAATACTAGATTTAAGCCTTTCGCACTCTTTCACTGCCCGAGTCTTATCACAATTACTCACTAAAATAACAAACTCTTCACCGCCGTAACGTGCAGCTAATTCCCCTGCGCGACTGAAATTAGCTTTTAATTCACCAGACACTAGCTGTAAACAACGATCACCATCAAGGTGGCCATAATAATCGTTGTAATCTTTAAAGTGATCAACATCAATCATGATAATAGTAAGAGAAAGCTCATGACGACCGTGCCAAGAAATAAATTCAGTCAGTTTCTGATCGAGAAAACGTCTATTAGCAATCTGAGTTAACCCATCTTCATTCACTTGTTGTGATAGCAGCTCATTCGCTTCTTCTAACTTAACAGTCGCTTGTTTTAATTGATGACGCATAGCAGCAATACGTTGCATTGCTTTTAGTTTCGATGCCAATACAATTTTATTTACAGGCTTAACTAAATAGTCATCCCCGCCCATATCAATGGCTTTCGCTATCATTTCAGGTTCATCGTGACCACTTAGGAAGATAATTGGTACCCACTCAGGATGGTCACTTCGAATTTTATGAGCAACTTCCATCCCGCTCATATCAGGCATACTGATATCCAGCAATAATAAGTCAGGATCAAAAAGAGGATATCGTTCAATGGCTTCATGCCCAGAACTGACCGCTTCAACGATATGACCTAATCGCTGCAATCTCATTGCAAGTTGCATGCGTTCTAAATGAACGTCATCAACCAGTAAGATACGCATTGCTTCCATGAAAGTATCCTATCGATATGAATATACTTGTATTAATCATAATTTATAGCACACATGCTCTCCAAAAACAGAGCAATAGCAACCTAACCTTGCAAAAAACGTTCACTATCGACTATAAATTATCTAGCGTGATCTAGATTACATATTTAAAACTGCGAGATTTTATCTCTGAATTTGCATGATATGTTGACATTTGATGTTAGAAATATAGGATTCCCCTCCTTAAATCATAAATGCTGTAGGAAATGGCTATGTCTGAGATTGAAACAAAAGACGAGCAACTAGTTAATGAACCAACATTGACTCTTGATGAATGTTCACCAGAATTACGTCAAGTCGTTGCATTCGAAGAAGTACCTGAAGAACTGATGGATATGCTAATCAGTGTTTATATGGTATCCGAGCCTACTTCCCGTGAAGCATGGAATAGCATGCCAGGAAGTGCACAGAATGTTCTCGATAACTTTGAACAATTCCATGCACTTGTTGCACTAAGCCAGAGCTACTCTGGTGTTGATTTCCTTGGTGAAATGCAAGAAACAACACTACCAGATCACATGAGCGAAGAAGAGCAACAGGAATATAAAGCTGTATTGCTTGATAAAGTTCTTCACAACTGTCTAAAAGATCTGTGTAAGCAGCTAAAACAAGCACGTCGTAATCCTCCAATGAAGCGTGAGTTTCAGGAAATTTTCAAGAAGTAGATTCTTGTTAATAAAAAGGGAAGTCACCACTTCCCTTTTATTTTCTTCGACAAATACTAAAGTCGAACGTTACTTTTTATTTAAACAAAAGAATGATTGGTTGCATATTGCACAATAAGGGCGACATTTGCACACCTCAATCTTCCCCTGCTTCCTTAACGTTTAATTATTGAACACCGCCTATAAGATTTTCTTATTCTATTCATTGTTATTAAAATCAAATCATCCAATTTTTCAAATAGATACAAGCTTTAATTTCTGTGAACTTATGTCATGATTATGTGAATCATTAGCCGTAAAAATGGTTTTTTATTTATTTCGTGATAATATCAATTTCTTATATAATTCAATGAAAATTGAACGTTCTTCATTAGTTAGAGGTATGAATGTCCAGCACTGAGCAGATTAAGTTTCGAACAGATATTTGCTACGTTCCAAGTCTTGGCATCCTAAAATCAGCAGATTCGACTCAGAAACTAAACCTTTCTGAACAGTATATTCTGACGCATCTGATCGAAAATTACGGTCGGCCGGTAACAAAAGATGAATTACTAAAGGCTGGATGGCCAGATCGCATTGTAACCGAAGCATCTTTATTTCAGGTTATCCGCGCTTTACGTGTAAAATTACATGAAGAGAAGAAAGGCGATATCATCGAAACCCTACCTCGCGTGGGCTACCAGGTTCGTGATTTCATACGTGAAGAAGTTAATTTAAATACAAATGTAAAATCAGTAAACTCTGATAAAAAGAAATCACCATTTTTCATTGGTTGTGCCATTTCAGGTACTATTACTATTGCTGGTTTATCTTATTATTTTTTTCCAGAACCAGTGCCAACCCCAGATAAATACATCATCACTGAAGATGTTATAAGCACTAACCAGTTAACATTAATTGGTAAAACAAAAGCTGACATTATTGATCTAAGAACGAAATCAATTGAAATATATAAAGAACACAAAATGTTATTTGATCCATCTTTAATTCTAGAACGAAGAATTATTGGATATAAAAATAACGATCTTTATTCATTTGCATGGTGTCGTCTTAATGATCAAGATGACTGTATCGAGAACAGTGATTTCTCTTATACCGTCACAGCTGAGAATTGGGAACAGTTCTCAGATTTTCTATCTAGGAATATGAAAACATACCGTGAAACGCCCATCATTCAAACTGAACTGGCGCGTGAACCCACAGCGCAATCATTTATGAATTATCTTGATGGCTCAGGTATTCATTCAAAAGTTATCCATTATTATATATCTAAAGAGCAATCTGGCGCATTGAATTACTCATTTATGTCATTCATAACAGAAAACAAAAGTGACTACCACCATGCATTATCTATTCGAGCAGCCTCTGCTCAAGAATATGATAAAACACAGTCTCAATTTTTGAAGACAATAATAATTACACCTGAAATGTTTCATTGGTCGTATCAACCAAGTAAAGAAATCATTGAAAGTAAATCTATTGCCTTAACAACAGAAAAAACCATGCAAGATACCTATTTAAATAATACGCCAACCTTTACGTACCTTATCTACCAGCAAGATTACCTAAACCTTATCTTAAGCGATGATACGGGATTATATTGGTTGCATAATAGTGCAAAAAACAATAAATCACTTGAATCCACGGTAGACCCAGAAAATACCTACCAAGATTAGTAAGCTGGGGATCAATACATTCCACATGATCCCTATTCCTACCAGCCCCCAAAGTACGATCGCTATAATCATAAAGACTACAGCCGTTTTAGCAGCCCCCTTCCAATTGGCACTCATTACCATATCAACAATACCGGTAACACCCAGTAAAATGAGTAAACCAGGCCACCACCAACCCGTTAGGTAAAGTAACCCAAAACCAATAAGAAAAATACCTGAAGACACTCCATCTCGCCCTGCTGCTCTTAACCCAAACATACTCCCCCTTACGTACGCATCGATGCTAGCTTAACGTTATAAACTTTTCTCATTACAACGACAATACACTAATCAAACTCAGTATGGTTATAGTGTTTTGATATAATTAAATTTAATACTATATTATTTATTCAGTACATGTGTTTAATCAACGTGCTGATCATTTTATATAACTTAATAAGTGCCTTTAAAATCAGTCTCTTTTGTGTAAATTAAGAAAAATTTGATTAGCTAACACCAATAAACAAAAAGTAAATAGGTCGATAATCGATGATGTATAAACCTTTTTTTAAGCACTACAAACGTGCAATTTTAATACTAGCATCCGTTATATTTTCTGGATGTGCCGCTTACGCGAGTTTAAATTACAATAAGCTATATGGTACACCTGAACCTCAACAACGTCTCTTAGATGCAGAATCTTTCCATGCTCAACATTATGTAAATGATGTTAAGCCCATAATAGATAACAGATGTGTCGTCTGCCACGCTTGTTATGATGCGCCTTGCCAACTGAAGATGTCATCTGCTGAAGGTATCGACCGTGGTACTAATAAAGATAAAGTGTACCAAGGCACACGATTGCTAGCCGCAAATACAACTCGAATGTTTATAGATGCACAAACAACCGCAGGATGGCGTGATAAAGGCTTTTCACCTGTATTGAATGAACGCTTACAATCACCAGAAGCCAATACGCAAGCTGGTGTTATTGCCCGAATGCTTCAGTTAAAACAAAACCACCCTTTACCGAATAGTGATATTCTTGATGACACTTGGGACTTTTCTCTCGATCGTGATCAACAGTGCCCTACCATTGAAGAAATGAGCACCTATGAACAAAAATACCCTAAATGGGGAATGCCTTACGGTTTACCGCAAATATCAAGCACTGAAAATGATATTTTAATGCAATGGATTTCGGAAGGTGCGCCAATGACAGGTGTAGCTCCACCTTCAAACACTGAACTTAAAGAAGTGGAAAAATGGGAAGCATTCTTAAATCGAAATTCGTTAAAACAACAACTAACAAGCCGTTATATATTTGAACATATATTCGTTTCACATTTATACTTCGATACAAAAGAAGTACGTACACAAGAAGAGCCAACATTCTTCAAGTTAGTAAGATCAAAAACAGCACCCAGTAAGCCGATTGATTTAATCACAACACGCCGACCTTACGATGATCCAAAAGTAGAGCGCGTTTACTACCGCTTAAAACAAGTTCGCGAAACAATCGTTGATAAAACGCATATGCCATACGCACTCAACAATGAAAAGCTTGAGCGTATAAAATCATTATTTATTGAGCCTAATTACACAATAACAGCCTTACCAAGCTACAAACCAACAGTAGCTGCAAATCCGCTAACAACCTTCACTGAATTACCAGTTGAGGCACGCTATAAGTTCATGCTTGATAATGCACAAAATACGATTATGGCGTATATAAAAGGCCCAGTATGTAGAGGGCAGCTTGCACTCAATGTTATTAATGACCGTTTTTGGGTATTTTTTGTTGATCCTGATATGTCTAATTTCACGCAAGTAAACTCATTTTATCGTTCACAAGAAAAAAACCTTCATCTTCCTGCGGAAAAAGAAAGCAATACCGTCACTATTGCTAATTGGATTTCATATTCCAAGCAACAAGGTCGATTTCTACAAGCTAAAAATGCCTACATGGATGAACGATTCAAAAATGGTGAACACTTAACTACTCAACTGATTTGGGATGGTGATGGTACAAATACAAACGCAACCTTGACGGTATTCCGTCATTTTGATAGTGCATCTGTTGTTAAAGGTTTAATCGGCGCGCAACCTAAAACTGCATGGGTCATTGATTATTCGCTATTAGAACGAATTCATTACCTACTTGTCGCTGGTTTTGATGTCTATGGTAATTATGGTCATCAGCTAATTACACGTATGTACATGGATCTTCTACGTATGGAAGGTGAATCAAATTTCTTATCATTCCTACCAACCAAAAATCGCCATCAAGAGCTTGCAGATTGGTATCAAGGCGCTAATAAAGATTTAACGACGTATCTTGAAGGTGATATTAATGAGTTCAACCAACCAACAGGGGTTACCTATATAACAAGTAATCCCAAACATGAATTATTACAAATGCTAAAGAAGCGCGTTGCAGATGTAACGCCGACACGTTATTCGCTAGAATCAACACAACTTTCAAATGAGAGTAAGAAGTCTCTTCGCAAGATCAATGAATTACGAGGAGAAGATGCCTCCATATTCCCTGAGCTCACTTTTATTATGGTTGAACCAGAAGATACTTCTTTAGATCCTCAGCTCTTCACCTTAATAAGAAATAGTGCTCATAAAAATATTTCTAGCTTATTTGATGAAAAATCAAACAGAAAATATAAACGCGATACAGTGACTCTCGTTAACGGACTACTGGGAAGTTACCCCGCCGCTTTTTGGCTAATAAAAGAAAGTGAGCTCCCTGCCTTAGCAGCTCAAGTACTAAAAGTGAAAACCAATGGTGATTATGAAAGGTTATTAGATAAATACGGGATTCGTAGAACGAATTCTTCCTTCTGGTCTTTCAGTGATGCCTTGATGAAGCAATATAAGCAAAACTACCCTATTGAATCAGGTATTCTTGATTACAATCGTATTCAAAACAGATGAGTAGCTTGTTTTAAGGTAAGTTACTCTTGTTATACCGTTCTATGTAAATCATTTTAATCCGGAATTTGCCTAGATTCGTATTTTAAGCCAGTAGAAAGTTTCTACTGGCTTTTTCATATAAATTAATTGTAAAAAAATGCAACAAATGTAGTACTAGATTGTTAATTTTGAGAAAATAGCGCGTATGCCGCTAACGTACAAAATTTTCGGTTACGTGTTATTGCTCAACCATAACCGACCTATAACAAGCTAATGGAAAGTATTATGAAAGTATCAACAACAGCTATCTGGGATAGCTTTGTTCGTGGTTATCACTGGCTTCAAGTCTTGTGTATTGGCGGTTTATGGTACACGGGTACTGAAGGCCTAATGGACTGGCATTTTGCTATTGCTTACTTCCTATTAACGCTTTTATTAACACGTATTATTTGGGGTTTTATTGGCAGTGACACTGCAAAATTTCTTCTTTTTGTGCGTTCTCCACGTGCTGTTCTTCAATATTTTCAATCGATGCGTAAGATGAAAAATGATGAGGTGCATTTAGGCCATAACCCTGCTGGCGGCTATATGGTTTTAGGCTTCTTCATTTTACTCACGACTCAACTGATCACTGGTCTTTTTGCTAACGACGATATTATATCTGAAGGCCCTTTAGCGATGTACATTACCGGTGAAGAAAGCAGCTTGATGACCGAAATCCATGCATTGAATTTTGATGTTATGCTCGGGGCTATTATTTTACACCTTGTAGCTATTTTCTTTTATCTATACAAGAAAGATAACCTAATAAAGCCAATGCTCAATGGCCGTAAAGAAACAGTCACTGAAATCGATACCGATGCGGCTCCGAAAATGGTCAATGGTCTTATTGGCTGGATAGTATTTGCCACAATAGGCTCTGCTGTATATTCATACTTAGCAAAAGACATCGTCGCTTATCTTTTTTAAGCCTATATTGAGAGATAAGTTACTAAATAAACCATAAAGAAACACCGAAGGCAGTATGATTAAATGTCATTTACCTTCGGTGTTTTGCTATCAAGGTTACTGTTATTTCGCCAAACGTTTAACGAAATTTGTAATCTGTATGGCATGATTTACAGTTTTTAGCGGCAACACCAAACGCTTTCTTAGTTGCTCGTTCATCACCTTCTGATGACACAGTTGCCAACTGCGCCAAATCACCTTGGAACTTTGTTAATTTACCTGTAAAACCATTCCAATCACTCCAGATCTCAGGTTTCGCTTTCGTATCACCTTTATCAGATCCTTCAACATTAAATGCTTCTTCAGGCATCAGTGATAACTGAGAGATGTACTGAGAACGTTGAGCAAAAACTTCTTGGTTCCAATCTTTACGACCTTTTACCATTTCAGCCATATCACCAAAGTTTGCAGCAATCATAGTGAATGCTGATTGACGATAGTGAATCGCATCTTCTGGTTTTTCAAACGGGCTAGCTACAGCAGTTGTCGCGACAAGTACAATACTGCTTAATAGTAATTTTACTTTCATTGTATCCATTCCATATTATTGTTATATCAACAAAATAATACCAACCAATAATATATAGTAAACAAGTCTTATCAAAAAAACGTTAAAATTCACATAACATTTCACATAAATGAACAATTTTAGTACGTGTTATTTTTTTATGCCCCTGTTACGCAGTAACTGTTAAAATGGAGTCATTATAAAAGCAAGATAAATGAGCAAAGTCATGCAAGGTACATTGAGCAAAATGAAGTCAACATTGGGTGATGTGGTTGAATACTACTTACCTGTCGGCGAAGAACAATTAGCATTAAATCCTTTAATTGGGAAACATCTCAAATTGACTCACACTGGTAAGATCTTTTGTGATGCTTGCGGTAAAAAAACAAAAAAAAGCTATTCACAAGGTCATTGCTTTCCTTGTATGAAAAAGCTTGCCCGTTGTGACATGTGTATTATGAAGCCAGAAACATGCCATTACGCCAAGGGAACGTGTCGTGAACCTGAATGGGGCGTGGCTAATTGCATGGTGCCTCATTATGTCTACTTATCGAATACCTCTGCTTTAAAAGTAGGCATTACACGCCATACTCAGATCCCTACACGCTGGATAGATCAAGGTGCAACACAAGCACTTGCCATTTTAAAAGTAAAAACTCGCCAAATTTCAGGGTTAGTCGAAATAGCCATTGCTGAAATGGTTGCCGATAAAACGAACTGGCGAACAATGCTGAAAGGCGATAATGACGCTATCGATTTGAAGCAAGAAGCAGAAAGACTGCTACCTGAAATTGAAGCGCGCATTAAAGAGATAACAGACTTATACGGTGATGATGCTGTTAAACGCCTTGATGGTGAAATTGTCGATATTAAGTTTCCGGTTACTGAATATCCAACAAAGATAACGTCGCATAACTTTGACAAAGAGCCAGTTGTAGAAGGCACATTAGTTGGTATTAAAGGCCAATATTTATTCTTTGATACGGGTGTGATTAATATTCGTAAGTTCTCAAGCTATGAAGTTCTTGTAGAAGCTTAATAAATTTTGTGCGGATAACAGTAATTTAAAAGCGGCGCCTAAATAAGCACCGCTTTTTTAATAAACACATCTTATTTACAGGGCCTTATTTCACTTTAGGTTGTACGTAATTTCTTTTTGGATCACGCACTGCAACGTCGCGAGTAAAGTTTTCTCCCAACGTTACACCAGAGCCTTTAATTAAAATAAACTCTGTTTGTTCATTTAATTCACCTAATTTAGTCCGTAGCTTAATAACGGCTTGCTTATTGTCTTCACCATTAGACTTAGTCCAACGAACGACAGGACGTTCTATCGATTTACCACCACTTGTAAATTTAACCCAACTTTTGCCATCACGCTCAAAGTTTTGTATATCTGTGGCTCCAATTGTCGATACCTTACTATTGGTATCAACCTTCACTTTGACATGCGCCTGCACTTCATCAAACCAAACCCACTCTTGTGCACCAAGAATCAACTTCCCATCTTTAGTTTTCGTCACGACAGGTTTGGGTTTCTTTTCAGGTACAGGTTTAACCTCAGGCAAAGGCTTAATTTCTGGCTTAACTTCTGGAGTAATCACTTCAGGAATACTTGGCTCAACCACTGGAACCTCTTTACCTACTTCAGGCTGTTTTTCTGGCTCCTGAATACTTTTTTGCTGCGCACAGCCAACAAGTAGCAACACACAAAAACCAGTAACAATCTTTTTCATTTATCGCATCCTTGGCACATTTTAGTTGACCATCTATTAGGTAACAATAATATCTAAAGTCATGATTATCCAGAAAGATTTACGCCTGCTTATAAGCAGTGTTAAATCGATCAAGTTTACTGTTAATCCAAGATTCATCATACCAGCCGATATTACGACTATGTTTAGCGTCGTCCCACAAGCCTAAAAAGTAACGACGAATTTCAAACCCTTCAATTAATGGAGATTTTTCATGATAACGAGCAACTAATTTTAAATCTTCTCTTACATCAAACAAGTGAAAAATATCAAACTCTTTATGTTTAAAGCCGACATCGCAGGGATCAAGTAATCCTGATATTTTATATGTTTTCGGGTCAAAAAGAACATTAGCAATGTGGCAGTCATCATGAACAAAAGAAGATTGATTATTAATAGGCGTTAATATTTCCGTTTTTTTCTCCCACAAAAACCTGTAAGCATCTTTTAATTCACAGGAAAATGGTGAAGCACTACTTAGTACATACCGTAAGACAGGATACATCCACTGATCAAAAGCATCGATCAAAGATGGCTCAAACTTTTCAGGTGTAACTTCAAACCCTCGGGAGTCAGTGTGTTCATGTAATGCAATTAATATGTTTGTGTAATCTTCTCGGAACGTTTCTATCGCTTTGGGGTTATTAGGTAATTCATAAGCTGATATACCTTCTAGCCATTCAATCAGCATGTAATCGTAGCCCTCTGAACGACCAAAAAAGTACACTTCAGGCACAGGACAAGTCACTTTTTTTTTCAATAATCCAAGAGCTGTAACCTCTTTTTCTATTCGTCCAAATTCACGAGAAAATTTAACTACCACTTTTCCTTTGGGTGAAATAAGAAAAACAACCCAGCCATAGAATGTTTCTTGAATATTACTCACGTCAGGCTTTTGGCTAAACATCGCTTGATAAGCACTTTCAGCAATTCGCTTTAGCTGGAGCTTATTCATAATAATATCCTTATTCTAACCTAACATTACTGACCACTTTAAAAATTTTATTCCACTAAAGAATAAACATTAAATCTATTATAGTTTTAATTAACACCAACAAGAGTGCAATAAAATGCATAACAATACTAGTGATTTATTTAAATACTAATTTAGTAATTAATAAGAAAGAACTATTCGTTAACCATATAAAATAACGGTGACGTTATTTAAAAGAGGTAAATAATACCTCTTTCGATATAACGGCATTAATATTTTTGTATAGCAATTCCAATTTCGTTAGACAATTCCTTTAACTGCTCTTCATTGTCTAATCGTATAGACCAGTTTATTCCACTTCCTGTTGCTGTTATTACATTAGCACCGCCAATCAATGTAACTTCATCAACTTGCGCCTGCAGTGTCACTTTTGCAGCGCTTTCAATACGAATAACAAGCTCATGTTGATTGGCTATAATTTTACCTTCTGAAAACGTCATTAACATTTATTGTTCATTCTTCTTATGTTGCATCACTGCAATAGTAATTCGACTAGTACAAACAAGTCGCTCTCTCTCGTCACTAATTTCAATTTGCCATACTTGCGTTGTAACACCGATATGAAGTGGTGTGGCTTTTCCCGTCACATTGCCTGTTCGCATAGCACGGATATGATTGGCATTAATATCTAAACCAACACAATATTTTTTTTCATCAACACACATATTTGCCGCAATTGAGCCTAATGTTTCAGCTAATACCACCGATGCTCCACCATGTAGCATACCAAGTGGTTGATGCGTTTTAGGCTCTACTGGCATAGTTGCCGATAGGCTATTATCATCAAACGATGAATATCTAATCCCTAGATGCTCAACCAGTGTATTCGATGATGTTTGGTTAAGGGTATCGAGCGTAAAAGCTTTCTTCCAAATTGTCATTAATTTACCTAACGTTCGGTTCTACTCTGTAGATAGAATACCAGTTAACCTTCTTAATTCCATCGAATTACCACCAGCCATTCAATATGCATATAAATAACAATTAAATAAGCGCCTTGCCTAGAGCACAACAAATTCTCGCTGATACGAGCATCTTGAGGTAACTTGGGTATCGATAGTCACGTCATAATAGACACATAATTTATAATTAAAGAATGGAAGGAGTCATTCATATGAAACTACAGCATCCTCTATTTTTAACGATATTAATAGCATCGTCACTTAGTCTTACTGCGTGCTCGAGTTCTCCCACTGGCCGCCAGCAAGTTTTGCTTTTTTCGAGTAACGATATGTCTCAGCTTGGTGCTCAGTCATTTGAAGAATTGAAAAAGCAAGAGAAGATCAACACTGATGCTAAAACTAACCAATACGTTCAATGCGTTACAAGCGCAATCACAACACAATTAGGTCCACAGCCTGACTTTGACCAATGGGAAGTCGTTGTTTTTGATAGCGACCAAGTTAATGCATTTGCTCTCCCTGGTGGTAAAATTGGCGTCTACACAGGGTTACTTAACGTTGCTAAAAATCAAGATCAATTAGCAACTGTTATTGGTCATGAAATTGGGCATGTAATGGCGCAGCATAGTAATGAAAGGTTATCTCGTAGCCAGCTCGCAAATGCAGGTTTAGAGCTTACCAATATTGCAATGAGCGGTACACAATACCAAGGTGCAGCAATGGCTGGTTTAGGCTTAGGTGTTCAATATGGCGTACTTATGCCTTATGGACGAGCACAAGAATCTGAATCAGATATTATTGGATTAAGGTTAATGGCTGAGTCAGGGTTTGACCCATACCAAAGTGTTGAGCTATGGAAAAATATGGCGAAAGCATCGGGAGGAAATCAGCCTCCAGAGTTACTATCAACTCACCCATCTCATGCAACGCGTATTGATGATTTAAAAGCTGAAATAGCTCAACTGCCAGCAACAAACACAAAGCGACAAAGCTGTACGTTATAGACATTACGACTAACACTGAGTAATGCCGTTCAATTAATGTGAGCGGCATTGCTTTACCCTTCTAAGTATCTCTAAAGTTATTAATATTACGGCCGCTATAACAACAAGAGAGCATACCCTAAAGCGATAACTGCATATCTCTAGCGATTGTCACACTCGAATCTCGCAGTTTTAAGCCGTATACGCATATATGTAGTGCAATTTTCAACCACTCTTTCCTAGATTAACCACTCTTTACAGTTGGCTGTTATGAACATAAATAACTTAACAATAAGAACAAAGTTCTATCTTTTGATTGGCGTGATTTTGTCAATCTTTGCTATCTCATTGCTTTTTATCAAATCAGCCAATGATCGAATTGCTAACAATTTCAATCAATTCTATACACAAAACTTCGCGGTTTCATTGCTATTTGAAGAAGTCAAAGACACGCAAACCGAGATTATGTTGAATGTTCGAGGCTTGCAGATTGCTTACTTGCTGAACCTTTCAAATCAGGTTGATGGCTATGTGTCGAGCATTAATAAAAACATGGCGGATACCCCGCAGTTATTGAATGCCTTATCCAAAGACTTTGCCGGTGATGCAACGACTACGACTAAACTTAGGCAAGTAGTAACAACTTTTCAGAACAATTCATCGGCTTTCATTAAGGCAATGGAAAATGCGCCAGATAATAAAGCCCCTTTTTCTGTATTCTCAGATTACCGTGATGCATATTCCGCCCTTAACGAGTTCTTTAATGATTTTCAACAAATGAATTATAGTGCAGCGGATACCGCAAATAAGGACGCCAATAATGCAATCAGTTATGCGAATTATGTCTTCTATTTATCCATCATCATTTCAGTCGCCATCGCTGTAATCTTTAGTCAATTTTTATCAAAAAAAATCACTAATAGTATTAAGCATGTAATGGATACTGCGCACGCACTGGCCAAAGGCAAACTGAATGTGTCGTGTGTTGTTGACGGAAAAGATGAAATAGCCGAACTCAGCCGTGCATTGAATACCACGATTCAAAACCTGAACAATACACTTTCTGCTATCAATAGCTCGACGCAGATTGTCGATACCAATAGTCAAACACTACTAGAAGCTAATAATAATATTCAAATTTCAGCTTCTGAAGTGTCTGATCACACTGTACAGGTTGTAACGGCCATTGAAGAATTGACGATCACCAGCATGAATATAGCCGACAATACTTCAGAATCTGCGAAAACTTCAGATACCATGGCGGTACTGGCTAACAAAGGGATCGACTCTTCAAATCAGACTAAAGACGCCGTTATTAAACTGGTTGGTAATCTGAATGAAACTGCCAATGTCGTTGGCCTGCTAAAAGACGAATCAACAAGAATCGAAAGTATCCTCGATGTGATTCGTAATATTGCTGAACAAACAAACCTGCTTGCCCTCAATGCAGCCATTGAAGCTGCACGAGCTGGTGAACAAGGACGTGGATTCGCTGTTGTTGCCGATGAAGTAAGAAGCCTTGCTCAACGTTCGCAATCATCAGTGAATGAAATCGAAGCCATGCTGAATCAACTCAGTTCAGCTTGTGAAAATGCAGTTAAAATGATGTTTGACAGCACTGAAATTGCCACCTCAGCTGAAGGAAAAGTGGTAGAAAGTAACCAGATGATTGAAGACATTCTAGAGTTGATTCATCAAGTCAATGATCAGACTCAGCAAATTGCCACTGCCGCTGAGCAACAAAGTGCTGTCGCTACTGAGATCAGCGGTAACATGCATACTGTACAAGAATTAACTCAAAAATCAGCAACCATTTGTGCCGAAACAGCAAGCTGCAGTGATGAAATGAATCAGGTTAGCAAGCAAGTATTGAAACAAGTTCAATTCTTCGAACTTGGCTAGCCAACCCTACTTCATGACGTCCAACTTACTGCATCTCTGGTGATGCAGTGGTTGGCTTTGTGGTTAACATTAAGTGGATGTACTTAACATAACTTTGTGACAAAACCGTATTTCCCAATCCTTTGCAATATACAACGGGATAAAGAAAAATAAATAATAAAACTTGATGGTGGAATTAAAACATACTGAGAACTCTTAATAATAGCTTTCATTAATAAATAAATAGGCAACAGTTTACATTCAGATGATCTAGATCAATATTTAAAACCAGTAAATTAAACAGACGCCTACCCTCTATTATCAGTTACCAGCATACTCAACCTCAACATCAATATAACACCAAGGAACAACCTATTCTTTGTAATTAATTGATAAATATATAATTAAGCATATGGAATCATCGTCTTTTTACAAGATAATATAACTGACTGGCTTAATTATTTATTAAGAAAAACCTTAAAATTAGACAGTTCATAAAACAACCACCCCTTACTTAATAATAACCACCTCCATTTAATAACAACCACTTCTAATAAAATAATAAGATTGCGCAAGACAAAACATTGACTATATTTATTTTAAAAATAAATAAAGGAGCAGATCGTGAATAGGGAAAATACTTATTTTATTTCGTTGATGGCCTTCTGTGTCAATTTACTATTTGGTTCATTTAGCTTTGCGGCAGATAACGAAAAAATTAAAGAAGGTGAAACGCTTTATAATCAGAACTGTGTTTTTTGCCACCAGCCAGATGCGATTGGCAAACCGGGGTTTGCCCCATCTTTATCCAATCCTGAGTTACTTTCAATTTCCTCCGACAAGTTCCTGATGACCACAATTCGTGATGGTCGAAAAGGGACTGCCATGGCCCCTTACGCTCATCTTAATCGTGACGGCATTAGCGCCATTGTTACCTATTTACGCAGCCATGAAACCCTGCCAAACCGTTCTGCTGCTGTTGAGGCACAAAGAGCAGCACAGGGCGACCCTCGTAAGGGGAAATTATGGTTCAGAGATATCTGCGCGACCTGTCACGGCATTAAAGGGGATGGTTACCTTGCTGGCGGCTCTGGTTCAGCCATAGGGAAAATCGGCTTTTTAAGTAAGGCAAGCGATGGCTTTATTCGCGAAACCATCAAAAACGGTCGTTCCAATACCCGCATGTTGCCATTTTCTGGGCCGGGCGGATTGGCAAATCTAAGTGAAACAGAAATCGAAGATATCATTAGTTATATGCGCACATTAGGTAAGTAAAGGAGTTATATACCATGAAGCGAAATAAAGTATCACGCCGAAACTTTTTGAAAGGTAGTGGATTTATTGCAAGTACCGCAGCAGGTGCTGGATTGTTTGTGGCACATAACCCCGAGCTAGAAGCTGCACCACTAACTGGGGAGCCCACCAAAAGAACCACAGCTTTAGCACAATGCCCATATTGTGGCGTCGGTTGTGGCACAATTATCCAGGTGGAGAATGGTAAAATTGTTTCCATGCGCCCAGATAAAGATCACCCAACAAACTATGGTTTGCAGTGTATCAAAGGATTAACGGCAGCAGAGCCAATGTATGTTGACCGCATGGAAGGTGACCCGTATGTGCGCAAGGATGTGTGGGACGAATGGAATAAACCGGATCACGGTGATATTGAATATATAAGTAAAACCAAAGGCTCGTTTGATGAAGAGCATTTTATCCGGATACCCTACCATGATGCTTCCGATATGGTCGCTCGTAAGATCGCTCATTTTGCCAAGAAATACTCGGGAAACTCCATCTCCCTTTATGGTTCTGGTCAGCTAACAATGGAAGGCCAGTACCTAGAAAACCTGTTTATGAAAGGAGTACTGGGTTCCAACACCATTGAAGCGAATGCGCGTATGTGTATGACGTCAGCAGTAACGGGTTATTTTGCTACTTTAGGTTCAGATACCCCACCACTGGCTTACGATGATATCGAATTAGCCGACATGGTGATGCATTTTGGTCATAATGCCCGAGAGTCACACCCGATTATTTTCTGGCGTATTGCCGATCATAAAAAGAAAAAGGATATCCCAACTGTCGTTGTTGATCCCCGTGCCACCGGAACCAATAAAGGTTATGCCGACATCAACGACAAGAACAATGTTCATGTGCCGCTGCTCAATGGTGACATCAGTTTTTTGAATGCAATCGCTCATGTATTACTTAAAGAGCATGACGACGTTATCGACTGGAAGTTCCTCAAAGCGCATGTGACCGGCTGGCAAGAATATGTTGATGGCGTTAAAAGGAATTATAGCCCAGAGCAAGTTCAAGATCGCATGGGTGGCGTCAACCATGATGTTTCACCAGAAAAAATCCGTCGCGTTGCCGCAATGTTTGCCGATGCAACTCGCAAGCGACTCGCACGCAGCAAGGGCAAGCAAGAGGGGGAAGGGTATGGCGGTGTCATCATCATGTGGGGTATCGGCTATAACCAACATATTCATGGTCAGCACAATGTTATCTCTATTATTAACTTGTTAACATTAACCGGTAATCTAGCCAAACCGGGGTGCGGTCCGTTCTCTATGACTGGCCAGCCGAATGCGATGGGTGAACGTTTTACCGGTGGGCTGACCGGACGCCTGCCCTTTAATGAAGGTTTAGGTAACCTCAAACATCGCGCCCATATGGCTAAAATGTGGCGGGTACCAGAGAAAAACCTAGATATTGCCGCCAGTTCACCCAATCCCGGTTATGCCGTGGGGATGATGGAACGTGCCCTCAAAGACGATCTTAAAGCCATGTTCCTGGTTTATGCGACCCATATTGACTTACCTGATCAATACAATCTGGTGCGCCCAGCACTGGCAAAAACCTTTAACGTCGTGCAGGAGATCTATCGCCATGCGCCGAACAATCTTTATGCTGATGTGATCTTCCCTGCATGTACCTGGGGCGAAGTCAACGGCGTTTATATTAGCTCGGAGCGTCGGATCAATATTACAGAAAAAGCAGCGCAAGGGCCTAAAGGTTGCCGTCCTGATATGGATATGGTGATTGATAAAGGTAAAGAAATAGCTGAGTTACTGGGGATGGATGGCGATAAAATCTTTCCTTATAAGCGAGGAAAAGACGGCGAATACGATGCCGAAGAAGTCTTCAGGGATGTTTGTCGTGCCTCTGTGGGAACGGATGCTGATCTCACTGGGATCCTGGATCGTGAAAAACTCGACGGCATCAGCCCATATGAGCAGCTTAAAACCCTGCGCGGTATACAGTGGCCGGCCCCTAACTATGAAGCGGCGAAAAATGGCGGCACACAACGCCGTTACATGATGCAGGAAGGTCAATGGGAAAATCGCCCCTATGGCTACTTCCGAACTAAAGACGGCAAGGTACATATGAAACTGTGCCAGCAGGATTATAGCCAACGTAAGGAGATCACCAAGAAATTGATGGAATTTGGTGTCAAAAAAGATCATTACACCATTGATAATCAAGATTTAATTATTAAAGCCCGAGATATGGCCTTAACACCGGATCTCCCTGATGAAGAATTCAGGGGCCAGTCATGGCAAAACGTTCCTAAGGACAAATTCCCATACTGGATGGGTCTCGGCGTGGTTTATGAGCACTTCCATACTGCCAAATCAAACCGTAGCCCGACAACGCGACGACTGGTACCAGAGATGTATGTCGAAATGCATGCAGAAGATGCCAAAGATCTCGGGATTAAAGATGGTGAATGGGTGCGTGTTGTGAGCCGTAGAGGTTCGTTAGAAGCCAGAGCACAGGTCGGCGGCACGGATAGTTTAGTGAAACCCGCTCGAAACAGTGTGCCGCGCGGTTATATGTTTGGTCCTTGGAATCTGTCAGTGGCAGACAGTGCCGATCCCAAGAAAAACAAATGGCTGGCAAATGGCATCAGTAACCGTTGCTGGGATCCCGTATCAGGACAGGTCGACTTTAAAAAGCTGGCTTGCCGGATAGAAAAAGTATAACAGCAATACCGTGGCAGAGCCTTTGTCACGGTCAACGAGTTAGGCGCAAGGCATGAGTACTAATGTCTTTGGGGAGTTTGTGGTTATTTATACCCAAACGCCTTGGCGTATAGTTACCTGGAGGTAGTCATTTGAATAGACGACGTTTTATAAGGCAGCTTAGCTTATTAGCCTCCGCAGGTGTTTTCTTTAAAACGTCGTTGGTTAAGGCTGCTTTTAAAGCAAAACAGTTCACCCAACGTTATTTACGTCCCCCGGGGGCACTCAAAGAAGAAGATTTCATCAATCGCTGTATACGCTGCAATCAATGTGCAGAAATCTGCCCTAATAACTGTATCAAGTTTTTTGACTCCGAAAATGGACTTGAGTCTCATGGTACCCCCTATATTACACCACGAGAAAAGGCCTGCATTTTATGTATGAAATGTGGCGATGTTTGTCCAACAGGGGCGATTCAGCCGATAAAACGCCAATTGGAACCCATTGTACAACAAGTGAATATGGGGGTTGCTCGGGTCGATAAACAGCTGTGCTTATCTTGGCAGGGAAAATCTTGTGGGGTCTGTTACCGGGCCTGTCCACTATCAGATGTTGCGATAAAAGTTGGCTTCATGGAGCAACCTGAAGTACTCGACGCTTGTGTCGGGTGTGGCCTGTGCGAACGCAGTTGCATTCAGATTCCACAAGCAATTAAAGTTATACCAAGTCATACATTAGATGCCTTAAGGAGATCGTAATGTCGGATGAGATGGATCTTAAGCACCAAAGTCAATCGGCGGGAAAAATAAGCCAGCCATTCTTTCTTTGGCGTCATCTGAATAAATTACGCTGGTTATGCCTGGTCATTGTTTTTTTAATGTTGATTTTGATCCCGCTGCTTAGTCTTTACCAACATTTTGTTGCGGCACAGGGCTATAACCATTTAACTGGCTCAGAAAAATTTATCTATGATTCCATGGCGTTTATTACCGCCCCCTTAGTCAGCGATCCTGAGCATGAGCTTGATGCAATAAAGGGGACAACATGGTCTGGTCAGTTATTTGGCCTGAAGTTAACGGATCCATTGGCACTCGTCGGGCAAATTGCGGCTGGAATCGAAGTTTACTGGCCATTCGCCCTTACGGCAATGATCCCGATTATCTTTACTCTGCTATTTGGGCGATTTTTCTGCGGCTGGATTTGTCCTGCGACTTTTTTATATGAACTAAACACCAATATGGCTGTTTGGCTTAACAAGATCGGCATACGAACGGGGAATCGGCGTTTTAACAGAATGTTTAAGTACCTAGTTCTGATCGTTGGCATCGTACTGTCAGCTCTGACAGGCAGCATTATTTTTGCCAGTATTTATCCACCAGCTGTGATTGGTCGGGAATTATATTTTTCTATTGCTCTGTCGGGGTTCGGAGGCGGAACACTCTTTTTCATTCTCACCTTGTTATTTGATTTACTCGTTGCTAAGCGGGGTTTTTGTCGATACCTATGCCCGGGTGGTGCGCTGTATTCACTACTTGGTCGTTATCGGGTATTTCGTATCAGGCGTATTGTTGAGAAGTGTAATGACTGCTCTAAATGTAATGCCGTTTGTGAGTTTGGCCTCAACCCAATGGAGGATGACTTCGGGCAAGAATGCAATAATTGTTCAGCCTGCATCGCGGTCTGCCCTAAAGATGCGATGACGTTTGCTGTTGCGGTGAAAGATTATAAATATCAAGGGTATGGTCATCACAGTCGTCACTATCGCAAAAACCAGGGTGATAACAGGCTTGGTGATATCGAAGTAAAAAACCTCAACGATTGAGGATCGATCATGGACAGAAGAGCAATAGACAGACGATCATTTCTTTACCGCATATTTAAATCACTCTGGCTGACCGCCATTGCGGCTGTTCCCTATGGTATCGGCCGTATGCTCATGCCAGAAAAGAATCAGTTAGCCTCTTTGAATAAATCTCAGTTAAACCATGACAAATTAAGACCACCCGGTGCATTAAATGATGACATTGATTTTCAAAAGGCGTGCATCGGATGTAACTTGTGCGCAGAAGTTTGCCCCCCTGCCTGTATTCAGTTTTACCACCTCGTCGGTGCCAATAATGCCAATACCCCCTACATAGAACCCGCTCTAAGGGCGTGCATTTTATGTGGCAAATGTATGGAAGTTTGTCCAACGAATGCTCTAACAGTCACTGAAACAAGAAAAGTAAGCATGGGCCGTGCTCAAATAGAACGTTTAGCCTGTTACCCGTGGGTTGACCAAGGTATTTGTGGCGCCTGTGTCTCAATTTGTCCTTTGGGTGAGACGGCTATTAGTTTTGAATTTGCCAATATGTACCGTCCTGTCGTTAATGATGGCTGTGTCGGTTGCGGTTTATGTGTTGAAGTCTGCCCACACCCGAGTTTACCAATACGTGTAATTAAAGAAGCCGATGCTATTGTATAAATAGGTGGTCAATGATGTTAAAGCACACTGTTAGCTTATTATTTTGCTGTTATTTCCTGATGCTCAGTATCCCGAGTTATAGTCACCATGTATTGGGACGTCCTTCATATAGCCTAAATGAAGACTCGAATACCCCGCCCAGTATGGCTGTTGAAACTCAGATCGGTAATTATTTCATCACCTACATGGTTTTTCCTGCCTTTCCCAAACCGAATGATCCGGGACGGGTTAACTTATACGCCACACGTATTGATAACGGCCAGACACTGAATACATCAATTACTTTTTCTGTTCGTGATGACCGTTGGTTTGGTAGCAGAGAACCCAATGAAACTATCGGTTTACAAGAAATAGATGATGGGGTTTACCGGCAAGGTTTTTTATTCAAAAAAGCGGGTGACTATATTATTAGTGCTCATTTTCAAGCGGATGGCGAACCTTACGAAATAGACTTTCCACTTCAGGTTGGCTCAGGCAATTCTGTTGGCCCAATAGGGGCAGCTATTGGTCTTTTAATCTTTTTCTTGATCAGCATAAACATAGTGCAACGTAAACGTATTGCACGTTCTAAAATTCAGCAGGGGAAGCAAATATCATGATTATGACCCATCCAGGCTTACCCATTGAGCTGGCCATCATCATTGGCATTAGTATGTTACTGTTAGGTTTATGGGCCTTAAAAAGTAAAGCGCCAAGTCACGCAACCACTGCCAGCACATCATTAGCCCATGTCCCCATAGTAGGGACATTTTTTAAGTATATAAGCCAACACACCTGGCCGCTCTTGCTACTTAAAATAGTATTTGCGCTTTTATTTGTTTTGATTGTAGTTGCTGGGTTATGGGGCACCCCGATTGTTGAACGTAATCTTGCAACGACATTGACCTGGAATTTCTGGTGGACGGGTATCATTATCGCCATATTGTTCAGTGGGTCAGTCTGGTGCGCTATCTGCCCCTGGGATAATATCGCCAGCTGGCTGGTCAATCACAAGCTATGGCATCACTCCAACTCTAACAGCAGGCTGCAACTGAGAGTACCCAACGTTCTGCGTAACATCTGGCCTGCCAGCCTATTATTTATCGGTTTTACCTGGCTTGAATTAGGTGTTGGTATTGTAGCCAGCCCTTATGCTACAGCATTACTGGCACTGGCGATGGTCATTTTGGCAACCACGGCTCTGGCACTGTTTGAAGGCAAAGCTTTTTGTCGCTATATGTGTCCGGTTGGCAGAACCGTCGGCGCCTATTCTCAGCTAGCACCAGTGGCATTGCGCCCCATAAATAGTGATACCTGCAGAAGCTGTAAGACATTAGAGTGTTATCACGGTTCAGAGAAAATAGCCCCCTGTCCAACCCAGCAGATCATGGGACGGTTACAAGAAAATACCTATTGCACCTCCTGCGGGAATTGTACGCAAAGTTGTCCCTCTCACAATATTAGCTGGCGGCTACGCTCACCAAGTAGCGAGGCGATCAACGATGCCCGTCCTCATACGGATGAGGCATTCTTCATGTTGATCCTTTTGGCTCTGACCATTTTTCACGGCTTAACCATGCTTGACCACTGGCAAATCTATATTAGTCAGATAGCGCAAAAGATTAATGACAGCGACCAGCTCCTTTTGAGTTTTACCATTGGTCTGATAGCGTGCTTACTACTGCCCATTTTATTGTATGGTGTGAGCATCTGGTTAACGTCAAAATTATGCGATAAAACTGCCGGGGTCAGTTTTAAAAAGTTATTCTCCGGCTTTGCTTTTGTCTCACTGCCGTTAGCCTTTTCCTACCATATTGCCCATAACCTGAATCACTTTATTCGTGAAAGCAGTAACTGGACAGAATTACTTAGCAATCCACTGGGTATTGATACCCAGCCATTAAGCATGATGGAAAAACACATACGTCATATGGCAATGATGATCCCAGAAGATATGTTATTCGCCTTGCAAGGTCTGTTAATGGCCGCTGGTTTCTTTATTTCCGTACAGGTCATTCGTCATCGGGGAAGTCATCTATTTACAGCCCGAGGCATACAGTTACTGCCCATGCTGTTGTTCGCAGCACTAATTTCCGGCATTAATCTGTGGATGCTTGTACAACCGATGACCATGAGAATGTAGAAGGAATTGTATCGTGAATAAAGATAATCCAATGGATCGCCGGAGTTTTTTTAAACATAGCTTTGCAAAAATGGTCCAGACTGGCAACGATATTATCGAACAAAAAGCGATTGATAAAGCGAAGGGCTGGATCCGACCTCCTTTTTCCGAGCAAGAGCTGGATTTATTAATCAACTGCAGCCGTTGCGGCGATTGTATCAGTGCCTGCCCACACCAAGTCATTTTTCCTTTACCACTGAAACGCGGTGCTGATGTTGCTGGAACGCCAGCGATGGATATTATTAATAAAGGCTGTCACCTCTGTGCTGACTGGCCATGTGTAACGGCCTGTAATGAGAAAGCGCTGGTATTTCCGATAAATAAAATAGATGGAAAGGATAGTACGGGTGAAACAGAAAATTCTACGGAAACATCCGTAAGATCAGCAGAAGATAAAAAACGTCCTGATGCGCAGGATTGCCCTCCTATGGCCAAAGCCACCGTCAACAGTACTACATGTTTGCCCTACTCCGGACCTGAATGTGGAGCCTGTAAAGGCAGCTGCCCAATCCCCGACACTTTAGTCTGGCAGAATGAAAAACCCAGCATCATACAAGAGAACTGTGTCGGTTGTGGATTATGTCGAGAAGCCTGTATTACCAGCCCTAAAGCCATTGAGATCAGCCCCATTGTAATTAACAGCAAAGAACAGCCGGATCGCAACCTGCGGACTCAAGAGAATGTTTAACCTTTGCAAAAGACTATTGCATCGTAAAATTGTTTTTGGCAGCACCGTTGGCGTCGCCCTTATTTTTATGTTCATCGGTGTGGTGTGCTGGGGGGCATTCAACACGGCGCTTGAAGTAACTAACGATATGAATTTTTGTATTAGTTGCCATGAAATGGAGGAAAATGTTTATACGGAATATATCGACACCATACATTATAATAATCGATCGGGAGTAAGAGCCACCTGTCCCGATTGTCATGTTCCAAAAGAGTGGCAACATATGCTGCTAAGAAAAATATTTGCCTCTCGGGAATTATTCCAAAAACTTATCGGCACGATTGATACGCCTGAAAAATTTAACCTTAAGCGATTAGAATTGGCCCAGCATGTCTGGCAAAGCATGGAGCAAACCAATTCCCGTGAATGTCGTAATTGCCACAACTTCAATGCCATGGATATCGCATTTCAAGAAAGCCGTAGCGGCCTGGTTCACACCTATGCACAACAACGAAATAAAACCTGCATTGATTGCCACAAGGGCATAGCCCACCAACTTCCTGATGGCGTACTTCCCTACAAGGGAGGCAATGATGATGACCACCAGTATTATGAACAACAACAAATCGATTGTTATCAGTGTCATGAAGGGGTGCCCAAACCCAATACCGATGATTGGGAATTTTAGTCCAATATCAGCCAAAGCAAACATCCCGCCAATCAAAATGAAGTAGGCTCAAGAACACCTACCAGACTTTGAAAGTCAGCACGATTATTAAGAGAAACGGAAGCAAGAGCGCCTGAAAGTTACATAAAAAATCCGGAATCAGTTACTGATTCCGGATTATGTCAGGCTCATAGGATCGTTCAACTGATCAACATTACCCTAAGGTGCTTTTTATTGTTAGAAAGCTACAGTTAAAATTTGTTACTGACCTTCCATCTCAAAACCAGGTGTAAATACTTCTACACGACGGTTTTGAGCACGACCATCTTCTGTATCATTCGCTGCAACTGGCTCTAGCTCACCACGACCTTGCGCCTGAATTCGACTCTGTTCAATGCCAAAGTGTGTTGCTAAATAACCAGCAACCACTGCTGCACGTTCTTCAGATAGATTTTGGTTATACGCTTCTGCACCACGGCTATCAGTGTGACCGATAACAAATAGTTCAGTTTCTGGGAAATTAACCAAACGCTGCGCAATAGGTTGTAGCTGATCAATATCTTGTTGAGATAACGTATCGCTATCAAACGCAAACGGCAGTGCAACTGTAATTGGTTCTACTTGAACCATTGCAGGAACAGGTGCTGGCTCAGGTGCTGGTTCAACCACTGCAACCGGTGCAGGAGCCCCCCAACCATAAACTAAGCTGATGCCATAGAAATGAGTGTCCCAGCTAGCATCAAAGCCTGAATCTTTAAGTTCTAGATCATTGTAATATTGGTATTCAAGGCGTGCTGATAGGTTCTTATTAAAGAAGTATTCAGCACCTACACCCGCCGTACCAATGATGCCATCATCAGAAAGCTGACTAATTGCCCCATTGCCATCAGCGAAATAGTAAAAACCACCCGCTTTAGCAAACAAATCAATAGAATTAGTTACGTTCCAAGTGAACTTACCAACAAGATCAATACCTTGCTGTTCAATTGACGCATCAATATTTTTTGCATCAGCTTCACCAAGGTAAGTATAACCACCTTCAACGGCAAACCATGGCACAATGTTATATCCTAAGAATACACCACCACCCCAATCCTCTTTATCAACATCACCAGAGTTAAGATCACCAGAGAAGCCACTGTAACTCGTACCACCGACTCGAGCACCTGCATACCACGGATTTTCTGTTGCAGCGTTAACTACGCCAGAAATAAGTAACGCAAGTGGGAGTATGTAATTCATTTTAGACATTTTTCAATCCTTTTATTATTTTTAGTGCCACTACCATGTACACTTTTAGGCTCAGTTCTTATTCTTTACAAGCCGACTTTCTATTTCTTCCATATAGTTCAATTTTTATTAAATTACTTCAGCGCGATGATTATTATTGTCCTATAATTCTTCTCTGCAATCATTTAATTCTTATTAACTTAACTATCAATTATTTATAGCCAATTTTCAGGTGAGATTAGAAACACTTACAATCCAGCCTATTCACCTACTTTATTTAAGATTAATACATGAGTAACCCTCGAGTTCCCCTATCATTAGCAAGTCATTAAAAATAAAAAGCGAGTTTCACTGTACGTTTATTGGCTAATGCTGTTTTCTTAGCGCTAAAAGTACATTTTTTAACAATTAGAACTGTCGAAACAGTTTTAAACATGATTAATGCCAAGTAGAATACCCCATAATATGACCATGTTTGATTTGATCACAGACAAGTAGAATATGAATGTAAATGTTTCTGATACACCTTTTGAAAACATCGATGGCCCAATAAAAAATAAAATCACCGTTGGTGTTGTAGGAGGTGGAGTTGCAGGTTCAACCGTAGCACTTCGTTTAGCCGAACTTGGCATACCTGTGACCTTAATCGAAGAAGGCACGACCTTAGTTAATGGTCCCCCTATCTGTCACTTACATGCTGGCGGTAATTTATATCGCGAGATATCGGACGAACAATGCGTCACATTACTTCGCCAATCGATAGATACACTGCGTGTTTTTCCTCATACCGCAAATATCCGACCAACCGTTATCGCTGTGCCATTACGCGATTCAGGTAATCCTGATGCATTATTACCGCGCTTATCGTTACTTAAAAATGTATATAAAGAACTCATCGAACAGGACAAAAGAAATGCTGTACTTGGTGACCCAGATGAGTACTTTAAAGTTTATCAACAACAAGATTTGATTAAACTTGCAGCTAAAAATTTACCGTTAATGCCAGTTTCACTAGATGATTGGATGGTTCCAGTGGCTAAAAATTTGAATTTAAATGAATTCAAATACCCTATTATCATGGTGCAAGAATACGGATTAAGCATATTTAGAATTGCAGCCACTGCATCTCTAGCCTTTGATAAATTGCCAGCCTGTAAGGTTTATACTAACGCCAAAGTAACTCATATAGAAAAAAGCGATAGTGAGAACCAACAAGCTTGGAATATTTCCTTTCAGCGCTTTAATGAGCAACTTAAAGATCATCAGACGGAGAATATAACCGTTGATTATCTCGTAAACGCTTGTGGCTATCGAACAGGGTCATTAGATGATATGGCAGCCGTTACACGAAAACGCATGGTTGAATTTAAAGCAGCTTATGTCACTCAATGGCCAGCATGTGAAGGTATTTGGCCTGAGGTGATTTTTCATGGCGAACGTGGAACACCCAATGGTATGGCGCAATTAACGCCCTACCCTGATGGATACTTCCAGCTTCATGGAATGACTGAAGACATAACCTTATTCAAAAAAGGGCTAGTCAGTTCAACAAAGCAAAGTGCTCAGCCAAAACTTGAAGAACACTTCATTAGTAAGCTTAAAACACAGTGGAAACCGTTTGAAGTAACAGCTCGAACGCAACGAGCAATCAATCACATGGCACAATTTGTTCCAACGTTTGATGATGCTATTGTGGGTGGAAACCCTCTTTTTGGTGCACAGCAAATTCCGGGGAATGACCCTACATTACGTGCAGCAGATGTTTCTTTCGAAGATCAACATTACGCCCGCTCTGAAATTGTAAAAGCGTCGTCGGCTATATCTGCAGCAGATGCTATTTTAGACAAACTGGTAGAAGAAGGGCTGATCACTAAAGATATATTCGCAGGCTTATTGTCACGTGAAGAACAATTTCAAGTGACGCATGCTCTTAACACTGAAGATGTTGTTCTAGTTGCTGAACAATTAGCCGAAAGTAGACACTTTCCGAAAGCGTTAGCTCAGCCAGTCAATATAGCCAAGAATCAGAAATAGTTTCTAAGAACTACAAATAACTAATAATTCTTTTTTAATTCTCTGATAAGTGAAGCCTTTACTCTTGCTTCACTTATCTCATGAATTTTAATATCAAGTTAAAAAAGCGACTTATCATTGCGTTAAATCGGTATCAATCCAATACTTAGAACCAGACACGTTTGCATCAAGCAGCAAACCTTTTTCACCTATTTGGTAAATAGCCATTCCACCGTTATATTTCGCTGTTAATTCTGCACTTTCAGTACCCGCAACAGCACCCATTTCTGATGTTGCTTCCCAGCCATCTTTCACAAAACCATCAAATGTTTTTTGATCTTCAAAAAAAATGATTTGCTGGTAGAACTTTCCACCAAGCCCTGCAGCCAAGCCCGCACCAAACATTTTCATGTAGGTACGCTTGTTTGTCTTACGATTAACCGCGACACCCGCACCTTGGTTAGTGTGCAGCATCAATGAAAATTTTCGGGAATCAAAAACTGCATAACCATAGGCGGAATCAAACAACCGCTTTGCCGAGGGTTGCTTATCAAATAAACGAGCAAGTGCAGTATCAGACATTGTATTCAATGCTTTTCGAGCTTCTTCAGGGGTTTCTGGCTCTAACATCTCATCCAGTTTAGCTTCACCAGATTCCCATGTTTCTTTAGAAAAATCAGATACGCTATCCCATGCATCTTTACTGGTATCACCAATTGCACTGCCTAAATCAGATGCTGAATCTTTTATTTTTTCCCAACTGGCATGAACGGGTAAAGCAAATAAACCTAAAGCGATAATAATGGCTCTATATTTCACGATACTGCCCTCATATAAAAACGGTAGCCATAAGGCTACCGATTCGTAAATTAGTTAAGCCGAAGACTTTACTTCTGCTTAGGACGGAAAGGTTTAATCACTTCCTCGTTACACTCAAGGAATGGACCTTCCATCAAATCGATACAATAAGGTATAGCAGGGAATACTGCATCTAGACACTCACGGATAGATTTTGGCTTGCCCGGTAGATTGACAATCAAGCTATCACCACGAAGACCCGCCGTTTGGCGTGATAAAATCGCTGTCGGTACAAACTTCAATGATTCAGTACGCATTAGCTCGCCGAAACCTGGCATCATACGGTCACATACAGCCTCTGTTGCTTCTGGCGTTACATCACGCTTTGCAGGGCCAGTGCCGCCTGTCGTTACAATAAGGCTACAACCTTGCTCATCAGCCATCTTGATAAGCGTTGCTTCAATCACGTCTTGCTCATCAGGGATCACTTGGTATACAGGCTCCCAAGGCGATGTTAAGTAGTCATTCAACGTATCGATAATTGCTTGGCCAGAAATATCTTCGTAAACACCTGCACTAGCACGGTCACTTACTGTCACAATACCGATTTTCGCTTTACTCATCTGTTATCCCTCAGACCTTAATAGATCTTATCTTGTTAGTTATTGGTGCATTGTAATCCATAATTGCCGCATAAAACGGATTCCATTTATCACAATAACCAAATGAATTATTTGAAATGCAATATTAAGGAATAATCGTGTATGGATAAAGAGAAAGATAAGGTTTCCGTTTTTAAACCTTACAGACCGCCCATTAGCATGTACTTTGTTTCCATGTAATCACAAATCCCCTGTCGAGCACCCTCACGGCCAAGACCAGATTCTTTTACACCACCAAAAGGCGCAACTTCAGTAGAAATTAACCCTTCATTTATACCTACCATACCGAATTCGAGACTTTCACCCATACGCCATGCACGCTGTAATGATCGCGTATAAACATATGATGCTAAACCTGAATCTGTATCATTTGCACGGGCAATAACTTCATCTTCTGTCGCAAAACTGAATACTGCAGCCAGAGGTCCAAACGTTTCTTCAGTAGCAACACGCATTTCATCGGTAACATGTGTAATAACATGTGGGGGGAAGAAGTTCGTTGATGAATCAGCTTTTTCACCAAATGCTAAGATTGCCCCTTTTTCTAAAGCATCTGTTACATGGCTTTGTACTTTTTCAGCAGATGCTCGATTAATTAATGGACCAATTGTAGCGCCATCGGTAAAACCGTCAGCCATTATTAGTGTTGATACTCGCTGAACCAGCTTTTCAACAAAGACGTCATACACTGTTTCATGTACATACAAACGGTTTGCACACACACAGGTTTGACCTGCATTACGGAATTTAGCAACCATAATGCCGTCAATAGCTGCATCCAGATCTGCATCTTCAAACACGATAAATGGTGCATTACCACCTAACTCTAAAGACAATTTTTTCACTGTTGGAGCAGATTGCGCCATTAACAACTTACCGACAGCAGTTGAACCCGTAAAAGAGATTTTCTTAACCACTTTACTCTTCGTCAGCTCACCACCAATGGCAACAGCATCACCCGTGATAACGTTGAATAACCCTGCAGGTAACCCTGCACGTTCGGCAAGTTCAGCCAATGCAAAAGCACTAAATGGAGTGTCTGGCGCTGGTTTTAGTACAACGGCACAACCTGCAGCAAATGCAGGGCCACATTTACGAGTGATCATTGCGGCTGGAAAATTCCACGGTGTAATAGCCCCTACAACACCAATCGGTTCTTTTGATACAACAATTCGAGCGTCGGTTTTATGGCTTGGTATTACTTCACCGTATGTACGTTTCGCTTCTTCGGCAAACCATTCAATAAAATTAGCGGCGTAAATCACTTCACCTTTGGCTTCAGCAAAAGGTTTACCTTGCTCTGTTGTCATGATGGTCGCGAGATCATCGACATTTTCTAAAATAAGTTCATACCATTTACGTAACGTATTTGAACGCTCTTTAGCTGACACTTTCTTCCAGCTTTGAAATGCCCGCTGTGCAGCCTCAATAGCATGCAGGGTTTCTTCATGCCCCATTACAGGTACATAGCCGATAATTTCACCCGTCGATGGGTTTGTAACAGGCTCTACTTTGCCGTTTTCAGCGGTTACCCATTGGCCTGCGATATAACACTTTTGTTTAAACAAACTGAGATCATTCAGATTCACTTGGAATTTCCTTTCGACAGTGCACAAGTTAATGGCTTGAATTTTAATTGCATATACATATACCCAAGTTACCTCAAAAGTGAACACTGTTCACAATGCTATGCTATTAGCCCATTTCAGGCAAGCTCACGATCTTATAACAGCAAAACAATAACGAATATTGCTCATCACGTATGGATATACCCAAGTTACCGCAACTAGCACCAGCGGCGAACTTCACTGCAATACTTTTTGTAATCATCTCCAAATATAGCGGTAAGCACTTCTTCTTCAGGCTCTATTTGAAAGTTATTCATGAAAAAGAAAAAGATACCAAGCATCAAAAAACATGATATTGCACCTAAGTAAAAGATAGCGGCTAATTGAAATAGCACTAATCCTAAGTACATAGGGTTACGAGAATAACGGTATATTCCAGAGGTAATAAGACGAGATGCCTTTTGTGGCTTCCTTGGATCAATCGATGTTCTGGCTTTCGCAAACGATACGATGCCAGCTAGCCCAAGAATAGCGCCTAGAAAACAAAAAATAAGAACGACAAAAGATTGCCCAGGAAAAACGAATACCCAAAGTGGCCAATACATTGCCAATAAATACATTCCGCCAAAAGATAGCAACAGCAATAGCGGTGGTGGTAGTTTAAGACTCATAAAGAAACTCCATATGTATCGCTGAATTCAATAAATTAGTGCAACTCTAGTACAATAAAGCGACGTTATAAACTAAGTATATAGCGCCATACCCTATCTACTAATGCGCCGTGCAAATAATAATAACCATACACATTTAGTTTAGAAATGCGGTGACAAGTCGCATAAATAGTACAAGTATTTTATTGCCAGAATCTGGTCTGGCTTATAGAATCAGCCCGCTTTCTCATTTACTGTTTTTCATGTGTTATCGAGATAATTTTCTATGCAAGAATTGAAATACCTCCAAGGTTACTCTTCTGATTTGACCAATCAAGTACAGAAATTGATTGATAGTCAAAAACTTGAAGCATTATTACTAAAGAAATATCCCGATAATCACAACATTAAAACAGAGAAAGCCCTGTATGATTATGTTGTTGAAATTAAAAACCAGTACTTAAAAAAATCGGCACCGATCAGTAAGGTTGCATATGATAATAAGATAAATGTTATTCATCATGCTTTAGGCCTTCATACCTTTATCTCTCGAGTGCAAGGTGGGAAACTCAAATCTAAACACGAAATACGTGTCGCTTCAGTGTTCAAAGATGCACCATTAGCATTTTTACGCATGATCGTTGTGCATGAACTTGCCCACCTTCGCGAAAAAGAACATAACAAGTCTTTCTATCAATTATGCTGTCACATGGAACCCAACTATCACCAGTTAGAATTTGATATGCGTTTATACCTAACTCAGATCGATATTTCTCGCAGTTCAAAATACTAACCTCATTAATACACCAAGTAACCTCAAAGTACATGACTCTGAGTAAGCTTAGCGAGTCTTTTGAGATGGCTTCGATATAAACATATAGAATAACTGAGCAAGAAATGAATTATATCGCACCCTTTTTTACATTGTTCAGTACACTAATTCTACTACTTTCCATTAGCCCTGCATTGTCGATTTGTGGCGAAAAAAACCATAAAGGCTGGCGTGCTATCGCCATATTTTTAATCTTTTTCATTTTTGGTTCAGTCACTTATACAATTCTACTTTTATTGCTTCCTTTCAGCCCATTAGAACTTTTTATTGCTCCTATTTTTGCAATTGGTAGTTTATTTACCCTGCTAGTCATACACCTTAGCTTGAAGAGTATTCACCAATATCAAATCACGGCAATAAATGAGCGCTTTAACGCTCAACATGACGCACTAACAGGGCTTAAAAATCGTCAGTTCATGTGGCAAAACTTAAAGCTTAAAACCCAGAGCAAACAACATTTTGCCTTAATGCTTATCGATCTCGATAACTTTAAACAAGTTAATGATGCATTTGGTCACTTAGCGGGTGATGCTTTATTGAAAGCAATGGCTACTCGTATTCAAGCAATATTTAAGAAAGAAAATACAATAAATAAAAGTGTTGAGCTCATTCGATTAGGGGGGGATGAATTCGCCATCATTCTAGATTACACAAAGAAAAGTGAAGTTACCGATTGTATTCAGCTACTACAAAACATCTTAAAAAAACCTTTTTTCATTCGTGGAACTATGGTTCATATTCAAATGAGTATTGGTATTGCCTGTTACCCTGAACATTCTTGCAGTATTACTGAATTGATAAAGTCGGCAGATGCGGCCATGTACAAAGCGAAGAAACAAGCGTCTGGTTTCTGTTTTTACTCAATAGAGTATGAGCGAAGTTCTATACAACACATTCAGCTTAACGATAAAATTCGTAACGCACTCGCTAAAAATGAATTTTCATTGCATTACCAACCTATTTTTGAAAATGATGGTCGAACAGTTTATAGCTTAGAAGCATTAATTCGCTGGCAGCAGCAAGATGGTAGTTATATCTCTCCTGCTTTATTTATTCCTGTCGCAGAAAAAGCGGGGCTAATCTCATCGATCACACAATGGGTGATTCACGCAGCTTTTACCCAACTTGAAATATGGCAAGACTCAGGATATTACCGACACATTCAGATTAATTTATCTGCGTGCGATTTACAAAATGATGGCATTGTTGATTACTTAAAAGAACAATTAGACACTTTTAATATAAACCCAAATCAAGTCATATTAGAAATAACAGAAAGTGCCATGATTGCTGATATTACCTTGGCAAAAAATGCACTCAGAAAGCTTTACACACTTGGAATTACACTAAGTGTTGATGATTTTGGTTCAGGTTATACATCATTAACCATGTTAAGTGATATGCCAATAAAACAGATAAAAATTGATGCTCAATACGTGATTGAGATGAGTCGTAAGAATAATAATTTTGCCATCATTTCATCCATTGCTTTTCTGGCGAACAGTATCGGTGCTAAGGTCGTTATTGAAGGTATTGAAAACCAAAAAGTACAGGCTAAAGTTTCAACATTAGAAACCGCACTGTTACAGGGTCACTTCCTTAGCCAACCCATGAAAGCAGAACAACTTGAACCGATGTTTTCATCAACAATTAAAATAATGAGCTTACAACCTTAGAAGCCGATTGGAATAATTGGTTTTTTCATGATTTCTGATTGAAAGCCTGACAATACTTCGAGTTTTAGCCTACAATGTTCAGCTAGAAAAATGATTAGGTGTTTACATGAAAATTTGTGCTGTTGAGTTACGAAGCAACGAGGCAATTATTTGTCTTCTTTCTCTAAAAGATGGTCTGTTCGATCTTCCTCAGTGTCGTACTCAGAAGTTCATCATGCAGGACTCTCTTGATAACGAACAAATGAGAGATTTCCAATTCGCATTTAAAAAGCTATTGGATGATTACAAAGTTGAGCGTGTTGTTATTCGTACTCGTGAAACACGTGGTAAGTTCGCAGGTAGTTCTGTTGGCTTCAAACTAGAATCAGCGATTCAGTTAATTGAAGGTCTTGAAGTAGACTTCATGACAAACGCTGATATTAAGCAAAAGCTTAAGCGTAATCCAATGGGAATTGATTTCCGTGCAACGGGTCTACGTCAGTTCCAAGAAGCAGCATTCACAACAGGTTACGCTTACCTAGGTAAGTACTAATCGATTACATGCTGTGACTGTAAAGTGTCTGTGTTACCGATGCTTCTACATATAGAACATATGAAAAAGGTACGGCATAAGCTGTACCTTTTTCTTTTGCGGGCATCCAATGATTTGATTGAGTTGAACCTGCGACTAATCACGCCTCAAAGGTCGAATCACCGATTCTAACCCTTCAATTTTAAACTCCAGCGCCAATGCCATTAGCGTGCCTAGCTCTCCCTCTGGAAAGCCTTGCTTTCGAAACCACAGTAAAGGAGTGTTCCCACTGTAAAGTGGGTTACTTGATTAGATAACTTGGTAACCCATCGACGCGGTTTACACCAACACCCATATCAATCATTACTTGTGGTGTTGCCATCTTAGCGGGTACAGGCTTTTTACTGTCTACACTACTAACGGATGGATCTGCAGCATCCTTTGCTTTATCTGGACTTAACCACTCTCTCAGTTTCTTATAAGAGAACATCTTGACATTTTTCTCACTAGCATAACGTGCTTGTTTGAACACCATGTGGAAAGCAATCGAGTTATCTGGGGTGATAATGGGACTAACTTCCGTCATAACCTGATCCTCATAAGAATCATACTTATTAACAAGCGTTACTGCTTTTTCACTTTCAAAAAGCTGCTTTATTACATGGTATGCTGCTATTGTACGATCCTCGTTCGACTGGTTGGAATCAATTGCGTTATTCTCATAGATACGGGTAGGATTTGCACCTACAGCCGCTTCAATAGTAATGGTGTCTCCATTATCTGAAATATGGTCACTGATTTTATTACCATTACTAATAGGAATACTGGTCAGGTTCTTAGATCGTTTCAGTCCGAATGATTTCACTATATCGAAATGTATGTTTTGAGATCCATTAATTATGTATATTGAGCTCTTAGCCATTACTGTTTACTCCATTTATTATTATTATTAGTTTTATTATTGTGTGATAGTGAAATTGAATGTTGTATTATATTTGTTTTTGAATTTAAATAGGTCAATAGCACGCTGAATCGACTGTACTTTATCTAAATCACCTTTAGAATGTGAAGCCCTACGTCGTTGGTATAGTGTATCTAAGTTCAAACTACCTTCCAGTAGTTCATTAAATAGACATAGGATAATAGGGTTAATTGTTACTTGTAGTTCTTTCATTGGGTATACTTCCTTTATTTGCTGGTACATAGTTATTATATCATTTATGGGGTTTATTTATTCAGATTCGTATATATTTATCTATATTTGTATAGTATATAGCGGGTATAATTGATATAATGGTTCTATCAACTTACTTACTAACATATTTAGTTGATGCAGACTGAGTCCTCACTTGCCAGTTATTGCTTAGTCTGTTTAATAGTTTGATATGCAGTCGTTATCCTTCCCTCTTTTGGGTGATGGGTGTGTTATCAGACTAGGGATTGTAATATATCGTATGTTCTCTTCATCGTCGTCAATCATATGGTGTATTACATCCCGCCCCTTTAGTTTACAAAGTGATCTGCTAGTTAAAAAGGATATAACAGTAGCCTTCTAAGCTTCTATTACAAGTTCAAGTCTTGTGCAGATCACTTTGTGAATTAACAAATTAAGTGCCTTTAGCTCAGTTGGTTAGAGCGACTGCCTCATAAGCTGTAGGTCGCGGGTTCAAGTCTCCGCAAGGCGCACCAAATAACTAATAGTAGCTGTTTTACTTAGATCCCGTTCGAGTATCTTTTTGTCAATGATTAATATATAAACACGGGGTGCAATCTGAGATATGACAGCGGCTATACTTTTTCAATAATAATAATAATAATAGCTTTCAGGCTTTAGGTGACAGGTAATAGTAGACACACAGTACAACACACCCTTATTCATTCTTAATTACTCATACCCCTTAAACCTCATTGCTTTCTATAAGTGATGAGGTTTTTCTATGTCAGGTATTAAGTATAATAGGGTACGCGTTAAGGTGTGTTATACACTCTCAAAACGTCTTGACGGGCTTCTATTTACGAAGCTGATAGATACTATATCTAAGGCACTCAAAAGCTGTGGTGCAAGTTTGGTGAGTAGTAGGGTAAGTAATGAAACATATCTGACACTAATTATTGAGTATAATCCAGCTATTAGCATTGATAGCCTGATCATACTAATACAGAGTGAAGTTTTGCGGTGGTGCGGGTATAATTTCTATGTCGATTACATATTAGAGGGATTTACAGATAGACTGATTGAATCATATAACGATCCCCCTATACTGCCAGACGGAAAGGTAAAACAGGTAATTAGAGTTCTATTCTTTCCTTTCTTATTATTGCTTATAGCTGTACTCAAGAGCTACGGTATATTATAAAGCCCCTGCCATTACTGGCTAGGGGCTTTTTGCTGTCTAGCTATCTATTGCTATATATATTAGTCATAAACACTGTTCTGATGTCTTACAATGGTTGCTTCTGCTACATTTTCCATTGTCGCGTTAAAGTGCTCAGAATCACTGGTTACAACGATATTTAAAGGTTCAATCTTGATTTGCTGTGGTGGTTGTTTACCCATTGGTTGCTGCTGCTGATATTGGTATGCTTGCTGTGGTTGCTGTAACGACCTACCATAACCATAACCAGAAGATCCCATTGTATCTCTATATGATTGTGTTGGTCTTGGTGTACTCGGTAATGTACTTGGTAGCGTAGGCATACTGATTTGTTTACCAGCATCAATTAGATTACTAAGGAAACCTACAGGGTTGACCATAGGGTTATTAGATAATGTATCTGATACACTTACACCACCCTCCCCTTTATCGTCCTTTCCAAAAGTTGTCAATTTATCAATATACTTCATAGCCTCAACACCGCTACTGATCACATTGAATAAATCGTTTAAACCATTACCTGCAACCGTAGCCACTTCACCAACGTTTTGCATTGTGGTTTTTAAGGTAGCCATTGATTCCTTTGTTTTCTCAGAATCACCGTTTAGACCGAGGACACCACTAGAAAAATTATCAACTGCCTTATCCCATTGGGATTCAAGGGTTACGATCCCTTGGGCGGTTTCTACTAGTTTAGTATTGTCTGCAGCACTAGTAATTATATTTAGTCTTTCTGCTTCATCCCCTACCTCACGTAACATTTTTCCTTGATTTTCGTATAAAGGGGCTAAACCAGCTAAATCTGATCCAAGTGCTTCAAGTACGAATTTCTGCTTTTTCAAGTCAGATTTGAAGAGTGGATTGTTGAATACTGTGGTTAGTACATCATTTGTCGTTTTCCATGAATTAACAGTTTCTTTGGGAATTTCGAGGCTCTCCTGAAGATCGACTAGTGCCCCCGCACCTTTTCCTGTGAGTTTCATTTCACGGTTATAGTCTCCCATCAAATCGAGGATATTTTTCTGATGATCAGCAGCGGCACTAGCATCAAAACCTAGTTTTTTGTACCCTTCGGACAGTTTTTGAAATTCTTCAACTGAGATACCCGAGAGGTTTGCATTTTTCTGTAATTCCATAGCTCGATCAGTTGATGATTTAACAGCCATTGCTGTACCACCCGCCACGGCTGTAACCCCCGCCACTGCTGCTGTTTTAACACCTGATACAATTGCAGCCTTACGTTCTTTACGTTTATCAGCAGCCTTTTCAGCAGCCTTGGTTGCTGCTTTCTGTGCTTTGATTTGTTCTTTAGCTGATAGTTTAGCGGCTTTACCTATCGCTTTATACTCATCGGAGATCCTCCCAAGTTCACTACGGTAACGTTGAGCACTAACACGGCCTTCAATATAATCATTACTTAGCTTGTCTAGCTGATCACCGTATTTTTTAGTTTGTGTAGCGTTCAAACCTGTCACTTTACGCAATGCTTTCTCAGTATCCAGATAGGTCCTTTCAACCATAGTTTGCTTTTTTCTTGCATCGGTTTCACGTTTAATTTGTTTAGCTTTACCAGCATTCTGTTTAGCTTCTCTGGCTGGTTTGGTGGGTTTACTCACACTAGCCTTTAATCTTTTGTACTGTTTAAGTTTATCAATCGCATCCTTATACCCTTTCTGATCGTGCTTCCACGAAATTTTATTGACTACATTTACACCATTTACTGTATTGCTCATATTATTCTTACCTTATTTATAGTTATTATCGGGGAAAGAAATTTACAATTGATATATGAATCAACCTGTAAACGCCCTCGCCCCTATTATTATTATTATTATTTATGCTTCAAATGAAGATGCGATATATTCTTCATAAGTTTCATTTAGGGATTTAATATCTTCTTTTACACCCTCTGTAACTTCATAACATTGGGTTAGTATATCAACACACTGGGTCAGCGCCTCGGTAGCCTCTAGGTACTCAGTAAGGCTTACATCACTGTCAGGATCATTATCAAAGCCCTCTCGAATGGCTTTATATAACTGACCACGTTGTTGTGTATCTAGTGCTATTTTTGCCGTATCATGGGAAATAGTAAATAGTTGTTGCATTGAGTCTAGTAGGTACTGTTCAGTTTCATTTGTTGTTGTATTAGTCATTATATTATTTACCCTCTTTATTATTTATCAAAACTTTCAATATATTCTAAGTCTTCTCTCATCCGTCTTAACTTAACACTGAGATTTTCAAACATAGCTTTTTTTACTTCAATCTTTTCTAAATGCTGTTCATAAGTAAAGATACCTAAAACATTACACTCTTGAATCGAATAACCATTCTCCATCTTAGTCTTTACCTCATAATCGAGTCGTTGAGATTCTCGTTCTACTCTTTTCTTTCTCACACCAAGATGAAAGTTTAAACTGTTACTAGTTTCGTTCTCAAGAAAAATAATCTCTTGCTTAGTTAAACTCGTCATTGCCATATATATTATTTACCCTCTCTATTATTTATAGTTATTATTACTTGTTAGTATTACTTGTTAGTATTTAGATGACCAATCTTGTAAATCAATTGCTGTTGTCCCTGAGATACCACTACGAAAGAATCGCTTTTTAATCTTGATGAATTTAGGATCTTCTATACAGCTCCAATACTCAAAAAACCCTTTAATAGTGGTGTTTAATTTCTCTGATGAATTTAGTGGTGAACGTATCCATAAGTTATACAAAACCCTAATTTGCTTTACTATATCTGTATTGTCAAAATCAAGGTCGTAGGGTTTTAGTGAGTTTCTTGAATCTGTCTTTCTCTGTTGGATAAGAATCTTATCTTGAAGTGCACCATTTTTGATATTTACTGCTGTTACTGTTTGTTCGTTGCCTGTATTTAGGAACATAACCTTAATACTTTTGTAATTGTTATACTCAAGGACTTGAATTTCACCGAAGGATTTAGTGTTTAGTACCTGACCCACCTCATAGCTATCTGCTCTTGCCATTTATCTTATCCTCTTTATTATTTATTTACTTATTTAGCATTCTATATATGCTTCTTCTTTGTCTACTACGCTTCATAACATCTTCTTAATTTGGTTATTTGAAATATTATATAGTTCAGTCATGCCTAATTCACTAGCCCAGAATCTCACTTTACATAATTCATAAAAGCTTAGGGACTCTGTTTCTGACTTTTTAACTAATTCTTGTAGTAGTGCGGTTTGACGATCTTGTTGTTTCATATCTGTCATTATTATTTGTATTCCTCTTATTATTTAAATTCTAAATTACGTGTAGCAATCTGTGCCAATTCTGTCATACCAAGGCATTCTGACATATAGATGATTTGACTGAGTGTGTATGGGGTTTGGTGGGAACGGTGAATTAGTTGTTCTAGTTTATCTTTCATTATTAACTTTCCTTCTTTTTAGTACGGAATAACGAGGGATTGATGAATCGGCTCATTTCTTTTGCTGCTACTAAGTCAGTACTTAATTGTATAGTGTGATTCTTTCGTGCTGCTTTTAGTCTTTGGGTAAAGCCTGAGACTGTTAGTACACCATCTACTAGCATTTGGCAGATATGATGTGCATAAGGGGTTGCACATACATCTTGAGGTGTGTTAATGTTGTTGTGGGTATTAATCATATTTTGTTCCTTAATTTAGTCGATAGACCAGTATATCAGTATTTTTAATGATAATCAACCTCATTTGGGTGTTATCCACCTTATTTGGGGTATATTTTTGATTATTTTGGTGGGTGTTAATAGAAGAGGTAAAGCATGTTATAGTTGTGTTAATCTCACTCGGGTTTCACTTGGGAATAAACCAGAGTGAGATATTATTATTGGGGTTAGGCTGCTAGGTGCTTTAAAATTTAATATTCATCATAAAACCTTATTATCAAAAAAGTACATTACTATCTTCTTATTCTTCCTCTAGAAAAGGTAATGGTGAGTATCCAAGACCTATATCCATCTTTATGAACTCTATTAGTTTAATCTTAGTTCTATCTACGTGAGGTTGATATAAAGCTAAAACCTCCTTAACTTTTTTCTCACTATAAGATAATATGTTTGAGATCATGTAGGGGGTTTTACCTGATAAAGATAGAGAGATGATCTTAATATCCTTTCTGCTTGCGCCTAAACCAATAACCGCCATCTTAGCTACATCTGAGTTAGTTATAGCCATAATCTTATTTACCCCAATTCATTAAATTCTTTATTGACTTACACACCACGAACCTGTAATATGTACTCAAGATTTGAAAGGGGCTGGTAGGACAACCCCAATCTATATAGTTAAATATTATTACATTCTATTTGTTGTTGATTTGAAAGCATTTTTGGTGTCAAGGTGTACCCCGCCTCGCACCAAATTTCAGCCATAGTGTCAAACAATCTTTTGTTAGTGATCGTACCGCTGGTAAACTTAGCTCTATGTGGGGCATAACTACCAAAGTCTACACCACTTAACTTATTACCTGAGTTGGTAGGTTTGATTACAGGCTTAATTACATCACTATTAACAAGCTGCTGATCGCAAGCCAATTTAAACTCAACGTTACCAGTAGCATCTCCATCAATATCCCCTTCATTATCTGCATTAACAACATTAACCGCTTTACTTAGATCCTGTTCATCACCCCACAACGGACAACCTACATATAAATCATTCGGGGTACTGTCATCATAATTAGAATCGCCACCATCCCAAACACCGCACTCATTAAAATACTCATCATTATCTGTAGTGTCCATGAACACACTTTCGTAATTGTAAGATTGTGGTTGTTGTGACACGGTAACACTCTCCTTCTTTACTGGTTCTTGAGGTATTACTAGTTTAGGTTGTTCAGGTACTACAGGTTTAGTCTCAGTCTTCTTAGTTGGCTTAGGATCTGTAGGGGGTGTAGGATCAGTTTCAGGGAACTCTATATAACGCTTACCATTAACATACATGAAACCCTCATCATCTCCACAAAGTGTAAGAGGTTTTGGTTCTTCCCACATATTAGCTTTTAGCTTTTGTATATCACGTTCTTTTTGTGCAATCTGCTTTTCTACCTTGCGACGGTTCTTAAATTCCGCTTCTGTACGAACAACACCACTAGTTAAGCCTTTCTCTTTATCAGTAACAAAACTTAACCGTGCAAACTCATCTTCATTTAAAGACTTAGAATTAAAAGTTAAATCCTTCTTAACTTCATCCCAACAGTGCATGGTGATTTGTTTACCTCTTTTACCTACTGAATAGCTATCCTTTACTGTAAAGAAACCGATCTTACTCAAAAATGCAAGGCATTCAGTGACAGAGTAAGCCTCTACTCCCATCTCTTTAGCCATAGTTTTTCTGCTTTTCTCTAAAATATCGTTTGCATCAGAGAAACCTACACATTGATTTACTAAGTAACTAATAATTTTATGGTAAGAAGGTTTTATCTTTAAGGTCTCACCTGTAGAGTTTACCGTGATAGTGTTTGTACAAATTGTAAATTCCCAAGGAGTTACTGAAAAGTTATTGAAACCGAATTTATTATTTGATGTATTGTTGATCATGTATTGTTACCTCATAGGTCTTATTGATAAATTGGTTAATTTGTTCAACTGTAGTGTTGTTGGTTATTAATTCTAGTATTTGTTCAGGTTTAAGGTTGTGTTTACGTGCCAGTGGCATTATCAGGTCTAGCTGGGTTTTACTCAGTGATAGCTTCATACTGTGTTCTCCTAATTAATCACATTCTACGTATACCGCACCTTTGTACAGTATGTTTGTACTACCTTCTATCTTTTGTGGTGTGAAGTGTTTCTCAAAAGATTCTATACTGTCATATGGGTGATCCTTTAAGTATCTAATCTGTTCTTCGATGAGTCTTATACGTGCTTCATTATATTGGTATGCAGTCATTATCTAGTCCTCTTTATTACTAGTAAAAATAGTTTTATCAACTGAGCGTACAATCTCACGGGCTGTTACTAAATCAATGGCTCGTTGTGTGCGTCCTTGTGAGCGTGCTCTACTTAGGCGATTGCGGTAGTTGGCTGGTATAAGTTCACCTGAAATAAGTTTTTCCGAAATGTCTTGCGCGTAGTGTGTTGCTGTGATACTATCTGTCATGATTCATCCTCTTGGCTAAGTTGGTATAATCAGTATATCGTGGATAGGAACTGTTATCAACAACTAAATGATATTATATTAATCTTTTTCCTATATAGAGTATCTTTTATTGTTTCCGTGTGGTAACAGTGGCAAGGGGTACTTCCCCCCATATAGAAAACTAAGAGACATTAACGTCAAATTGACTTGAATATGTAAATGTAGACATTGTATCTGTGGGTACAAAGGTTATGTTTGTGTGTAACCTATTAAGATATACTAAACAATCATACCTATTCACTTTCCAAGGGTGTACTTCCCCCCCTATAACTACAAATAGCGCGTATTCAAATCACTACGCGCTTTCCGTAAGTAGTTGATTTAATTAAGTGAGTGGAAAAACCCCTTATACTCTAGTAGGTAGGTATTTCGGCAGATTTTACTAGAAGTAGAGGTACATGGGTAAGTTACCCACACTAGCTGTAAGTGCTTGATTTAATTAAGTGAGTGGAAAAACCCCTTATACTCTATGTCACGTAAGTAGTTGATTTTGTTGAATGAGTGGAAAACCCCAAACAAATAAACATTATATAGAATCAAAGGCAATCCTCGCTTCGCTCTGCACTAAATCAAGTGCGTATTACTATTTCGATACCAGCCTAATAATATAATTAATAAACTCGAAACCATAAAAATCTCTTTATGTTCTTTTCTCTTGTTCTCAGTTTATATATGTAATGGCTTGGTGGATGAGCTAAAGCTCACTTACTGTTTACCTTACTGGTTACCTATGTAGTATTAGTTCGTACCTCACCCTATGCGCTCTTACATCGCTTACTATCCAAACCAACTATACTCTACAGATACCAGCCATATAATTTATAATTAAAACCAGAGAACATAAAAGCCCTAAGCTCTTTCTTGTTTGGGTATTAATAAATTATAATATATAGATTGATGGGTAAAGGCTTCGTGCCTCACCTTTAGTTATACTATAGTGATGGTTGTATGTATCAGAGCTTTAGAATTGTAGGTATTGAATAGTAAAGTGGGGTTCTCGGTCTCCGACCTGCGAATTAGTAATATACTCTTTCTTCTTTTCTCTCTATAGCTTATATATAATACTATGTGTTTAGTCTTCTGTACCTTCTTATACCTTCTAGTCTATATAGTATGGTGGTGTCCCTCAAACCTTGTTTAAGCCTGTTTGTGGTAATAGCCTTGTGATTGTCTATCTATAATGTATACAGCCTTAAAATAGACTGTAGAGCTTGTGAGTATAATACTATTTCAATTATAACGACTTATATTAATCTTAATATCAGTAACGGGATTTCCCGTCCCACTCCCTACTATTCAAATTGTGTAAATCACCCGCCAGTGACGTAAACCTACCACCAAATTACACCAACCCCACCAATCCCTAAGTGATCCACCACATAATATATAATTAAAAACCCATAATATAAAATCTTCTAGTCTCTTAGTCTCCCCATTTAGTTACCGTAGTAATTCACGACTGTACCCACTGCACGGATCGGTGCACTCACCTAGTATAATAGCTGTCACCATCCCCTCAATCCATTTTAAGCACGTTTACCCCAATACCTAAGCACTTAGCCAGCTACATAGTAAAGTTGTTTAAAATGCACTACAGGGGGTATTAAGGGATACAAGCCTATACTTCCCCTAATGGGGTTTGTTACAAGTAGTTACTTCGATCTCAATGGTAATAAATACCAACCAGATTAAGCTTTTTACCACTGACTTATATTACTACTACCGAACCTACACACTATGTGTAAGTTGTCCTGAACACTATGTGTTCTCCCCGCCAACACTCCTCAAACCTATTTTAAAGCTATCTATAGTAATAGCCTTGTGATTATCCATCTATATACTATACAGCCTTAAAATCAATTGTAGGGGGTTAGAACTACGTTCTATTGAGTCTATGGGATGTCCGTTCTAGGGTAATGGGTAGGTAGGGACTGCGCATATTATCGCAATCCTCTAGAGTATTGATAGAAGGGTTAAAACTCCGTTCTATAGGTGTATAGGACTCTCGACCGATCCCCAGTATTCCCGCCATGTAGCCATATATTACATACGTAAGTAGCTATTCATTACCTAGCTGGTTAGTCCACAACTACACTATCTCTAGATCTTCGATCTATAAGACCAATAAGAACAATAAGAATAATTTTTATATGGTTTTAGAAGAAAGAGCTTGCTTGGTTAGTGTGTAAGAGGTTAATATCCTCCTTGTTGAATTAAGACCTCAACCTAATAATTACCGCAACGGATTAAGAAACCGAAGCCGGATATACAAGAATCAGAATTTCAGTGTGTTGGTAGACAATATATCGACATACATAATCAAATGACGGGCAGCAGCACGTCGAAGATAGCCCTTCATCGGGTGATCTATTTCTTGTAGTAGAGATCCTGCTTTGCTGACGTGCTGCACCACCCCTAATCCGTTGCCTTTATATACAAGAAGGTAACAACCTATGAAACAGATCTCACACCACCATCAAATCGTTAACCAAGTAGTAACAACACAGATCCCCTATCTCACTTCTACCCAAAAATCCGTACTATCTGCGATCTCTACGTTTGTATCCTTGAAGGATGGATCAGCATTCCCTAGCCAAGAGAAATTAAGTGAGTTAACAGGCTTTCACCGTGTGACAGTAAATAAGGCTATTAAAGTTATTTCAGAGTTGGGCTATCTGGTAGTTAGTAAGATAAAGCGTGTTGTAGGCATAGGTTTTAGGAATAGTTACAAGGTAACAGACCACCTTTTATCAGTGCTAGGTTTTGGTAAGAATACAAAGAGTAAGAAGATTAATCCCCCTAAGAACCCTCCTAGAATCGATCCTCAAACGACTTTACCAACTAGCTATGCAAATGTATCAGTATTAGATAAAACCTTATCAGACGTGTTTGAGGCGGGTATGGGTTATCTCGGATATAGTTCAGATATAGAGGGTATCAACCTATGATCCTCTCACAACAAACTAAGATTAATCATCTAGCCCGTAGAGCTTTGGCTTCTAATGTAGAGTGTATCAGGGATCATTTGTGGAAAGCAGCACAGGACTTACAAAGAGAGAGTTTGGTAAGATGGAAACGAGAGCAGAATAAGTAATAACCAACTACCTCTGTACCCCCATACATTCTATAGTGAGTGTCGTAAGAGATAAGTGGTTGTAATATATCACTTTTTAGCTCATATTATCGACACCACCACCTTCTTAGCCCGAGGTCTTACTGAGTCTTGGGCTTTTTGTTGCATGTGTAATACATCCTCTGTCCATTCATCGGACATCCCCTAACATACTGATTCTCTTGTAGCAATCAAATTATACGAATTTAGTGATAATTATTCGCATTTGGGCTTTAACACACCCTCTAAAACTGATAGAATAGCTGTATCGACAGGAAAACATTTAAGAATAACACAGGAGAAACAACCATGCAAGAAGATTTCACCATTAACTATGAAGTGGCTAAATTTTATTCCTCTTATGAAAGTGGTAAGAGCGGTCGAATACTTATCCAAGGGCTGGCTAAACGTAAAGGATATGCACTAAGAGTAGAAGATCAGGTAGGTTATCTGAATCTATCGGCTGTAGTCAGTGTACTAACTTATGATCGCAAGGTTAAAAAGACATGGTCTATTGATTGATAACAACCAATAAGGAAAAAACAAACAAATGAGAATAACAGCATTCAAACAGTACCTTGAAAATTTTACAGGTGGTAAGGCTGAGATTGAAAACTTACCCGATTACCACAGCCAGCCTGAACTACTTAAAGGGGCGTATTATAGTAGGTATCGTGACCGTTTAAAGAGCCCTAAGTGGTTGAGTAACAAACCTACTATCCAAGAAGTTTCCATTAAGTTCATTTTTACAGATATTCTCGAAGGTAAGACATACGGCTACAATCTTACGCTATTAGATATAGCTAATCGTAAGGTGAAAATCACACCTAATCCTAACTTTATGATCGACTCCTATGTAACAGCAAGCCAAGATCTTACAGACTATCTTGTAGGTGAGTATGACGCGTTTTTAATTGAGCTAGGTTTTAAATAATGAAACAAACACTACCAGTATAATAATAAGAGGAATAAACATGAAATACGAAATTCAACTCAAGGCTACTGATTCAACTCTTTTCAATATGGATTATGATCAATGTTCAGTTAAATACTTCCCAGCTTTTTCTAGTGAAGACTTACCACGTGTTAGTGAGATCCGTTTATACAGTAAAGACGCTGATAGTGACCTCAAATTTAATTACTCAAATAGTGAATCACCTACTCTTGAAATTAAACTACGTGTTAACGAAGATATTAGTGAGATTGGTAAAAAGACCGCTGATCATGCAAAGGGTACGATCACCTACGATATTAGTGAGGTTCATATCAATGGCTATATACTAGACAGCGAGACAGACCAATTAGCTGCTATTACTACCTTGTGGACTCCCCAAACCACTCCTAAAGAAGATAAAGGTGATGTATATGTGATTGTGACTAAGGGTATCAAAGACGCTGGACAGGCGATTCTAGAGGCTAAGAAAGGTAACGTGATTACCAAGTCAGTAAGTGATGTTACAGCGCAATTAGTAATCAAGAGTTTTATGGCTGAGTATAAAGAAGTATTTAAAGCTCCTTCAATGGTAGAAGTGATGAAATCCAATATGCAAGTGCCAGCCAAATCTGCAGATAAGATCAACGATATTCACAAACGGATGCAAGAAGTTATCAAGCAGAGACAGAATAAAGTGGTCACCAAGAATCAAGGTAATGACTTAATTGCCAATATGAAGAAAAACATGGGTATTACTAAATCGGGTGTAGTAGAAAAAGCTACTACAGCAGAACAGGAAGTTGCCCTTCTAAAACGTCTAGGTAAAGCCCCTAAGGAAGATATGGTAGAGAAAGCCACATTATCCCCCTCTGAAATTATGAAAGCTAATATGCAAGCCAGCCTAGACAAATAAACCGATCTAAGTAACCAAACAATAAAATAGCCCGACTCAAATTACAGTTGGGCTACCAAACAATTACGGAGTACCAAATATATGACTAATTCAACCACTACAGCAAATAAAGAACTAAACCTACTATCTACAGATATGCAAGATATTTACCAAGCTTATGTAGACGCAATGCCTAAACGAGTGTCAAACGTTAATCTAGAAAGCTTCAAACAGATCCGTGATACATCAGTTTATAAGATGAAGTTTCATACAGTTGAAGAGGCTACAAAGGCTCTATCAAAGCAGGGAAAGACAGTAGCTAATACAATGTATGACGAAAACACAGAAGGTTTATTCTATAAACTACGTCAATTACGTCGCCCAACTGAGAATTTCGGTAAGTGGTATCAGATGATTGCAGATATTATGAATACAGGTATGTTTGAGATCGATAATTCACCTCAACGCGGTAGTTTTACTAATAGTAAATCCATCCTGTTTGTTACTAAGGATGAATACCTACAAACAGATGAAGAAGTAAAAGCTTTATTTGATAGTCAAGAAAAAGAGAAAGATGAAAAGTACCTAGCTGATTATATGATGGAAAGTAAGGTCTTGGCATACGCTGTACAAGAGTTAGAACGACGTGAAGCACATAATGCGGCTATTATCGCAGCAGATAAGTTAAGTAAAGCACAATCAAGTATGAAGAGTTTTTTGAAGGGTAAAGGGACTATTACTAAAGAGAGTGAGCAAGAAATTAAGTTTATTGAGTTTTTAGATAAGACCTCCATAAAGGATCTTGTTCTTACTGACCTTCAAGAGAATTTTGCACTGAGTACAGCAGTTATGAGTAAAATCTTAAAAAGTAAAGGTTATGAATCAAAACGTAAGAACTTAGCCGATAAGAAATTAACAATTTGGGCGTTACCAGTTAAGGTTAAAGGTAATACACAAGTTTCACCAACTCGCCCTACACTAAGTTACACAGAACTAGAAGACCTATATAAAGAACAAGACTAATATATATAAGTAATATAAATATATATATAAGGGAGGTGTAAAGCCTCCTAGTTCTTAGAGCGCCAAATAAATAAATAAATAACCAATAAGGAATAATAAGATGATCAGTAATAATAACGAAGCAGAATTAAAAAAGTTACAAGCTGAATATGCACAATTAGAGGAGGCTTTTAGACTAAATAAAGTACAGCCTGATTATTCTCTTAGTGCTTTTGACCAAGTGCAAGTTAACCGTAAGTTTATTGTAGCTATCGCAGAAGCTAGGGCTAAATTACAAGCAGCAATTCAGTATGTAATGTAGAACTGTAGTAAGGGTGTAAAATCCCTCCCCCAAATAGAGGAAAGTAGATAATCAAGTAGATAAGGAATAATAATATGACAAAGAGAACAAGGAAAGGAAAAACTTTTCACTTCACATCACCCTATGGTGAAAATATAAAGGTTGATAATCTTAAGGCTTTCTGTGAGAAATACCACTTGTCTTACGATTCGATGCTCTCTGTACATCAAGGTAAACTCTCACATTGGTATGGCTGGACTAAAAAGCTCTACCCAAATAATAAGCCACTTAACCAGCTTATTGGACTAAGACAATCATTTGAAGCCCCAGACATAAAGAGTAATAGTAGTAATACCACCAATACCGAAGATAAAAAGAAGAGTAAAGTAAACAAGAAAGACTACTCAAAAGACTACCCAAGTAATTATATTCATTCACCCCATCAAGACGGAGTTATTGAAGGGAGGGCTAAAACGTATAAGTTTATTAGTCCAGCAGGTGAGCAAGTTAGTATCTACAACCTTTATAGGTTCTGTAGAGACAATCAATTAAAACAGGGTGCAATGTCGTTAGTGGCATCAGGTAAGCGTAATCATCATAAAGGCTGGACTAAGTACCAAGCATAATTCATAGTTCTAACCCATCCCCTAAACCACATTATTCTAGCCCCTCAAAAGCTCATCAAGGCGTTTATATTACTATGCTATACAACTACATTAGACAGGCTTTTACCTTGCTTAAAATGCCTGTCTAACCCTGCCCCCAAACTCACTCATTACTCTAAAAATAAGAAGCCCACCAACTACCCTAATGTTAATACTTTGTTATAAAGTACACCAATACCTTACTCAAGTTGTAATCCTTCAAATAAAAGTGGTAATTCCTTAGGTAAAAAGCCTTATTTTGGACAGGGTATACCCTTGAATTGGTATTAATATTATAAATGAAGTGTGTTTAACAACCTTTGATCACGAAACTATTGCGTATGCAACAATCCATATTTTTAACTGGTCATTTATACAGTAGTTTATACAGGGTTATTACTGTACATTTATACAGTAGTGATACATACCAGTGTACTACCTAGCGAGTGTAGTAAGGTTATAATACATCACTGATACACCACTCAGTCGCTTCGCTCCTTCATTCCTTCCCCAAATGTAAAGGCTCTATCCTTGAATAAAGTATCAATACCCTTGCATAAATTACTTAATACCTTCCCCCAGATAATTTCCTTTCAAAAGTACTAAAACCCTTAAAACAGGTACTACCCCCATTCAAAGGTAAGAGTCTTTCATTTATACAAAGTTATCTTTTACTCAAGTTATTTAACATTTAAACAAAGGTAAAGAGCTACCACTTTAAGGAAGATAAGTTGTGTTTATAAAGGGTTCATACCCTAAACCAGTATATTAGGAATCGCTTATTTAACACTCTGATGGTTATGCGAACTATACTTTTAAATACATGTTTAAGTTTTAGGGGTTAACTTCAATGATTACAACAACTTAGCGGCTTTTACCCTTCAATAATCAATAATAATTTTTAGTGCGTATAATATTATGGGAAGTTATTATTAGGTCTCGATAGATAATTTATTTTATGCAAAAGTGGTGCATACTCAGGAAGGTGTTATAACCCCTAGAACTAAATATGAATTTCGTATCTGGGGTAAATGGTATTGTGGAAGGAATGAAGGAGCGAAGCGACTGAGTGGTGGTTATTGGTGTAGATATTTCAGCAGGAGGAAAACTACTGAGAGACTTACGGTAGCGTGTGTTAAACGCTGCTTGAGCGATCATAGTAGATATTTCCAAATACACCATATACTCGCTACGCTCGTATCATCCCCCCCCAAATTTTAATTTTTAACCTAGCTGTACTAGATATTTTGCCCCAGCCATTAAAACCTCTTTACCTAATTTCCTTATCTCAAAATTTTAAAATTTAAAAATGAGGGATATTTTACTCAGAGGTATAGCAAACACCCCTCAAATAATAATACGTTTTAATAGCTGTTTAATATCTGTTAATAGTTGTTAAAACCACGTTAATAGGCTGTATGGGGTGTGATAATGAGTAAATATGAAGGGTTTTTACTGTACTGTGAACTACATACAGCATGTATAGGACAGGGTATAGAGGTACTGGACAGGTTATAGTGGTTTCAATATTAACCCTGCTAATTATCACTATATATTTAGTTCAATTACACCGAATATTAGGGATTGTGCCATATAAAGAGGTTGTATATGTTATAGAGATGTTAACAGATAGACTGAAATCCCTAATACTGGACACCCCTAAAAACTACCTAATATTAACTAAATATATGGTGTTAATATTGAAACTAATAAAGCCAAAATATGATATAATTGTAGTACAGAATATATAAAGAGGTGTTATTAATGAAACCACAATTATTTACAGAACTTGAAGTGAAAGCGATGTCCATTAAGAGTAAGTTTGAAACCAGTAAAACTGATAAACAGATATATGAAGTATTGAAACTATTACTCCTGCAAAGACCACATAAAGAGATTAGTGAGCGACTGAATGTAAATAGAAACACTATCAAACTTATAGCATTTAGATATAAACAGGAGCTTAAAACTGCTATTAAGGGCTTTGATTCTCAATTATACAACGCACAAACACTTGGCGTATACATGGGCGATAGTCTGCTAGAGGCTAATATTAATTACTACACTAAACTAAATAAATAAGAGGTATGATAAATATATGAAATCAAAATTACAAGTGACAGTAGCAAAAGCAATCTTAGAAGGAATATCAGTATCGGATTTAGTAAAAGACACACGAGGTTATGGTTTACTGAATTATACACGTAGTGGTATTACTACAACCTACTCGAAAGTTAAATCAAAACTAAAAACAGTCGGGTTAGTTGATTAGCCAACTGTTTTTGATTAATCAAATATTGAATAGTTTCTTATTGGGATAGAGGTACTTATTTAGATTATGTTTTCTGAGTTCTAGGGTAATATTCATTAGTAAACCCCTAGTATTAAAATGTGTAGAGGGTTCTAGTCCATGATCATCTATATCTAACCCCATAGGTATAAAAACCTCACCGTCGTCTTTGTCTCTATTAAATGGATGAACATAAAACACCCTACTCACACCACTAAGAAAAACCACCTTCAAAGTAATACACAATCTTTTTTGATCTCTTTGTTCATTACTTTTACGGAATAACCACACCCTACCAACCTCTATATCCCTAATATTATTCTTTATAACCTGTTTTACTACACCTCTAGTCTCAGTACCTAGATTGTTCCATAGTAAACCTTTATCTTCTTGATATAACGATGCTAGGCGGTCTAAACCTGAACCTTTACTGTTTACACTTTGTGTAAGTAATAATGCCTTAGTATTAGTTAGGGATCCTTCTAGGGTGTCAATAGTCTTCCCCCAAACATTAGAGTTGGGGTTTGCTAAATATCTACTTGTGGCATCTTTTATCTTATCTTCTATTACCTTTATTTCAGATAGGATGATAGGTGTCTTATCTTCTTTAGATGGTAAAGGTAGATCTGAGCTTAAGATTAAAACTAGCCTTTCTAACAATTCTCCATCATAGTGGATTGCACCACATTCACTAATACCCTTCATCCCGTTCTGACATTTATATTTAATTCTCCCTCGTTTTAATACACCAGTTAATGTACCTTTACATTTATTACACCTTAATACCCTTATTCCTGAGAGCATGTAGATAGTGTCAGTACACCCCTGTCTAACATGTTTAATAGTGTTCTGTAGTATTAGAAACTCTTCTTGTGTTATAAGAGGCGGGTAATAGTTTGGGATCTCCACCTCTTTGTTATCAATACAAACTACTTTAACCCCATATAAAGCTTTATTTCTTCTTAAAGTAGAAACAAAAGTTTCATTCCACAATATAGAGCCTTTTAATTTCGGGTAATTCTCATTAAGGTGTCGGTTTACTATACGGTTTCCTTTACCAGATAAGAATAACTTAATAGCCGATTTTATAGCCTCTGTGTAATATGGTTGTAATGTAAGGTTTTTAATTGAAGTGATCCAGATAGGGTTATGAGTAGGAATAATAGAGGTGTGATCCCCTTCTTTATGCTTTCTTATATGGTTTCTTATATTATCACTTGCGCGCTTACTTTTTGCTTCACTCTCGTTGTTGGCTCTAGCAAAACATATATCTGATAATATCCCTGACATAAGATCATCTTTATATAGGTAACTTTCTGCCTGACTGTAGATCCAAACCTTTTTATTCATAAATTGCTGGTATAAGGAACGGGCATCTGTAAAAGATTGCCTGCTTAATCTATCAAGAGAATAACAAGCTAGGATACTACCCTCTGCTATATCTGAGTTTAAGAAATCGCCTAAACTACGTTTTAGGTTAGCACCTCTATAAGAACTTACCCCAAAATCTTTAAATTCTAGGTTGCTTATAGGTAATTTATGTTCAAGAGATAAGCGAGTAAGGCATTCATCATCAACCTGAATATTGAAATTCTGGTCTTTAGTTGATACACGTTTGTAATTGTAAATTTTAGGCATAATTAAAAACCCTTACCTATGTTAGTAGATGAGGGTTGTATACTATCATTTCTTTTGTAGTGAAACACTCCTTTGCTATAGCAAACCACAGCAAATATTCCTCAGGTAGGTCAATCAATACTCGCCCACTGTACTTTCCAAATGGCATTTTCATATTGGCTAGTTTGATTAGGTGTTCTTTTTGAAACATAAAGTTATTTATCCGCATTTAACTGATGCTAGGGTTCTTTAAGCACTTACACTGCTGTAACTGCTTGTATGCGAATATTATACGCTTGCAGTCCATTGCTGGCTAACCAGCGTTTTTCCATTTTGTGTCACAGTACCGATATACACATCACCCGCGATTATTTTACCCACGCCTTTGGGTGTGCCTGTCATGACGATATCACCATTCGTTAATGCCATGAAAGTTTGTATTTCAGCTAATATCTCATCGGGCTTATAGAGCATTAATTGAGTATCACCTTCTTGAATTAACGTATTATTGATACTTAACGTTAAACCCAATAAAGACGCTTCAGGTTGCAATGATACAAATTCACTGAATACAGCTGAACCATTAAACGCTTTGCTTCGCTCCCACGGAAGAGATTTCGATTTCAAAACATTTTGTACACTGCGTTTTGTTAAATCAATGCCGAACGCCACGGCACTGAACTTACCATTTTGATAAAGGAAAGAGATCTCTCCTTCATAATGCAGTTCATCGCCATTATGTGATGCTAGTAAGGATGAAGATATAGCAGAGTTAGGTTTTACAAATAGTACCATTTCATTTGGTACTTCATTACCCAGTTCATGAATATGCTCTACATAATTTCGCCCGACACAAACCACTTTACTTGGTGTTATAAGTATTCCATCTAGCGTAATTTGATTCATTTTAATCCCTTAATAATAACGACCTTCACTCTGCTTTAAAGGCAACGATACCACTAAATACATCGATACTCACGCAAGCGTATAACACGCAAGATTAACTATCAATTCTGCATATTTAACACAGAAGCGAACGCAATTCGTTACTCTGACGTGGCGAACAGCTTAAAATAACTGAGTATAGGTATAACAAGAAAGCCGCACGCTATTTATTTAATAGACTACGGCTTTCTATAATGGGGGTTTATAATGTCACAATAATAGCGTTAGTTTTTTTTCATAAAAAAGAGCTGTACGTTTACAGGTACGCTTGTCGCTATTGAATTTAGCTTTGCCACTTTTTGTAATGCAGCCACACCTCCATCAAGTTTAAAAGCCGTAGAATCGATAACTATAGAGTTAATCGAGTTAACTTGTAACCCACCATTTTCAAGTCCTGTCACTTGTAAGTTAGCCGTTAATAGTTGTTTCTTACCGTGTAAATCGAGATCAAACTCAGCCTCAATAGGTATCGTTTTTCCAGCAGATAAACCTGATAATGCATCAGAATCCACAGTTGCGCTTAAGGTCGCAACAGGGAATTTCCCTGTTTCAAATAACATCTCTTTCATTCGATCATCACGAATTGATATCGCCGTATCGACGCTAGTAAGATCTATCGAGATTTTAACGTCACCGTTATCAGTTACTGAACCACTTACATTTCTAAATTGATGCACTTCCGTTACTGCTGCATTTTTTACCGACATAAAGTTAATATTCGAATCTGTCGAGCTAAGTGTCCAATCTGCCAACACCGATGATGAAAAGCTGACTAATGCGATACCTGTTGATAGAAATATATATTTTAAATGCTTCATGAACCGTCCTATGATTATTTGAACTGATTTCATGACTATAGGCTAAAAATAACCCGTCAAAGCCTTTTCGTCTGATTTTCAGACGTCGCTCTAATTACGAAACCTAGATTTTTGCCACAAAAAAGCCTGCAATCATGCAGGCTATTTATTAACAAAGAGTGTCAGCAGCTATAAGCCTTTGCTTGAACAAAACTGATTAGCTAGCTTTCTTTAATTCAGATGTTAACGCTGGCGAAGGTAGCAACTCATCGACAATCAATTTCAATAAAAAAGTTTCACGTTCTATCGACATGCCTTTTTTATCACTATTTGCTATCGTCTCTTCGTTATGCGCAATCGCCTCATGAATATTCATCCAAACAGGTTTCATCCCATTTTTGATTTCGTAATCTTCAAAGCGTGTCTCACCAAGTTCAGCATCAATGGTACATACAAAACAATATGATTCCATATGAACGATATCAAATTCAGGTTTATGCCAAGGGCGGTATTCTTCATAAATACCGAATGCACGAATGTCTCGAATATTTTGCGCACCCGTTTCTTCTTGAAGCTCTCTAATCAAGCCCATTACCGCATCTTCACCGTCATCAATACCACCACCGGGCAAGGTGTAATCATGATAACGAGCGGTATAAAGCATAAGGATATTTTCACCGTCAAGAATGATACCGCGAGCCGCTTTACGATGAAAAACAGTGCCATCTAAACCTGCAATATCAGGATGCACAGAAGACTTTAATAAACGCATAGCTTGTAATAATGGCATTAATTTTGTCGCCTAATTCAATTCGACACGAGAAAAGTCGGCTATTCTAACGTAAAAACTCACTCGTTTCAGGTAATCTGTAAAATGCCGTATTACCAACTAAACAATTTTTGTAAAAAGCCTTCTACACTCTTAACGCAACTTGGTTGAAGGTTTCCTTTTGGATCCCATGCTGGCAACTTACTTTGCCCCACACAACTGGCTGAATATGTACCATTCTGTGATTGACTGTATGTGAAGTTGGTAATTTGAGCAGGGCGACGTAACACTAATGCTTCAGGATCACGCTGCTTAATATAATCAGAATACAATCTTAAAGCCCCAGAAGAACCCGTTAGATTAATCCCCTTATTATCATCTCGCCCCATCCAAACTGTCACCACTTCACGTCCATCAATGCCAACATACCAACTATCTCGACTTTTATCTGTTGTGCCTGTTTTACCCGCTAAACGTGATGAGGGAAACTGCGCGTTCAAATAGCGACCAGTACCAGTCGAAACTACTTTTTGCATACCATACATCGTTAACCAAGCAGCTTGTGCAGGTACGGCAGCTGATGATGTTGGCCAATTTTGGTAAATGATATTGCCTTTGCCATCTGTTACGGCGCTTAATGCTGTAAGTTCAGCTTTATGGCCACCACTCGCAATGGTTTGATACATCTGGGTTACTTGTAATGGCGTTAATGTAAATGCACCTAATAACATAGAAGGTAACTTGGGCACTTCTTTTCGATCAACACCCAGTTCATCAAGTGTATCAATCACGGTATCAAGCCCAACAGCCAAACCAAGATTCACGGTAGGAATATTATAAGACTTAGCTAAAGCTTGATACAACGGCACTTCACCACGATATTGACGATCATAGTTACGTGGCGACCAATTCTCACCTTTTGCTCCTTTTAACGTAAGCGGTCGATCTTTCAAGCTTGTTGCGAGAGAAAAACGTTCTGGCTGTTCAAGTGCAGCAAGATAGATGGCAGGTTTAACGATAGAACCAATCTGACGTTTGGCATCAATGGCGCGGTTAAAGCCAGCATATCCCGGACGACTTCCGCCTACCATTGCTCGAATTTCGCCAGACATACGATCTGCAATAACAACGGCAGTTTCTAGTTCTTTACCTGCTTTTTTCTCTAATTTGGGCACCGTTTGTCGAACCGCGAGTTCTGCTTTTTCTTGCGATAAAGGATCGAGCGATGTGAATAATCGTAAACCTTTGTCTGGCTGATAATCATCTCCAACATTCGCTTTTAGTTCTCGTTTAATTTGCTCAAAATACGCGGGCTGTCGATTAGCAATCTGACCTTTTTCTTGTAAATCTAATGGTAACTTTATTGCGGCTTCATAATCTGCCGACTCTAGCTGTTTTGAATCTACCATCAAACTGAGAATTAAATCACGACGTTGTTTCGCACGTTCAGGGTATCGCCATGGATTATAATATGAAGGTCCCTTTACTAACCCCACCAGCAAAGCTTGCTGATCGACACGTAATTCAGACAAAGGGCGTCCAAAATAGAAACGAGATCCCAACGCAAACCCATGAATAGCATCTGCCCCGCTTTGTGCTAAATACACTTGGTTTAAGTAGCCATCAAGGATCTGATCTTTGTCATAACGGTAATCAATGATTAACGCCATGTACGCTTCTTTGAATTTACGCCATAAGCTACGTTCACTACTTAAGAAAAGGTTTTTAGCAAGCTGCTGAGTAAGCGTACTGCCGCCTTGAACGGTTCTACCCGCTTTTAGATTAGCTAGAAATGCACGCGCAATCGCAACGGGAGAAACACCATCATGCTCATAAAAATTACGATCTTCTGTCGTGAGCAAAGCTTGAATTAAAGGCTCAGGCATTTCATCTTTCGGTAAATAAATACGCTGTTCTTCGGCTTTTGCTTCTAACATACCCAGCATTTTAGGCTCTACACGAAGAAAGCCTAATTCTCGGTTTGACTCGACTTCAGAAATGCGTTTAATCGATGCATAGTCAAAATCAACCACAACATGCCGAGCGCCTTCAATGCCTTCTTTAAATTCAAAAGGGCGACGTACAAACTCAACACGCTGACGGCTTACCGAATACTCACCACTTTGCTTTGGTGAGGCAACTTTTCTGTATTTTAAGACCTTAAGTTCGTTAACTAAATCATCAAATCGAATTGGAGCACCCGGCTGAAGAGTCAGTTCACGCGCATAGACAACCGAAGGTAACTGCCAAAGCTGCCCTTCAAATTTTTCACTTACGGCTTGGTTAAGTGAAAAACCCATCCATACCATGCTAACCGAACCCAATATTACGGCACCAATCAGCGAGCGCTTAATCCACACACGTTTAGTCTTCTTTGGTGGCGTAGAATTTGGTGACGTAGGAGTCGGTTGCTTACCGTCGAGAGACGCTGATTCTGGTGCTGTCTTAGAATCATCAAGTGGTGAGCTTGATTCGTGCTGTTTGTGTTTATCTGACATCGTCATAAATAGTACTTATTGCTCAGATAACACCTGAGTCTTACCCTGCTATGTAATTGGCTCCACAATCTTTTGAGGGAGCTCTAATGGGCGCATAATAAGGAATAAGCGCCCTATAAGTGTCATGCTTTTGTCAGAGCACGATGTTGCTAAAGTCTACACAGCCCCAAGCACTTTAGCGTCACTGGGTATAAAGGTGGTAATTCTATAGAAAATCCCTCAAAATACGCGCCCGTTTATCGTTAATGCGATAAATATATATTGAACAATTGCTGAGAATAACTATGGAACGCGACTACAAACTTGAATGCCTGTTGACTATGCCACGCCACGAGCTAGAAGAATTTAGTCACCGTGTTATTAGCCGTATGGTACCTGAAGATGTTATGCAGGAATTGTTCACATTCGATCAAGAAGAAATCAATAGTGATGATCGTATGCGCTCAGCTCAACTAGATGCCATGTTACGCATGACATCTATCGCGTTGGGTGAAGTAAAAGTTGCTTTCTCTGATTCAGAAAATGCAAATCAGAATGCTATTCGTATGACTCGTCTTATTTTGTGGCACTTTTATGCGATGTCATTCAACCTTGAAGCAGCAGTAACACTTGAGCAGCACTGTGAACAAGTTGAAGTCATTTTAGTCGACGCACCTGATAATGCATTTGGTTGGATTAAAGTGCTTACTGAGCTGCTGCACAAATATGCAGAACTCAGCGATAAGAAATAACAATCACTTAATATAACAATCACTTAATTTGTAAGAGCAAACACGCATAAAACAAAAAAGCCGCACTCAGCGGCTTTTTTAATGGGCATCGAAAAATAGTATCGAGTCCTGAAACAGGTATACGTGTTCAGTGCTATAACTAGCTGGCAATAGATGCCTGATGCTGCAAGATCAAATCATTCATTGCTGATTCTGCCCGTTGCTGAGCATGCTCTAGGGTATCTTCATGGATCATTGGCTCTACAACTTCGTAGTAGCATTTTAATTTAGGCTCTGTTCCTGAAGGGCGTACGACAACACGTGCCCCACTGTCTAAATGGTAAATCAATACATCACTCGCGGGTAAATCAATATCTTCAACCGTCCCATCTTGAAACGTTCGCTTAGATGACTTCAAATCATCGGTTTGCACAACTGTTTGGCCTGCAATTTGCATTACAGGGTTAGCACGTAGCTTATCGCCAATAGGCGGTGCTGCTGGGTCGAGTGCAATACTTTGCTGAGCATTAAGATACAGACCATGCTCACGATAAATAGCCTCGAGCTGATCCCATATTGTTTGCCCGTTACTGGCTAACTCTGCGGTTAATTGGGCAAATGCCACCAAAGCCGACAAACCATCTTTATCCCACACTTCACTGCCGACGGTATAGCCTAAGGCTTCTTCATAAGCGAACAAGAATTGACTGGTTTCCGTTTCTTGTTTCATACCTACATTCGTTAACCACTTAAACCCCGTTAGTGTTTGATAATAATTAGCACCAGCAGATTTCGCTATTTGCTCTAATAAGCTTGAAGATACGATAGTCGCACCGACTAGGTTTTGCTCGGCTTTCGCATGTGATAATAAATAATGACCAAATAGTACACCTACTTGATCACCCGTTAGCATTTTGTATTCGCCATTATCTAGCTGTACAGCAACAGCAAAGCGATCAGCATCTGGGTCATTGGCACAGGCTAAAGTCGCGCCATGGCTTTTGGCTTCTGCTATCACCATATCCATCGCCCCTGGCTCTTCAGGATTGGGGAAGTTAACCGTTGGGAATGCACCGTCTGGCTCACGTTGTGCAGCGACACTGTACACATGATTAAAACCTGCATCGTGTAACAGTGTTTCTGCCATATTCGCGCCGACACCATGCATGGCGGTATAGGCAAGGCTGATACCATCAGGTTGAGTATGATTTGAAAGTAATGGGTTTTCATTCATGGTTCGACGGTATTCTTGGTAAAAATCATCATCAAGCCACACTAATAGCCCTTGTTGATGGGCTATTTCTAAATCCATTAAATGTAGCTCTTGTTGCGCGGCAGCATCAATTTCAGCGGCTATACCCGAATCATGCGGTGGAATAATTTGCGCCCCATTGCCCCAATACACCTTAAAACCATTGTAAGCTGGCGGGTTATGGCTAGCGGTTACCACAATACCTGCAGCTGTGCCTAGGTGTTTAACCCCAAATGCAACTAGAGGTGTGGCCGCAACGCGTACCGTAAGGTAAACCTTTATACCATGCGCTGTTAACGCTGATGCAGCATCGCAAGCAAATTGCTTTGAGTCGGGTCTGCCATCGTAACCAATTACCACCCCTCGAAATTCAGCGTCACGCTCTTGTGCTTTTAAATAATGCGCTAAACCAATGGCAGTTTCTTGGATCACTAAACGATTCATTCGATTAGGACCAGCACCAACAATCCCTCTTAAACCTGCGGTACCAAACTCTAAACGGCCATTAAATCGATCTTTTAACTCGGCTGACTCTTGCGAATCAATCAGCCTTTCTAGCTCTTCTCGAGTTTTAGGATCAGGGTCTCTTGATAGCCAACGAGAAATTATAGTCTTCATTCTGTCTGTTCCTACTACGTTAATATCTAATCAAAATACCACAAATGATATTCATTCGTATTTAGTTTCTTTATATATACATCTTAATAATTGAAACAACAAATTATTTTCGCTAAATACAGTATAGAAGTTATCGTCACAACCAAAAATGAAGATAAAGCTCACCTTACTAACTCGGTACTTTTATAATGATCCAAGTAAAATAACCATGCCTTAAAACATTGCAAAATGACTAAAAAAACCGACATTATTATTAATTAAAACCAGCACCAATGTATTTTTGTTAATTAATTCCAATACTTAACGACACCGCTGCTGGATTCAAACAATAAGTACAAAACGCCTAGCTTTTAAGACAAATTAATATGAAACTCAATTAATAGCAATTATGTATATCTAAATATTAAATAAACAATTTTTATATTTAAAAACATATAGTTAGAATTAATATTATTTAAGTGTCAAAAAAATACCACAAAAAAATATGGGCTGAACTATTGTTAAATTAGCTTGGGTTGTTAGACAAGCAACATTAAAACCTTACAGGAGTATTACCATGCAGAATTTCAAACAGTCTCTAATCGAATTTTGGAAAGACGAAGAAGGGCTAACAACGGTCGAGTATGCCATTGCAGGATCACTTGTAGGAGCAGCTGTTGTTGGCGCTTTTACGGCTTTAGGTACACAAGTTACAGCAGTTATAACAGATATAACCGCTGATATTACTGCTGCTGAATAATACTATTTAGTGAGTGTATCAATGAATCTAGTGATCCTTAGCGTTGTTATTTATGCTGCCCTCTATGACATTAGAGAGGATAAAATACCTAATCATGCCATTATTGTTTTAATTTTTCTTGGGTTAACTCAAGCAATTATTTCATCATTGGCAATAGGGTCACTAGATTTTCATTACCTTACCGACGCTTTATTAGGGCTTATAGTAGGTTTATTGGTTTCTGTTATATTGCATTATCTCGGCCTATTTGGCGCTGGTGATGCAAAACTGCTCGCGGCACTGGGTATTGTGGTTGGTTTTCCTAACATATTATTATTAATTTCGATGTCTGTCGTTTTTTCCGGGGTATTGTCATTACTATTAATGATTTGTAAGCACGAATTAATACCTAATTTTAGACGCTGGGCAAATATTATCGTTTACCGATTCTATCAGTCACCTAAAGCTGATTCCATTGCGATAAATGCTGTTCCTATGGGTGGGGCTATTTTACTCGCCACACTCTATTGCGAATTTTATATGTTTTAATTATGAGGCTAATCTATGATGCATTCTGCTTCTTCAGTTATCGCTGAATCAACGAATCCTAATGATTTGCTTCCTAAACCACGAACCATTGAGCAAACGGGCATTCCTTCACGGCTACTTGAAAGTTTACTGTTAAAACATTTATCACAAGCCATTGATTTAGATGTGCCTCACCTTTCACAGTCGATGGCATTACCCGGTAACCTTATTGATATTTTAGCTCAAAAGCTCAAATCAGAAGCGCTCGTTGAGGTTCGTTCTGATCTAAGAATCGATAAAGGTATTCGTTATGCGTTAACCAAAAAAGGAATGCTATTTGCTCAACATGAATTACAACGCGATGGATATCTTGGGCCGACCCCTATTCCTCTTTCACTTTATAAAAAAATTGTTACCTCACAAAGCTTAAATAAAGAATCGGTCACCCCTGAAAGTTTAAAAGAAGGGCTAAACGATTTAATATTGCCAGAAAAATTGGTTGGTCAGTTAGGGCCAGCACTTAACTCAGGCAGAGCCATATTTATTTACGGTTTACCGGGCACGGGTAAAACTTATGTTTCTCGTCGCCTTGTAAGAATGTTCAATTCTAACGTCTATATTCCTCATTCAGTGTGTATAGGGCATCAAATATTACAAGTTTACGACCCGATTATTCATGAAAAAGTGAGTTCTACACCCGCAACCTCAGCGCAAAGTTTACGCCTAGATAGCGGGCATGATGAGCGGCTACTTTTATGTAAACGGCCTGAAGTCGTGGTTGGTGGTGAGCTAACCGATAAAATGTTTGAAGTCTCTTATGATATAGCCCATAAAATAAACCGCGCCCCGCTTCAAATGAAAGCCAATAACGGTATTTTTCTCATTGATGATCTTGGTCGTCAAAGAGTCTCTGTAGATACAATACTCAATCGCTGGATTGTTCCTTTAGAAGAAAAAATAGACTACCTTGCTATGGCTTCAGGTGAACACTTCGACATTCCATTCGAGCAAGTATTAGTTTTTTCTTCTAACATTCACCCAGCCAAGCTTGCCGACGATGCTTTTCTTCGTCGTATTGGTTACAAAATTGAATTTGAACCGATATCGATTAGTGATTATCAATATCTATGGCAACAACAGGGTTTATTTCATGATTTAAGCATTCCAAGTGAAAGCCTTAAGCATGTTATCGACACACTCCATAAGAATCATAATATTCCGTTATTACCTTGCTACCCAAGGGATCTTGTAACCATGTGTCGCAATCAAATTGATTTTTTCCAGCTTGAAAAACATATAACCCCGTCACTTATTGATAGTGTCTGGATCAGCTATTTTGTTGATCGCGCTGAGCATGATGTATTAGGAGGTACACATGGCTAAAGGCAAGATATTTCTGACCTTATTCATTTCAATCATGATGGGTCTTGGCGCGCTAATATTGGCTAACAACTGGCTACAATCAAAACAAGCCAACCTCAATGCGCAAACTAAACCCGCAGAGCAAGTTACAGAGGTTGAAGTTCAAATAAAAGAAGTCATGAAAGAAGAACCAAAAGTACCGAGGGTAACGGCCCTGCAAAGAATTCCACTGGGCACAAAAATTGAAGCTAAGCATCTTAGCATCGAATACTACCCTACAGATCTAGTAAAAAGTAAAGGGTATGAAACACCAGAACAAGTCGTGGGTATGCTTGCTCGGAATGAAATATTTGAAGGTGACCTATTACGAAAAGAACGCCTTGTCACGCCTGGAGAAGGGACAACGCTTGCCGCTTTAATCTCACCGAATATGCGTGCCGTTACCATTCGAGTGAATGATGTTATTGGTGTAGCAGGATTCTTATTACCCGGTGATTTTGTCGATGTTATCTACGCCAAAGAAAAATCAAACAACGCTATAACAGTATTAAAGAAAATTAAAATTCTCGCGGTCGATCAAACAGCCCGAACAGATGATTCAAAACCCGTTATTGTTCGTGCTGTCACATTAGAATTAACCCCGAAACAAGCAGAGTCTTTAGTCACCGCTAAATCTAAAGGTGAATTACAGCTTTCACTGCGTAATCCCAATGATATTGAACAAAAAAAGCGTGTTTATCGTCGCACAACCGATGCAGTAACCATTATTAAAGGGACTGACACAAGTCGTGTCAACGTACGCATATAGTCACATGGAGTTAATAAAATGGAATTTACAGCGATAAAAGCCTTTTACAAAAAATGCATGATTTTTATAAGTATTCTATTTTTCAGTATATTTTTTTCTACCAATGTTAGTGCGACTAGAACTGAAAGTATCTCAGTACCACACAACAAATCACGTTTGATTGAAATTCCAGGAAGAGCAAAGAAAATATCGGTTGGTAACCCAGCAATTGCCGATATTTTAATTCTTCGTTCAAATAAGATTTATGTGTTAGGCAAGCAATTCGGCACCACCAACGTCATAATTTGGGATTCAAGAGATCAATTAATCACAGTATTAGATGTCGAAGTTACGCACGACTTGAACGCGCTAAAATCCAAGTTATATGAATTCATGCCAAATGAAAAAATTTCAGTTTATACCAGCCAAAATAAATTAGTGCTAAGTGGTGAGGTATCTAGCGCTGATAAAATCGCGACCGCGGTTGAAATTGCAAACACCTTCACAGCTGACGGTGAAATTATTAATTTAATGGCTGTTGGTGGCTCACATCAAGTCATGTTAGAGGTTACCGTTGCCGAGGTACAGCGATCATTGGTGCGTGAATTTGATTCTAAATTTGTTTTTGCCCATCAAAGCGGAAATTGGACATGGGGAGGCGCAAATGGCGGAGCAAGTGTGCCTAGTAATGTAGGGATAATAGACCCTATTATAGATGCCGCAATTTCAAATCCACTAAGCATTGATGATAACGGTTTATTTGCAAGCTTTTTAAGTAGCAATTCCCTTTTTGCAGCCGCCTTTGACATTGCTAAAACTAATGGGTTAGCCAAAGTATTAGCAGAACCTACCTTAACCGCCATAAGTGGAGAACAGGCAGAGTTTATTTCAGGTGGTGAATTCCCAGTTCCGGTTCCAAACGATGAAAATGTCACTATTGAATTTAAAGAATTTGGTGTTGCTTTAAAGTTTCTTCCTACCGTTATGTCTGCCGACAGCATTAATCTCGCTTTGAATATCGAAGTGAGTGAAATATCGAACCAAAATTCACTGTCTATAACACCTAGCAGCACTACAACTCAATTTTTTGTTCCTTCCCTTGCAAAACGAGGGGCTAAAACCACGGTTGAACTTGGTAATGGTCAAACAATTGGTATTGCAGGGTTACTTAATGAAAACATTACAGATGTCGTAGAGAAACTACCTGGTTTAGGGGATTTACCTATTATTGGTCAATTATTTCGCAGCCAATCATTTCGTAAAGGTGAAACCGAACTTGTTATTCTTGTTACACCTCGTTTAGCTAAACCCGTTCGTAAGCAGGATATTACTTTACCAACAGATAATTTTGTTGAACCCAATGATTGGGAATACTACTTACTGGGTCGTATGAGTGAACTAAAACGTAATGCACCAGCAGAGAATAGCTATACACAAACGTCTACCTCTTCAAGTTACAGTATTGCACCTGATGCGGGTTCTGAAGGTCGATTTGGGCATCAATTATAAGGGATAAAATGATGAAAATTATTATGCTTGTGACCTTTGTTATGGCTGTTTCTGTATCAAGTTGCTCGAACGAATTTAACTTGGGTGATAGTCGAAATAAAATGCTCCGCATGCAAACTGTCGATCCATTAGCTGAAAATAAAGTACCGGTGGGTTCTCCTCCTTACAGTGGTAAAAAAGCATCGAAAGCAATCACTTCTGGCAATGAAGGGAAGGAAGGAAAAGACTTAAAAAATAAAACATTAATCGACGAGTCATAAGAAAGCCAATAGATATATTGCAGAGAATAAGGAGTTTCCATGGTTATTAGACGGATTAATGCATCGCCCTACCGCGCTCAGAAAGGCGTAGTGGCCATTTTTGCAACATTAGCCATGGTCGTTTTAATTGGTGCGGGCGCGCTTGCTCTAGATGTCGGTAATTTGATTTTATCCAAAGGTAAACTGCAAAATCTAGTCGATTCGGCCGCCCTTAGCGCTGCAAAAGCGATTGCTTCAGGGGGTGATCAAGCTGCGGCTATTCTGGCTGGAAATGAAGCCATTAATAATAACCTTATATTAGATGGTTTTGGTTCCATGACCATTGATGGCACTGATATTCATTATGAATTTTCAGAATCACTGCCCTTCGATTCATCAACAAGTACTACCACCTCACCGTATGTAAGAGTGCGCATAGAAGATGTTGATGTAGCTGATTACCTTGTTATCATTTTTAATATTGATATGTCAGCAAGATCTTCAGCTGTAGCCGGACCGAGTAGCAGTTTGGGAGGAACCTGTAACATCGTACCCCTCAGTGTTTGCCAAGGCCCGGATACTGGCGAGGATGGCAGCAACATTTCAGGCTATGAACAAGGTTCACTGCACGTACTTAAAGCATCATTACAAAATGACTCCAGTATCGGTGCTGGTAATTTCATGCCAATGGCGCTATACGATGCTGACGGTAATCTAAATAAAGGGGCAGATGCCTATAAAAAAGCTCTGGCCGGTGATTATGACGCATGCTTAGATTTTAGTAATGAAACAATCACATCTGAACCGGGCAACAAGGTTGGTCCCTCATTGGCTATAGATTCCCGCTTCTTTGAGGATAAAATCGGTAACAAGACATATTATCCAGATACACACCCCGAATACGATAAAGCCAACCCTCTTCAGGTCATCACAGAAACGGATGACAGTGGGGTTGCTAGCTATCAAACTACGCAAGCGCCTCTAGATAGTGGAAGTTATTTTGAACAGTATATGAATAGATACAAGAATCAAAGCTATGATGCCTGCCTTGATGGTAGTTGCGGGCGTTATTTTCGCCGTATCCTCACCGTTCCGATTATTGACTGTGACGCCATACCCAAACCCGGCAGAACAGCTGTTCCCTTCAAGGGCTTCGCTTGCTTCTTTCTGGTACAGCCTGTAAGTGCAACCAATCACGTTGATAAGAGTAATGGGCAAGGTAATGGTTCATGGATCGTTGGTGAGTTCATCAAAAATTGCCGTAACAATACAGGGGAGCCCGGAATGGCTCCCAATGATAAAGGTCCTTATAAGATTGTACTGTTTAATGATCCTGATAGTGAGGATTCATAATGAAAAGAATACGAGTTCAACAAGGCTTGGCCATGGTAGAATTTACTATAATTCTACCCGTTTTATTAATATTACTTCTATCGATCTTAGAACTGGGCCGTGCCTTTTATCAATATTCAGAATTAGAGAAATTGAGCCGCGATAGCACTCGCTACCTTGCCAATGTGATTGCATCTGGAACAACAGGTGTTTATTCGTTAACAGACTCACAGGTAACTCAAGCCAGTAATCTTATTGTTTACGGTACAATCAGCGTAGGTAACGATAGTTTACTCCCCTCACTAACCACTAATCATGTTTCTGTCACTCTAGATAATAATTATGTACAGGTTGAGGTGGCTTACCCTTTTCAACCTGTGTTATCAGTATTACCTGATTTTTTTTCTGGTGATGATACTTCTCTCAACTTTACTATGACGTCTAGTTATACGATGAGGGTACTGTAATGAAATCATTAACACTAAATAAAAGACAACGTGGAATAACCATTGTAGAGTTCAGTATTGTCGCAACTTTATTTTTTATCATTATCTTTGCAATCATTGAATTTGGGCGTTTAATGTTTACTTGGCATGTGCTAAATGAAACTAGCAGGCGTACCGCACGATTAGCCAGTGTGTGCCAAGTTACCACCGCAGAGCAAGCCGACATATTAACTGCTGCTATTATTAATGATGTGCCATTACCAAACTTTACGGCAAACAATATCCAGATCATATATTTGGACAGTAGTGGTGAAGAAATTACTGACTCATTAACAGATGAGTCAACATTTCTTACCATTAGGTTTGTCGAAGCAAGAATCATAGACTACGAAATAAATTTAATTATTCCACTGGCTACCTTTGGTGTTGATTTTTCCGCCCCCAGTTTCACAACCCAATTACCTCGGGAAAGTTTAGGCGTTACTCGTACCGGCTTATCTGACTGCTAAAGAATGGTGAAGTATGAATAATTTACAAGCAGTAGAAAATAAAACAAAGAGTGCTAAGCAACCATTAGTGACCCTTTTAAATGGCTGGGTTATTAGTAATAATGTTCAATTCACATCTCACCTTTCCGCTTACATTTCACAGTGGTCGAATGCAAAGTTTATCAGTATCACTAGCTCAGAAGTCGAGCACAGTTTAAGTCAATTAAAAGAATCAACCACACCTGATTTAATTCTAATGGATGGAAAAGATGACTGGCAAGCACTTACCATATCGTTAAAACAGACGCTAAAACAAGACTCACTGATACCCGATATTGTATTACTGGTTGACCATGCAGATACAATCATAATGCGTCAAGCGCTTAAATTTGGCGTTAAGGATGTATTAACAATTCCATTTGGTGAAGAAGAGCTGGATCAGGTATTTTTTGATTGTGCCGCGATAAAGAAAAACAACGTTACATTAGGAAAAGTAAGTGTTTTTATTAATGCAAAAGGCGGAATGGGTGCATCCATAATATCGACAACTGTCGCACATATGGTGACGTTACAGCATACCTCCCCACCTGTACTCATTGATACAGATGCCCAATTTGGCTGTATATCGGATTTACTCTCAACCAGTTCAAAATTCACACTCAGTGACGCCTTAGAACAAACAGACGAACTTGATGAATACGCTTTACAAGGGCTGCTATCAAAACATAAATCAGGGTTACGTTTTATTTCCAGTCGTAAAGACAAATTGTTTGATACTATACCCACACACTCCCCTCTTGCATTTAACCAATTCCTAACTAAATTGAGGGCTAACTTTGAACATATAATTATAGATATGTCGCGCGGTATAGAAAAGTTCACTTTGCCAGCCCTATCAGAAGCCGAGTATATTTTTATCGTTGTGCAACAGAATGTACCAGCAATCAGAGAGGCTGCAAATTTAATCAAACAAATAAAACATCTTTTAGGGGTTAATGACAATAAATTTAAGATTATTGTTAATCGTTATTCAAAGAAGATTGAAATAACACCTGATGAAATAAAAAAATCACTGCATATTGATGAGCTGCTTTTAGTTCCTAATGACTTTCAATCTGTGAGCGCTTCAACCAATTTAGGCGAACTACTTGCCACTCACTCTAGCAAGCAACCGATTATTAAAGAAATGAGAGCAATCTCTAACATAATACTCAATAAGAACGAAAAACAGCTGAAAGGCATGAAACGGTTATTTTCATTCATAAGGAATTAGATATGTTTTTTAAAAAGGAACCACCAGCAGAGCTGATTATAGAAAATAACCCCGTAAAAGTTAATACCGAGGTTAAAGAACAAGAATCAAGACCACAACAGCACTCTATCAGTGAGAGTGATCGCCGAATTAAAAAAAATCTTCTCGAAGAATTATTTAACTCACTTGATTTATCACTGATAGAAACCCTCGATAGAGAGCAGGCAAAAGAGCAAATTTTTGATGCTGCCTCTACCTTGCTACTAGACCAAAATGTCCCTTTAAACGCAGATGCGCGTATAAGAATCATCAACGAAATCATTGATGAAATTCTAGGGCTTGGCCCCTTAGAACCTTTATTAAAAGACCCTACAATTTCGGATATTTTAGTAAATGGCCATGCCAGCATTTATATTGAACGAAAGGGTAAATTAGAAGCGACAGAAGCCCAATTTAGAGATGATGCCCATTTATTAAATGTCATTGATCGCATTGTTTCACTTGTCGGACGTCGTATTGATGAAAGTTCACCAATGGTTGATGCACGACTCAAAGATGGATCAAGGGTAAATGCAATAATACCGCCTTTAGCTATCGATGGACCTTCATTATCTATTCGACGTTTTGCGGTTGAAAAGTTGAATATAGAACAACTCTTAGACTATGGAAGCCTAAATAAACCCATGGCAGATTTACTACAAGCCATTGTTAAAGGCCGTTTAAATGTATTAATTTCTGGTGGTACTGGTTCAGGAAAAACAACGACACTTAATATTTGCTCAAGCTTTATTCCCTCTAATGAACGTATTATTACTATTGAAGATTCTGCAGAATTACAACTTCAGCAACCGCATGTCGTAAGATTAGAAACAAGGCCTCCAAATATCGAAGGCAGCGGCGCAATAACTCAAAGGGAACTGGTTATAAACTCGTTACGTATGCGTCCAGATCGTATTGTAGTTGGAGAGGTTCGTGGCGGTGAAGCCGTTGATATGCTCGCAGCCATGAATACGGGTCATGATGGCTCAATGACCACCATTCACGCCAACACGCCACGAGACGCATTAGGCCGTATTGAAAATATGTTTGCCATGGCAGGCTGGAATATGCCCATAAAAAATGTACGCGCACAAATAGCTTCTGCGGTTCATATTGTTGTGCAGTTACGTCGAATGGAAGATGGTAAGCGCCGTATTACCAGCATTGTAGAGCTGAATGGTATGGAAGGTGAGGTAGTTACCATGACCGAGCTTTTTTGTTTCAAGCGTATGGGTATCGATGAACAAGGTAATGTATTAGGGAATTATCAAGCCACGGGCAATGTTCCTTCATTTGTTGAAGCCTTTAAACATATGGGTATCAACCTGCCTTATTCACATTTCACACCTGATAATAGTTTACGGGGGCAATAATGGGGTTTGATATAAAAATATACTTACTTGTCTTTTTTATAGCGGCCGTTGTAGTTTCGCAAACCGTATTGGTATCTTCTACTGGCTCACGAGCAAAACGTTCTCGCTTGTTAAAAAATAAGCTGGAATTAATCGCAGAAACGGGCAATGGTCAAAATCAACAATCGCTATTGCGTAAACATTACCTCGATAAACTGACCCCTACAGAACGCAAACTGGAAAACAATGCTGTGGGTGAATACTTATCTGAACATTTAACGTTAGCAGGCCTTGAATGGAAAGCATATAAAACTATTTTTTGGTTAGTCATAATAAGTTTTGTCGCTACTGTTATCACCTTAGTGCTTACAAAAAGTATTACTTTCTCCGTTTTTATGCCATTTATAACAGTACTTTCATTTACATTCTGGCTTAAGTATAAAGCAGAAAAGCGTTTGTGCTTATTTGAAGAACAGTTTGTTGAAGCCTTAGATGTAATGAAACGAGCGCTATTAGTTGGCTACCCTTTTACCGAAGTAATGAGAACAGTAAGCCAAGAGATGCCAGCACCAGTATCAGTAGAATTTGGAAAAACATTTTCTGAATTAAACTATGGGGTTGATATAAAAGTGGCTTTAGCAAATCTTGCACAACGCAACCCCTCTATTAGCGTATTAGCCTTTAACAGCGCTGTTATTATTCAAAAAGAAACCGGGGGGAATCTAGCCGAAACATTAGAAAACCTTTCCGAAGTTATTCGAGGTCGCTTTCGATTACTCCGTAAGGTTCGTTCGTTATCTGCAGAAGGCAGAATGTCGGCATGGATTCTTATGTGTGTCCCTTTTGTTTTAGTCATCATGATTTATCTCTCGACACCCGATTACTTAGACCCTTTATTCGAATCTGATCTAGGTGCAAACCTATTAATGATTACAGGAGTGTGCATGATATTAGGTATGATTTGGATTCGTAAAATACTGCGTATCGAGGTGTAATATGGATTATCTTATTACCCTCATTACTGGTTTAGTCTCTGATGAAAACCTAGCGCGTTGGATATTTCTAGGGTTTTCATTCATAAGTGTGGTTACTTTTACTCTTTGCTTAGCACTTCTTATTACAAATTCATTTAACCCACTAAAAAAGGAGTTACACAGCCTTTCTCACATAAATAAAGAAGTAAACAAACACAATGCTGAATCCAGCCGTCTTGATACTACGCTAGAATCAATGGACAAATATATCTCTCCTTCCTCGATGAAAGAGCGAAATCAGACTAAAACCCGATTGATGCACGCTGGCTATGAACAGAAACAAGCCTTAACCAACTTTTACGCCATAAAAATAATCTTAGTGATTATTGCCCTCTTCGGCGTCTTAATTTCATCTAAATTTCTACCCGAACTCTCGACTCAAAAAATACTGTTCTATACTTTGCTTGCAATGGCTATCGCAACTTTTTTGCCCAATTTTGTTCTTCAAAAGAAAGCAAAAAAGCGGATTCGAACATTATCCAATGCTTTCCCAGATGCGCTCGATTTGCTTGTTGTAACCACAGAAGCAGGGCTCGGTTTTTTAGCTGCATTAAATCGAGTTGCTAATGAAATTGATTCTCTATCGCCTGAATTAAGTAGTGAATTGCAAATTGTATGTAGAAAAGTACGACTCGGTGTACCTATGCCTATCGCATTAGCACAGTTTATAGAACGTACAGGGTTACTTGAACTTCAAGGGTTGGTCAGCATCATCAGTCAATCCGTTAAACTTGGCTCAAGTATGGGCGATACGCTACGAGAATATGCCATAGAGTTTAGAGATAGACGAATGCAAAAAGCGGAAGAAGAAGCAGCAAAAATTGGAACTAAAATGATTTTCCCACTCGTTACCTGTATCTGGCCTGGCTTTTTTACTGTCGCTATTGGGCCTGCCATTATCGCGGTACTAGAAGTATTTGGCAGTAAATGAATAATCAATTCAAAGGGAGATATTGAATGACAATATTTAGAAAAAAGACCCAACGACTTATACTTTTAACGGTACTCGCACCACTTATTTTACTTGGGTGTGCAAGTAACGAAGATACGGTAGAAACGACTAACCCTAACTTTGACCACGAACTTTATGATGGCAAAGCAACATTAGGGTTAAATGGCGATTTCCCCCCAGAGTCTGCGGCAGAATCCATTGCACGAGGTGATCAGGCTTATTTAAACAAAGATACTGACCTCGCTCTTTATGAATATATTCGAGCTCTCAGCTTCCCTGCCCAAGATAATATCGATCAGGCTTATTATAAAATTGGGTACATTCACCAACAACGCGGTAACTATGAACTTGCACAAATTGCTTATAATCGTGCCGTTATTATTAAAGATGACAACATTCAATATTCTGCAGCATTAGGTATTATTGAACTCAAACAAGGCGAAAAAAAGAACGCAGAAAAGCAGTTATTGCGTGCCATAAGAATGGATCAACAGCGTTTCAAGAATGAAACATGGGATCCAACTAAACCTGATTTTGTACAACAATTAAAGATTAACCAAACATCGCCATTAAATGCCTACATTGCTTATGCCATAATTAAAGACTTGAATGCACGCCATACTGAAGCTCAAGCACTTTATCAAGCCTGTTTGCGCATTAATCACAAATCTCGCCAAGCGCTAACAAACCTCGGATATTCATATTATTTAAGCGGAGATTTAAGACAAGCAGAAGTGATCAATAGACGAGCAACAACCATTTACCAAACAGACAAACGCGCATGGTCAAATTTAGGGTTAGTCTATATTCGCAGTAAACGTTATAGCGATGCACTTGACGCACTTCAAAATGTAATGCCCGTGGCAGAAGCACTAAATGATATTGGTTATTTCACTATGTTAGAAGGTGATTATGAAGCTGCTGTTAGTTACTTAGAACGAGCTATCAATGCAAGCCCAACCTATTACGCAAAAGCACATCACAACTTAAAACAAGCTAAAAAACGTCAGATAGCATCTCCACCAGTAAAACTGACAAACAAGTGGGGAAATGAGCAATCTCAGGCAACGGTATATTCAGTCGGAAACTGATAACAGAATAAACATACCTGTGACTCAACGTTAGCTAAAAGCCTAAAAAACCCGAAGTGGCATATGCTCACTTCGGGTTTTAATGTTTAGGTCTGACAATAATTAAGTTGCAGTGGATCCTGCAATTTACACTGTGTTATACCATTCAGAATAAGTAAATAGTCAGATACTTGTCTGGATGGGTATTACCACATCAAATCATCAGGAATCACGAAATCTGCATATGGGTCATCTTCATCTACATCTTTTTCGTCAACAATATTGTTTAAAACAACAATATCTTCATCACGTAAGCTGATTTTATCGGCGACAACACCAGGAATAACGTCAAAGCCATCACCAAAACGAACAATCGCCAAGCGACCTTTTACTAGCTCGTTTTGTGTTGTTTTATCAACATAAATATTTCGAACTAATGCACCGTCGGTGAAGTTATAGCTAATATCACCCTTAGTACGATCGATGCGATTCATTTCGATAAGCTGTTTAATCTGAGCGACAAACGCTTTCTTCATTGCTTCATCATCTCTTTGACGATTCAGCTCTTTGTCTTGCTCTAATTGTGCAGTGCGCTTTTCTTCAACGGCAGCTTTTGCTTCTCTTGATTGAACACGAGACTTTTTAGACGTTTTTGCTGCTTTTTTTAGTTTCTTTTTGTCAACAAGACCTGCTTTCAGCATTTGCTCTTGTAAGCTTAGCTTTGCCATCGAGACTCCATAATTTCTATCAATTTGATCTATTGTACGCATTATCGCTGGCGAGATAGAAAAGGGTCAAGAATACATTCCGATTAAACGCTCTAAATAGCCAAAAAATGCACATTACTGCTGTAACGCTTGCTTAAGAAAGTCGATTAAGGCTGTAATTCGCTGTGGTGAGAACTTACGATTAGGGAAAACCGCATACACCGCACCATCATCTTGTCGAAACTCGTCTAACACACTCACTAACGTTCCGTCGGCTAAGGCTGGCTTTACATCCCAAATAGATTTCATCGCGATGCCTTTTGATGTCAGCGCCCAATGCTTCACCACTTCCCCATTATTACTGGAAAATGCCGCGTTTACAGCAACACTGTAGATTTGATTGGCTTTATTAAACTGCCATTCGGCCTGTGTTTCTCCTTCACGGCTGATCAACAAGCACGCATGATCAGCCAGTTCTTCAACACTTTGCGGATGACCATGTTGAGCCAAATATTCCGGTGATGCCACCAGCACGCGATGATTATCCGCCAAACGACGGGCGACCAAATTAGAATCTTTTAGCGCCCCAAATCGAATGGCTACATCAATACTATCTTTGACCAAATCACTGAGCTTATCGGTGAGATGCAAATGAATCGACAATTGCGGATACAACACCATAAACTCATCCAGTAAAGGCACTAAAACATTTCGACCAAAATCACATGTACAAGAAATGGTAATACTCCCCTGTAACTGCTGCTGCTTTGACAAATGGTTTAATAACTCATCTTCTTGATCAGCCGCTAATAAACAAAATTGGTAGAAATGTTCGCCTTCATACGTTAACTGTTGGTTACGCGTTGTTCTAGAAAGTAAACGTGCATCGTATTGCTTTTCTAAACGTGCCAACACTGCACTCACATTCGCAGGTGAAGCATTTAAACGACGTCCCGCAGCGGAAATACTCCCACTGTGTACTATTTCAAGGAATGTTCTGTAATCTGCAATACCCGCCACAACACTAACCTTTTATCTTCAATTGTTTACTCAAACTGTATCTTACAATAAACAAGGCAAATAAAATTACTTTCAAATTTATTTTGAAGATGTTTACGGTAAGCACTAGCTTTTCAGCACCGTATTTCCTGTCACAATTATTCCATCAAACATTACACGACGGATTATGATTATGACGCACCCGCTATTCACACCAACATCGATGTCAAATAACTCTCTGCAGCCAATCGCGCTTTCAAACCGAATAGTGATGGCACCAATGACACGCTCTAGAACCAGCCAACCAGGCAATATACCCAACGAAATAATGGCTGAATATTATGCTCAGCGTGCATCTGCAGGCTTAATCATTACAGAAGCTACGCAAATTTCAGATGATAGCCAAGGGTATTCATTCACTCCCGGCGTATATACTTCAGAACAGATTCAAGGCTGGCGAACAGTAACCGATGCTGTGCATGAGGCGGGCGGTAAAATATTTAACCAACAGTGGCACGTAGGTCGAGTGTCACATGCGTATTTTCAGAACGGCGAAGCACCAATGGCTCCATCGGCTATACAACCTATCGATACGCAAGTATGGATTGTTAAAGACGGTGAAGATGGCACAATGTTTCCATGTCCGATGCCTCGAGAAATGAATAAACAGGACATTAAGCGTGTTATTGCCGATTTTGCACAAGCTGCAGAAAACGCGATAGAAGCTGGTTTTGATGGTATAGAGATTCACGGCGGAAACGGGTATTTAATCGACCAATTCCTTCGTACTAATTCTAACAAACGTACCGATGAATACGGTGGCAGCCGTGAAAATAGACTGCGCTTTTTGATAGAGGTAGTGGAAGCGGTATCTGCGCGTATTGGCGCTGAGCGTGTGGGCGTTCGCCTTGCACCCTTTGTCACATTTAAAGATATGGATTGCCCTGATATCGTCCCAACAATTTTGGATGCTGCAGAGCACCTTAATCAATGTGGTATTGCGTACATGCATTTATCTGAAGCTGATTGGGATGATGCACCGACTATTCCAGATAATTTTCGAGTAGCGCTGCGTGAACGCTTCAGCGGAACCATTATTGTCGCGGGTAGATATGATCTTAAACGTGCAGAATACATTCTAGATGCTGGGTATGCCGACTTGGTTGCCTTTGGGCGTGCATTTCTCGCCAACCCAGATTTAGCACACCGATTAGCTAATGATATTGCCTTGGCTGAACCAGATAACACAAAACTTTTCGGTGGTAATAAAAGCGGTTATAGCGACTACCCTACAAGCATGTAATCATCAGAAGTTAGACTAATAAAACCAAGTAAAACTAAACAAAAACAAACAAAAACAAACAAAAATCAATAGTATCACGCTACTGATTTTTCTATTTTTAATAACTGTTGAATAAACAATGAGCTCCAAACAAGGTAGGCTTGATCCTCATTGATTCAGGCTTAGAAAGGTAAACAATGCTTCAAGGTATTCATCATGCTGCAATTATTTGCTCAGATTATGAAAAATCTAAGCAATTTTATACCGCTATTCTCGGGCTAACAGTGATTGCTGAAAATTACCGAGCAGAACGTAATTCTTACAAACTGGATTTAGCATTACCAAATGGCAATCAGGTAGAATTGTTTTCTTTTCCAAACAACCCTCCGCGACCTAGCTACCCTGAAGCTAGAGGGTTACGTCATTTAGCTTTTACCGTCGAATCGATAGACACTTTCGCATTGCATTTACAAAACGCAGGCGTGGAAGTCGAACCTATTCGCACCGATGAATATACAGGAAAACGCTACACATTCTTCAGCGATCCCGATAACTTACCTTTAGAATTATACGAAGCTTAAAATTAAAACTGCCACGTAATGTGGCAGTATTTATCGGCGTTAAAACTCAAATATAAAATAGCAAGCTGTTCTATTTAGGAGTGACATTAAATAACAAATAGGCATCATGCACGCCTTGAATCAACATTTGCATACCTATGACGGTTAAGATCAACCCCATCAAGCGTGTCGTAATATTAATACCGTTTTCACCAATCATATCGACCAATTTAGGTCCATATAAAAAGCATACGAATGTAATAAGGCACAAAATAGCAAACGCAGCGATAGTAACAATAATGTTCAGCATACTGCCAGATGCAGAATAATTCATTGCTGTAGCAATAGTACCGGGGCCAGCCAAAATCGGTAAGGCAAGCGGTGAAATGGCAATATCTGCTGGCTGTACTTTCTCGCCCTTGTCAGGGGTTGCCTGTTCATTGGTGTGTAATTTAGAACTACTGCCTTGCAGCATGTGATAGCCGACTAAGAAAACCAAAATACCGCCGGCTAATCGTAAGGCTGGTAATGTAATCCCAAATACTTCAAAAATTCCCTTACCTAAAAGACAAAATGCAGCAATAATACAAAACGCAGCTACTAGTGCTTTAATTGCCGTTTGTCGGCGTTGCTGTGGAGTGAAATCTCCTGTCATACCCACAAAAACTGCCGTATTGGCAATCGGATTCATCATCGCAAAAAAACCCATAAAGACAGTAACCGCAACAGTAACAATATCGTGCATAGCACTTCCTTCCTCAACTGTTTACTCATGTAATTCACACAAGCGAATATTAATATTTACTAAAAAACTTTCTTTGCGCGTTAAATACTTATACCACCAGCTCATTGTAATGGCACGCACTTCAATCAACACGAGTCGTTGTGAAAATTTGAAATTCTTTGGACATCTCAAGTAAAAAGCGTATTACAAGGAAAACCTAGCTAGTGCATGCTCTTCTTTCCGCGCGGTAGAACGGTTAACTTTTAACGCAAGCAAAGCTTAACACTGAATAATGGTAAGCTTTGCTCAGTCGTATTATCCCAGAAAGAGATATTTAATCGGTTACCACTTCCAATGCCCCCGTCCTATCCCTTTCACCTTGCTACCTTGAGGTGCCAAGTACCACGATGAAAACGTATTGTCAGAGCTGGCAACATGATTAAGAAAATCGGTATAAGCTTCTCCTAAATCGGTATTCTCTAATGGTGGTTCCCAATCATCGGGAATGATAATAACGAACGGATATCCACTACTATCTTTAAATCCCGCTCCAGTTTCACTGTTATTGACGGAGATACCTAAGCGAGCAGGTTTGTTCGGCAGATGTATTTCATACCCTGAATTTTTAACATATAAATAAGGATCATACGGTGCGGTATCAAGCTGAGATACATCAATCAAGGCATCATAGTCCATTGAAATACTGAACTTGTGTCCTTGTACTAAGGCTTTATCTGTCAAGGTGTTCACCATTTCAGATCCCACTTGTGTCATTAGATTTTTCGAACTAATTAAGATTTTCTGGTCAAAATCATTCAGTTGCGTAATGGCTATCGGGTAGCCTTCTTCTTGTTCGGTAGAGCCCGGTTTAAACAAATTAAGTGTACCGCTACCACTTGTACCATCAGGGTACGCAAGGTGAAGATACCAATCATGGTTATAGCTAGAGCCTCGCGCAATAATATAGCCATATATCAACATAGAAGTAACTTGGTCATTATTCATACCAAAGCCTACACGATAGCCTATGACTAAATCATTGAAATCATAATCCCCTTTTACTGGATACAGATCTTCATACGCAGCCAAGAAATACTCAGTTGAAGATGGGTAATACACCCATGCATCAATGGGGTTCAATACTTGCCCTTGTGTTATCACCAGTGGCGCTTCTGTTTGCCCCGCTCCGAGCCCAGTTAAAATGGCATTATCTTCATCACTGATTAATGCCACATCTTCAAAGCCCCCAGAAAAATCATAGAACGCTTCTGGATCCCCCAATGAAATATTGGTATCTAATAATGTGACATTTAACGTAACAGCCGTAGCCGAACTTAAATCTTGACCGACGGTTATAATTAACACTTCATCAAATGAAGAGCCATTAACGTCACTGTTAGCATTCGGTGTCACTCTTGAAGAACCTGTTTCACCTATAATAGTGTAATACCCCGTTCGTTCGGTAGTTCCCGTTTTAGCTAACATAGACCGCGTCGGCGTTGAAAAATCAGAGAACGTAGTTGTAACTCCTCCACTGACTACCGTAATAGAAGCACTTTCTACCGCGACCCCTTGGCTCGAGGCCTTTTCTGTTCCGTTTGCAGCTTCATTCACATCAACAGCAAATACTAGTTTCCCACCATTATTGACACGGAAAGCTTCTAATTCTATCGCCGTAGGATTCTTATTTTGTGTTTGTGCTCGAAACACATCAATCGTTCCGCTACCTTGTTTAATCGTATCTTTTAATTTCACCGAAACACTTTCAGCAAGTGTATGAGTGGAAACAGTTAGTAACAATATCAGAGCAGTTAACAGCTTGGATCTCATAATACAAAATCTCCACTTATAGACAGATCATTAGCAGAATCAGTAAAAATGTCATAAGCGACGATAGAGTCATTATTTGGCAAGACTAATTCAATAGAGAAAAGAGCATCTTTATTTATTCTTCCCAAATAAAAGACGTTTCCATCCATGTCGTAAACTTTAAGATATACATTATTTCCGCCGAAATTAAACAATTGAGGATCTACACTAAACGACTTATTTTCGAAATTAGAAAATTGAGCATTACCTGGGGCAAATTGCTCACTCAGTAATGAACTAGTTAGTTCTTCAGCCATATTCGTATTATTGTTATCGTCACTTCCCCCACATCCGACTATAAAAGATGCAATAACTAAAATATAAAAGTAACGCATTATCCTTTACTCTTTTTTTTGATATTTGAAAGGGGACTATCCACATAGCATGCCAAAAAAAACCACTTAAATTACATAAGATTAAAAAATCATGTTCGTCTTAATTATTGTTTATTTCAAATTGCAAAGCATTCTTCAACACATCATTAATACATGCATAAACCTGAAAAAGCAGTGACTTAATAATAAGAAAAAAGTATTTAATCACTGTAAAAAGTCAGTATTAAATTCTCGAGATTAATTTGAAATGGAAACGAGCAACAGCAAAGGTATAATTTTACATTCATATCCACTCAGCTTACAAAAGCACTGGCGGATCCCCACATAATTTACGCACGATAATTGTTCCTTGCCATGAGAATAAGGGCTTGTTGTGCCCAACGTATTGCTGGTTCGGTGATGTGATATTCCAGCCGTCGAAAGACCTCTTTTCCTA